>Ga0209980_10000120_pt1 | contig 38073 bp, 36 predicted proteins | sample CR02metaG_FD_183611 | JGI IMG/M metagenome (GOLD analysis project Ga0209980, IMG submission 183611) | Deep subsurface microbial communities from Mariana Trench to uncover new lineages of life (NeLLi) - CR02 metaG (SPAdes) (version 2) | ecosystem: Environmental > Aquatic > Marine > Ocean trench...
CCGTTGCACTGGCGCATCCCACCCGGCCAGTCGATGACCCAGCGCGTGTCGTTGATTCCCCAGGAGCTGGGGGAGATGGAATGGGAAACCCTGCGCACCCGCAGTCTCGGCGCTTTCGGACTGGCCTGGTGGCACCACAAGCTGCGGTTGCCAGCGACGCTCCCGGTGGTGCCCGATCATCTGCACGCGGAGGATCATCGTGCCGGCAGCGCCGATCGGGGCCGCTACCTGCGCTCCAGCAGCGGCGGCGGCACCGAGTTCATGGGATTTCGCAACTACCAGCGCGGCGATCCGTTGAGAAGCATCGACTGGAAAGCGACCGCACGTCGTGGTTCACCCATCGTGCGCCTGTTCGCCAACGAAGAGCACGTCGAGCTGGTGCTGGTGGTGGATGCCGGGCGTACCAGCGGCATCCAGTCGGGTTCCCTGACGCGTCTCGGTCACTACGCCAACGTTGCCGCGCGCCTCGCCGAGAGATCCCTGGCCAACGGCGACCACGTGGGGCTGGTGGTGTTTGCAGAAGCGCCAATCTACGTGGCCGCCGGGCTGCGGGGTGCCAGCGGTCTGCAGCGTATTCGCGGGGCCCTGGCGAGCATGCGTACCCAGGCCCGCGAGTCCAATCCTCTGGCGGCGGCCCTGCGCGTTCGCCGGCTCGTCAGCCAGCGCAGCCTGGTGGTGATATTCACCGACATGGATGAGGGTGAGATCGCCGGTCAGCTGCGTCGTGCCACCAGCTTTCTCACCCCCAAACACCTGCCGGTGGTGGCCAGTCTCATGGACGAGGATGTTCTGGAAATGCGCTGGCAAGGCGCGAAGCGCTGGATCGATCCTTACACCATGCTGGCTGCGCTCGAGATCACGAAGGGCGCGCGCCGCACGGCCCTGCATCTGCAGCGTTCAGGTGCGCACGTGGTACTGGCACGCCCGGCCGAGCTCGACAAGCGTGTACTGAATGCCTACGAGAATCTGCGCTCGCGACGAAGGGTGTAGGTTAAATGGGGACAGATCTATTTAACCCGTCCCTACTAACCGGGCTTCGACCGCCAGGCGCGGCCAGTCAACACCGTCCACAGGAGAAATCCGTAGGCGACGCCGACGGCCACGCGCACACTGAGTGGATAGCTGTCGTTCGGTGAGATATAACCCTCGATCAGGCCGGCGCCAATGAGAAATACCACCACCACCGGCAGCAACGTCCCCGCCTGCTTGACCGCATCTCGAAACGCCGCCCCGCGGGTTTTCAACCCCGGATGCACCAGCGCGTGCCCGAGTTGGATGCCCGCAGCGCCCGCCAGGCATATGACGCTGAGCTCGACGACACCGTGGGCGATGATGAAGTTGAAGAGGCGTCCCGCCAACTCGTATTTGGCGGTAAAGGCGAATATCCCGCCGAGCATGAACCCGTTCAGCGAGATGATGTAGATCGTGCCGAGCCCGTAGAGCGCTCCAAGGGCGAATGCGAACAAGGAGACCATGATGTTGTTCGCCATGATCTGAATCGACAGGACGGATGACGGAACAATATTCAGAATACCATCGGTCCAGAGCTCGCCCCGTTGAACCTCTTCGATCATCTTTTCGGACGCGAAAAGGGAAGCCAGCTCGGGATTAAAGCTCACCAACAGCCATCCCAGCAGTCCCGTTCCGAAAAACAACGTCACCGTGATCCAGATGGTGGCGCTCATGTCGCGAAACACGCGGGGCACCTCGTCTCTGAACAATTCGATGAGTTGCGCTTTCAGCCGAGTCGGACGGCGGAATACGGCCTCGTGGGCCTTGAGGAACAGATTCTCCAACTCTCGGCAAAGACTGCTTCCGGGCATCAGTGCCCGTGCGAGGGACAGATCGCGACCGAGGGATCGAAAACGATCGATCAGCTCGATTACCTCGGCGTGGGATTCGTTGGCCCGATCGCGTTGCTTGCTAAGGAGATCACCAAGGCGCTGCCAATCCGGCACTCGTCGGCGCAGCCAATGGACGAGAGTCTGATCCTCGCGAGGCGCCTCAAGTGCTCGGGGCATGGGCAAGGTTCGCCAGGCGCTTGTGCATTTCCCGATCGAACGCACGTTTGGACACATTGACAGGTAGCGTCTCTCCCCGGCCGCTGATCAACTTGGCAGCGATCTGCGAACGCCTGTCGGGGGCGAGTGTGTTCCAGCGCGCGAGCAAATCCTGGGCGACCTCCATGGCCGGCAGATCGAGCGCACCTTCACCTGGAGCGGCAAATCGCTCAAAAGCATTGCTGGCCAGCTTCTTTTCGTAGGCGAGCAGCGTACCGGCAGCCATGTCGCCGATGCGGACCTGGCGCGCGCTCAGCAGCACGCAGGCCAGGCCAACGACGTAAAATAAGGGTAGCGAATCGATCAGACGAAAGACGTTTCGAATGAGCAGCGCGGATACGTCCGGCGTCTGGCCCTCCACCGTGACTATCCGAATGCCGGCGGCGCGCTTTCCGGGCGTGCGTCCTTTCATCGCGATCTCCAGGACCGGGTGGTAGAGAAAATAGAGCAGAACCGGGGGCAGGATGACGATGGTGAACACGAAGCTGCCGACGCCATCGAAACCTTCATCCCAGAAGCCTCCGCCGCCCATCAGACCGAGGAGGGTGGCCATTCCAATGAACCAGGCAAGCGCCAGTATGATGCGGATATGCCAGTCGATGAGGAAGGCGTAGCTGCGGCTGCCGGTGCCGGCGATAGGCAGATTGACCTCCGTGGCATCGGTGGAGGTGAGTTGCAGTTGGTCCTGAATCGTTGCCATGAGATTTGTGGTCAGCCGTCCGGCACCTGCCGCCCCCCGCCCCCCTGGAAGGGCAATTCGTGAGGATAATTAAAGCTAGCGCCGGGGGAGGCGTCGGTCAATCGCGACGCCGCCGAGTCGCTACCCACTTCGCAGCCATTTCGTGACGCACGCCACAGAATCGTAAGCGTGACCAGTGGCAAACTGTCTGGAGATCCTGGCTCAACCCGACGCCGAAAGTGCAGTCCGGGACGCCAGGTCCGCCGCAGAGCACGCTGTGCGGCAGTTTCGGGGTTTGAAGGACGCGCCCCATAAGAATAAGGAGAGAGACACGGCCAGACGTTGACCACGTCTATCCAGGAGTATGCCGTGAGAAAGCGAAGCTATGAGAGCGTGGTGTTACTCCACGCGGAGGAGGCGAAGCAAGCAATCGCCATCATGCACGAGCAGGGCAAGACGGCCTCGCTCGACTATTTGATGGCAAGTTACGAGCCCGACGAGAGCACTCTGGTCGACCATCGCATGCCTCCCTGGAACGATGGCGACAGCCTCTACGAGAATGACGAGTTCGTGCTCTATTACAATTTGAACTCGCCCTATATCGGGCTGGTGCGCAAGCTGTCGAGTTTCAGCGCCGTCTGTTGAGCGGGCGGGTGTGTGCAGCGGGTGCCGGGTTAGTATCCCTGCGCCTTTGCGCCGACGCGCCGCGGGTCCGCGGCGCCGAAAAATCCCCCATCCATGCGCATGACCGTCTGGGTACTGCCCATGGCATTGCCCACATCGATACGATGTCCCATCGCGCTCAACGAGTCGAGGGTATCGTCGCTGATGCCGGTCTCCACGCGCAGCTTGTCGGGTAGCCATTGGTGATGGATCCGTGAGGCGGCCGTGGCCGCTGCGATGTTCATGCCGTGGTCTACGACGTTCATGATGATCTGCAATGTGGTCGTGATGATACGGCTGCCCCCGGGACTACCGGTGGCAAAAGTGGCTTTCCCGTCCTTGAATACGATTGTCGGTGTCATGGAGCTCAGCGGGCGTTTGCCCGGCTCGATGGCGTTTGCCTCGCCCCCGATGAGTCCGTAGGCGTTCGGTACCCCCGGCTTGGCGGAGAAATCGTCCATCTCGTTGTTGAGGAGAATTCCCGTGCCGGCGGCGACGATGCCGGAGCCAAAGCTGAAATTGAGGGTGTAGCTGTTCGACACGACGTTGCCGGCGCTGTCCATGATGGAAAAGTGAGTCGTCTCGTTGCTTTCATAGGGCAGCGGATCGCCCGATTTTATGTTTTTGCTCGGAGTCGCATAGTCCAGTGAAATGCGCTCGCGCAGCTTGGCGGCGTAGGCTTTGGAGGTCAGGCCCGCTACCGGGACCTTCCAGTAATCCGGATCGCCCAGATAGCGGCTGCGGTCCGCGTAAGCGAGCTTCATCGCCTCAGCCATCAGGTGGATGGTATCGGCGCTGTTGTGGCCGAGAAATGAAATCGGATAGTCTTCGAGAATGTTGAGAAGCTGAATGACGTGCACGCCGCCGGAACTCGGTGGAGGCATGGAGAAAATGTCGTAGCCACGATAGGTGCCGTGCACCGGTTCACGCACTACGGCCCGATAGTTGTTCAGATCGCCGATGGTGATCAGACCGCCGTTCGCCGCCATGTCAGCGGCGATTTTCCTGGCGATGTCGCCGCGGTAAAATGCATCGGGCCCCTGACTGGCGATCTGCGACAAACTCCGCGCCAGATCGCTCTGCACGAGTCGCTCACCGCTGGACCATGTTTCGCCGTCGGCGTTGAGAAAGATGCGCGCTGTCGGGCGGTGTCTCGACAACCTTTTTTTCCGCCGATGCAGAGCGTTCGCCATCTGTGGCGTGACCGTGACGCCATCGCGCGCTAAAAAAATCGCCGGCGCCATGACTTGCGCGAGGCTCATGGTGCCGTACTTCTCCAGCGCCAGCGCCATTCCCGCGACAGTGCCCGGTACGCCCGCCGACAGATAACTGAAACGCGCGCGTTGCTTGTCCACATTGCCTTGCGCGTCCAGGTACATCTCCCCGCTGGCGCCTGCCGGGGCCATCTCCCGATAATCGATGGCCGCCGTTTTTCCGGATTCGGCCATGTGCACCATCATGAACCCGCCACCGCCGATGTTGCCCGCCCGCGGCAGGGTGACCGCCAGCGCAAACGCCACCGCGACCGCGGCATCCACGGCGTTGCCGCCCTTTTTGAGAATATCGACGCCGATTCCTGTGGCCGTGGCCTCCTGGGTGGAGACCATGCCGTGGCGTGCGAACACCGGATGAAAGATGTCGCGGGCCGAGAGTATCGCGGCATCCCTGGCAGCAACGGGAACGATGCCGATCACCAGAAAAGCAACGAGGAGGCCGGCGATCCACGACGGGAAAGCGTGCTTCGGTGCCCAATTGGTCGTTCGAATCATATTGTCAGCTCGATGGTCAGCGCTCGGCCACCGAGGTTAGCGTAGGGGTGCTAGGATGTCATCGGCTCCGAGGACCAGGAATGTTTTCTATTTCTCCTTACGGTACATGGCTGTCTCCCATCACCACCCGGATGTTGGTCGCAGACAGCGTACGCTTGGGGGGCGTCGCCCTCGACGGCGAGCGCGTCTACTGGTTGGAAGGCCGGCCGTCGGAGGGCGGGCGCAACGCGCTCGTTTGCCGGGACGGCGAAGGCGTGATCAGTGATGTGATACCGGCGCCCTTCAATGTCCGTACCTGTGTTCATGAATACGGGGGCGGTGCGTTTCTCGTGGACGACGGGCGGATCTGGTTCGCGAACTTCGACGACCAGCGTCTCTACCAGTGTGACGATGGCGCCCCGCCCCGGCCGTTAACGGCGGCCGGACCCTGGCGCTACGCCGACATGATTCTGGACAGTCACCGAAAGCGGCTCATCTGTGTACGCGAGGAGCATGGGGAGGACGGACGGGAAGCGGTCAACACCCTGGTCAGCGTCGGACTTCACGACGGTGTCGTGGCGGTGCTCGCCCAGGGGCACGATTTCTACGCCAGCCCCTGCTTGAGCGGGGACGGCAAGCGGCTTGCATGGATCACCTGGGACCATCCGGACATGCCCTGGGACGCTACCGAGCTGTGGCTGGCGGACCTGGCGATTGACGGCTCGCCGGCGGCAACCGAACGGGTCGCCGGCGGCCACGGCGAATCCGTGTTCCAGCCGGCATTCAGAGACGATGGCGTGCTGTTTTTTGTCGCGGACCCGGACGGCTGGTGGAATCTGCACTGCCGCGACCATGACGGTATCCGCTGCGTGCTTCCCATGCAGGCGGAATTCGGTAGACCCCAATGGCAATTCGGTATGTCCACCTACGGCTTCGACGCCCGCCAGCGGATAGTCTGCTGCTACTCGCGCCGGGGCTTCTGGCATCTTGCCCGGCTGACCGCTGATGGCGGCGAGTTGGAATCCATCGACACCGGGTTCACGGACATCCAGGCAATCGCCGTGGCAGGCGATCGGACCGTGATCATCGGCGGCGCCGCCACACGCACGGCAGCCGTCGCCATGGTGGATGCGAGAAACGGGGTCACCCGCGTGCTGCGCGAATCCGCGCCAAGAGCTTTCGATGAAGATTTCGTTTCGCTGCCGGAGGCCATCGAGTACGCCACCGGCGACGGCGAGCACGCGCACGCCTTCTACTATCCCCCGTGCAATCCGGACTACCGCGCTCCGGCCGAAGAGCGTCCACCGCTCATCGTCATGAGTCATGGCGGGCCCACCGGCGCCACCTCGGCGACTCTGAGTCTGCCTCTTCAGTATTGGACCAGCCGCGGTTTCGCGGTGCTCGATGTGAACTACCGGGGCAGCACCGGCTTCGGTCGCGCCTATCGCGAGCTGCTGTCGGGACGTTGGGGGTTGGCGGACGTGGAGGATTGCATCAACGGCGCGCGGCATCTGGTCGATACGGGGCGCGCGGACGGCGCGCGGCTCGCCATCCGCGGCAGCAGCGCCGGCGGCTACACGACGCTGGCGGCGCTCACCTTTCACGAGGTTTTTGCCGCCGGCGCCAGCTACTACGGCATCAGTGATCTGGAGACCCTCGCCCGGGACACCCACAAGTTCGAATCCCGCTATCTGGATCGGCTCATCGGCGCCTACCCGGAGGAACGCGATCGTTACCTGGCGCGCTCACCGATTCACGCCGTGGAACGGCTCTCCTGTCCCGTGATCTTTTTCCAGGGACTGGACGACGCGGTGGTGCCGCCGTCCCAGGCCGAGCGCATGGTGGAGGCGCTTCGCAGCAAAGGACTGCCGGTGGCTTATCTGGCATTCGAGGGCGAACAGCACGGCTTTCGCAAAGCCGAAACCATCGAGCGCACCTTACAGGCCGAGCTCTGCTTCTACGCGCGCGTGTTCGGATTCACCCCCGCCGACGACTTGCCGGAGCTCGCCATCGACAACTTATAGAGGCATCCAGGCCGGTCCGCGATGGCGGGGCGCGAACGATTCCGGGTGCAGCAACTCGGCGAGGATTTCCAGAGACTCCACCAGCCGTGGACCGGGCCGGTTGAAGAAGTGGTGGCCGTCGGTCAGGAATACCTGCCCCTTGGACACGGCCGCCAAAGCGCGCCACTCCGGGCGCTCCGTAAGAGGGGGCATTTCGCTGCGGGTACGCTCCAGGCCGAAGCCGCACGCTGCAACGACGACCACGTCCGGATCGGAACGCTCGAGCTCTTCGAGGGTCATCCACGGCGAATGCTCGCCGGCTTTGCCGAATAGATTCTGCCCGCCCGCCATCTCCACCAGGGTCGGCATCCAGTTTCCGGCAGCCATCAGCGGCTCGATCCATTCGATCAACGCCACCCGGGGTCTTCGTTCCAGTTGCGCCGTGCGCCCATGGATCTCGGACATGCGTTGGCGGAGCGCCGCAGCGACGACTTCACCGTTGCCGCGATTTCCCAGCGCCGTTGCCACCCGGATGATGTCCGTCCACACGTCTTCCAGACGATTGGGATTCAGCGAGATGATCTCGCCCTGCCCATGCAGCCAGTCCTTGACGGCCTGCTCCACATCACGCTCGCTGACCGCGCAGACTTCACACTGGGTCTGGGTAACGATGAAATCGGGCGCCAGGGCGCGCAACGTGTCTTCATCGATCTCGTAAACCGATAGACCCTTAGAGACGATGGCCTTTACCGATCGATCGATCTCGCTGCTGCTGGTATCGACGCGGATTCGCGGCCGCGAGCAGATGGGTAAATCCGTTACCGACGGGGGATGATCGCACTCGTGGGAGCGACCCACCAGCTGATCGCCATATCCCAGCGCACAGACAATCTCGCTGGCGCTGGGAAGAAGAGACACGATGCGCATGGAGCAAGTGTACCCGGGGCCATCAATGGGGACACTCCCCAATAGGCATCCCCATCAGGCAACTCCGGCTGCACGCTCGTGCAGATAACGTAGTCCGGTTACCGCGCGGCTCCCATACCAGGATGTCATCTCGCCGTCGATATACTCGAAGGCCGTATCGGTATCGCCCGTGAGCCGTCGAAACTCCTCCAGGTGGGCCGGCTTGAAGGGAAAGGGCTCGCTGCTGAACAGCACCGTGTCGGTGTCGGCGAGCAAGCGTGCGTCTGCGCGCAGCTGCGGGTAACGGGTCTCGGGGTCGTGGCAGACCGTCGTCCAGTTGGCCAGCGCAAGAGTCTGCGAGATGTAGGTGTTCCGGGAGATCGTCATCCAGGGATCCCGCCAGATGAGATACAGAACCCGGCGCGGGGGCAGCGTTGCCGCCGCGTCGATGAGCGCATCGCGGGCCCGTTGGAATTCTTCGCAGAGCTGCTGCGCTGCGCTTTGCCTGCCGAAGACCTCGCCCATGAGCCGGTAGAGCGCCAGGTTATCGTCGGGAGCCAGCGGGTGGGTGACGATGACGTGGGGCGTGAATCCCGCGATGACCTCCACGTCCTGCTTACGGTTCTCGTCGATATTAACGATTACGTGGCTGGGGTGGAGCGCTCGCAGCTTATCCATACGCAGCTCTTTGGTGCCGCCGACGCGCGGCAGGGGAGAAACAGCCTCTTCGGGATGAACACAGAAACTCGTGCGCCCCACCACCCGACTCCCCAGCCCGAGATGAAACAACAGCTCGGTGATGCTCGGCACCAGCGAGACGATGCGCGCATCGTCGTCCGCTGGCGGATGGGTTACACCAAGCGCATCGGCGAGAGCATCCCCTGTCACCGCCGGCCGATCTCTAACCCCGGACGGTCACGAGGCGCGATCCGGTCCCGTGTAGAACGCGGGCCAGCGCCGCTTCACCTCGGGACTGTCGCTGGCGTGGGCATGACAGGTGCCGATGAACATGGGGCGCTTGGGGGGCGCATCCGGATCCGCCTCGCGCCTGCGGCGTTTAGCCACCAGGGTCTGAAACGCTGCCGTGGCCAGCGGCCTCAGGAGCTCCACCAGGTGCGTGCAGCCCTTGACCCCGCCCACCAGCTTGTGGACTTCCCGGTGAAATCCCGGACCGATGCGTAATCCCTCGAGCAGCGAAAAGCGCGGCGTGATATCGGGGCACATGGCGTAGGGCGCGTAGTCGGTGGCCGCTTCGGCCTCGTGGATCGTCAGGTCGTCGTCGATGCTCAGGCGCAGCCACATTTCGTGCACCGGCTCGCCGGCCTTCACCACACCCCGATGGTCGTTGTCGAAATCGTAGCTCTTCACGTCGACCAGATGCCCCTCGATGTCCCACAGGCCGTCGTCGCGCTGGTAACCGTGGCAGGTGACGGTGCGGGTATGCAGGAGCTTTCTGGAAGCGGGTGGCGAGAGGGGCATTGCAGGTGGGTTCCGTTCAGAGGAATCAGGTGGCGGACGATATAGTGGGACATCGAAGACGGTCAAGTGGCGTCAATTGTAATGCCTGCTAGACTCTTTTATGATGCACTGCACAATTTCTGAGTGAGGCCCGTAACAGAGGTATCCCCAAGCATGCTGCAACGCACGATTCCCCACCTGGATCCCCGCAACGTCGCCGAGCTGGCGGAGACTTCCCGCCAGCTGACCGAGCTGGGGTTGAAGCTGTTTGCCAAGAGCATGGATCCCGGCAACGGTGCGGGCAAAGTGACGCTGGACGATCCCTTGGGGTTGGCCCAGGCGAGCCTCGAGCTGTCCCAGGCCGCCTGGGCGAATCCCGGGCGCGTCGCCGTGGCCCAGCTGTCCCTGTGGTGGGATTACGCGACCCTCGCGCAACACACCGCGCTGCGTCTCATGGGTGCGGAAACGGACCCTGTCATCGAGCCCGCCGCCGACGACCGGCGATTCCAGCATGCCGGGTGGGACGAGAATCTGGCATTCGACGTCATCAAGCAGGCGTACCTGCTGACATCCCGCGCCTGGGTGGACCTGGTCAAGGATTTCGACGAGCTCGACCAGCGCACCCAGCGCAAGCTCGCGTTCTCCATCAGCCAGATGGCCGATGCTCTGTCACCGAGCAACTTCGCGTTGACCAACCCCGAGGTGCTACAGGCAATCGCCGAGTCCGGCGGCAGGAATCTCGTCGACGGCATGAAGAACCTGATGTCGGATCTCGCCGACAGCGACGGGCAGCTGGACATCAAGACCACTGATCACGATGCTTTCGAGGTCGGAAAGAATCTCGCCGTCACGCCCGGCAAGGTCGTCTTCCAGAACGACCTGATTCAGCTGATTCAGTATGCGCCGAGCACCGGGCAGGTGCATCGCACGCCGTTGCTGATCATGCCGCCGTGGATGAACAAGTACTACATCATGGATCTGCGGCCGGGTAACTCCATGGTGGAGTGGCTTATTGGTCAGGGGCACACGGTGTTCATGGTGTCCTGGGTGAACCCCGATGAGCGATTCGCGGACAAGGGATTCGAGGAATACATGCTGGAAGGCCCCATCGCCGCCCTGGATGCAATCCACGAGGCGACCGGCGAGCGTCAGGTGAATGTCACCGGCTACTGCCTGGGCGGTATTTTGCTTTCCGCCGCCGCCGCCTGGTTGAAGGCCAAAGGCGACGACCGCATCAAGAGCGCCAGCTACCTTACGGCCATGGTGGACTTCTGCGATACCGGCGAGATCAGCCTGTTCATCGACGAGCAGAGCATCGACACCTTGGAGCAACGCATCAAAGAGCGTGGCTTTCTGGACGGGAAACTGGTGGACGTCACTTTCCGCACCCTGCGCGCCAACGATTTGGTGTGGTCGTTCTTCATCAACAGCTATCTGCTGGGCAAGAGCCCCAAGCCCTTCGACATTCTCTACTGGAACGCCGACTCCACCAATATGCCGGCGGCCATGCACACCTTCTTCATGCGCTCCATGTACCTGGAGAACCGACTGCGCGAGCCCGGCGGCATCACACTCGCCGGGGTTCCCATCGACGTCACGGTAGTCGATACGCCTTCCTACGTGTTTTCCACCAAGGAAGATCATATCGCTCCGTGGAAGACCGGCTACCAGTCCGCTAAATTATTCGCCGGACCCGTGACCTTCGTGCTTGGTGCGTCCGGCCATATCGCCGGCGTCATCAATCCGCCGGAAGAGCAGAAGTACGGTTACTGGTCCAACGACGAGCTGCCCGCCGATGCGGACACCTGGCTCGACAGCGCCGCCGAGCACCCCGGATCCTGGTGGCCTCACTGGATGGAATGGCTGAAACCTTACGCCGGTGAAATGGTGCCGGCGCGCACGCCTGGCGACGGCAAGCTCGCGCCCATCGAGGACGCCCCGGGGTCTTACGTGAAAGTCAGGTTCTAGCCGAGTTTCCCAAGCTACGATCTGGCCGCCGAATCGTCCGCCACTTCGCCGTCCAGATGCGCTCCGCAGGCCAGCACCGAGACCCGCCAGGGAGCCCGCTGCTCGATGACCGTCAATGCCGTATTCGGCCAACGCGGCACCATCGTATCCATGCCAACCCCCAGGGACAGTTGATTCTCCACCAGGGATCGGCACACTAGCGCGTGACTGACCACCACCAGATCCCCTTCGGTGTCCGCGGCTCGTTCCGCCACCGCTGTCCAGGCCAGGGCCACGCGCGCATGAAACATCGGCCAGCTCTCCCCTCCGCGCGGGTGAAAATCCAGCGCGTACAGGTCAAAGCCGAGATCCCCGTGGGCAACGCCGCGGGCATCCCCGAAGTTTCGCTCGCGCAAGCTTTCCTGAATCGTGATGGGCAGTCCCGTGACTGCCGCGATGGCCTCGGCCGTCATATGGGCGCGTTTGTAGTCGCTGGAGACGATCCCCGCGATGGGGAAGTCCGCCAGACGCGCCGCCAACCGCCGTGCTTGATCCATGCCGCGCTCGTTGAGAGGCGTTTCCGGGTGTTGCACGATGCGTGCGGCATTGAGCGCGGTCTCTCCGTGGCGAACCAGTAAGATAGACATCTCGATTCAGGATGTGATTGCCTGAATCTCTTTTAGCAGAGCGAGGTCCATTAGGGCAAAATCCCTTGGTGCCGACCGGGGAGAGAAGGTGTATGAGCAGCGTCGAGGATGAATTCCTGGTATTACACGAAGTCGTCAAGGCTGCGAAGAGCAATCTGTCGAGGGAGGTCTGGGACTATCTGATCGGCGGCGCCGAGACCGAGACCACGTTGAAACGCAACCGCCAGGCTATCGATAGCCTCGCCTTTCGACCGCGGGTCCTGCGCGACGTCTCCCAGGTGGACTGCTCGACGACTTTGCTGGGCGAGAAATTGCGCATTCCCGTGTTTCTCGCGCCCATCGGCTCTCTTCAGGATCTGGAGCCCGGCGGCGGTGCCACGGCGGCGCGTGCGGCGACGCGCTTCGGCACCGTCAGCATGCTGAGCTCGCGCAGCGACCCTGGCCTGGAAGCCGTTGCCGAGGCCGGCGACGGCGCCAGGATATTCCAGCTCTACGTCCGCGGCGACACCCGATGGGTCGACGACCACATCCGCCGGGCGCTGGACGCCGGCTACTACGCTCTTTGTCTGACGGTGGACCTGGACCACTACGGCCGGCGTGAACGTGATCTCGCCAAACGTCACGTCACCAGCGCGCGCAAGAGCGTCAGCGGCGATCACTATCAAACGTTGTTCTCTTGGGACGACGTCAAACGCATCAAAGATACTCTCGATGTACCGCTGATTTTGAAGGGTATCGCGACCGCCGAGGACGCCGGGATCGCTTGCGAGCATGGCGTGCAGGGGATCTACGTCTCCAATCACGGTGGCCGCCAGCTCGATCATGGTCGCGGAAGCATCGAAGTTCTCCCGGAGATCGTGGCCGAAGTGAATGAAGAGACGGTGATAATGATCGATGGTGGCTTCCTGCGTGGAACCGATGTCGTGAAAGCCATCGCCCTGGGTGCGGACGCGGTGGGCATCGGCCGAATGTTCGGATTCGGCATCGCCGCGGCAGGAGAAACAGGTGTTTTGCGTGTGCTGGAGATTCTGGAAGCCGAAATCAAGACCTGTCTCGGCTTGCTGGGTGTGAGCTCCATGGGCGAGCTCGATTCGTCGTATCTGCACGACGCATCCCCTGTTGTCCCGCCTGGTGCGGTCAGCGCGTTTCCATTGCTCGACGAAGGGTATTAACAGGAGAATCCCATGCAAGCGGACTGGTACTTCGACTTCGTCTCGCCCTACGCCTACCTGCAGCTCATGGATTTCAAGCGCCTGCCGGATTCCCTGGCGATCCGGTACCGTCCGGTGCTGTTCGCCGGGCTCCTCGATCACTGGGGCCAGAGGGGGCCCGCCGAGATCCCGGCCAAGCGCCGCCAGACCTATCGCCAGTGTCAGTGGCTGGCGGACCGCGCGGGCGTGCCCTTCAAGTTTCCGTCAGTGCACCCCTTCAACCCGCTGCGCCCATTGCGACTGTGCATCGCGCTGGGTACCGAGCCGGCGGTCATCGGTGGCATATTCGAGTTCATCTTCGCCGAAGGCCGCGATATTCAGTCCGATGGCGACTGGAAGACTCTCGCCGCGCGCCTGGGGATCGGTGACGCCGATGCATTGGTATCGCAACCAGAGGTCAAGAGCGCTCTGCGGACGAACACCGATGAAGCGATTCGTCGCGGCGTGTTTGGCGTGCCCACCTTTATCGTGGGAGAGGAGCTTTTCTGGGGCTCCGATATGACGGATATGCTGTTGGACTATCTCGCCGACCCGCAGCTTTTCTCCCGGGGCGAGATGGCGCGCATCGGCAGCTTACCCATGGGTGTGGAGCGCGATTGAGAGGAACGGACTACCTGTCGCCTATTTCTTAACGCTGCCACTTCGGTTTGCGTTTGCCCAGGAATGCGGCAATACCTTCCTGGGCATCCTCCGCCATCATGTTCCGGGCCATCACCCCGTCGGCATAGTCGTAGGCATCCTCGAGGTCGAGTTCCAGCTGGCGATAAAACATCTTCTTGCCGGTTTCGATGGCGACGGCAGGACTGGCGATGATGCTCTCGGCCAGGCGCGTGACCTCGGCGTCCAGCTGATACTCGGGCACCGCGCGGTTGATCAAGCCGTCGCTTGCCGCGCTTTGCGCGTCGATGAACTCGCCTGTCACCAGCAGCTCGAAGGCCCGCTTGCGCAGGATGTTGCGGCTGACGCCGACGCTGGGCGTGCTGCAGAACAGTCCCAGCTTGACGCCGCACAGGGCGAATTGCGCGCTGTCCGCGGCGACGGCCAGATCGCAGATCGATACCAGTTGACAGCCATTTGCTGTGGCCAGCCCGTGTACCTTGGCGATGACCGGTTGGGGCAGGGCGATGATGCTCTGCATCATGCGACTGCAGCGGCCGAACAAGTCCTCGAAATAACTCTGCTCGGTGTGCGTGCTCATCTCCTTCAGATCGTGTCCGGCGCAGAATCCACGGCCGGCGCCGGTGATCACGACGACCCGTACGCTTGGGTCTTCGGCAATCGCATCCAAGGTCCGATGCAATGCCTCGATGAGGCCTTCGGAGAGCGCGTTGTACTGATGCGGCCGATTGAGGGTCAGGGTGCAAATCCCTGCCAGGTCCTCGCGCAGCAGCACGGCTTTATCGGCCTGATCGGCAATATTGGTGGCGGGTGTGCTCATTCAGCCCTCTCGGTGAGTTGCACCAGGCTTGCAATGAACCATCCCCGATGATTCATTGCAAGTTCCACCCACAGAGCGACGGACGAAGGGGGCTGCGTGAAGGAAGCCAAGGTGAGCGCCGCGGAGCTCGCGGAAATGGCCCGGGAGAACGTGCCCCTGGTGGGTGCGCTGGCCATGCAGGTGGAATCGGTGTTGCCGGGCTCGGTCACCATCCGCGTCCCCTACCGGGACGAGTTCATCCGTCCCGGGGGCACCATTTCCGGTCCGGTGCTCATGGCGGTGGCGGATTTCGCCATGTACGGTGTGGTTCTGAGCCTCATCGGCCGGGTGGACCTGGCCGTGACCACCAACCTGAACATCAATTTCCTGCGTCGGCCCCCGCCCGGCGACGTGGTGGCCAGGGCCAGAATCCTGAAACTGGGCAAGCGCCTGGCGGTGGGTGAGGTGTTGCTGCACGCCGGTGACCAGGAGGATCTGGTCGCCCACGTCACCAGCACCTACTCCATCCCACCCCGGGGTGGCTAGTCGGTCCGATGGCGTTCAAAGTGGGGGGTGCCTTGCGCCGGTAGCCGAATGGCGTTACCGTGGCGGTTTGCTGCACTGCAACAACAGCCGGTGCACCAGGGACATTTGAGGACGACACCATGAGCGAGCATGACCCCACCGAGCTGAAGATGCCGGATCCCGCCAAGGTCGGCGAATCCGTCACCAGGATCGCCGAGCAGAGCCGGCGCCTGGTGGAGGAATTCGTCCAGCGACAAGCGCAGGACGGCGGTGGGGGATACCAGGTGCTGGACCCCGCCGACATGGCCCGCAGCTTTCAGGAGCTCATGGAGAAGATGATGGCGGACCCGGGAAAAGTCCTGGAAAGCCAGCTCGCGCTCTGGCAGGACTACACGGAGCTCTGGCAGGCGAGCTTGAAGCGCATGATGGGTGAGGAAAGCGAGCCGGTGATCGAGCCGGCGCCCGGTGATCGGCGCTTCAAGGACGAGGTCTGGAGCGAGGATCCCGTTTTCGACTACATCAAGCAATCCTATCTGCTCGCCTCGAAGTATCTGCAAGGGTGCGTGCGCGAGACCGAGGGACTGGATCCCCACAGCGCCAAGAAAGTGGATTTCTACACCCGCCAGTACATCGACGCTTTAGCGCCGACCAACTTCGCCATGAGTAACCCGGAAGTATTGCGCCGCACCGTGGAGACCGGCGGCGAGAATCTGCTGACCGGCTTGAGCAACCTGCTGGATGACCTGGAACGCGGAAAAGGGCAGCTGCGCGTCAAGATGACGGATCCCGATCACTTCAAGCTGGGGGAGAACGTCGCGATCACCCCGGGCAAGGTGGTTTACCAGAACGACCTCATGCAGTTGCTGCAATACGCGCCGAGCACGGAAACGGTGTACAAGCGGCCCTTACTGATCATTCCCCCCTGGATCAACAAGTACTACATACTCGATCTACGCCCCAAGAATTCTTTCATCAAGTGGGCCGTAGAGCAGGGACAGTCGGTATTTGTCATTTCCTGGGTCAACCCCGACGAGAAGCTCGCTCACAAGGACTTTCAGGACTACATGCTCGAAGGTCCCATGGCAGCCCTGGACGCCATCGAGCAGGCTACCGGGGAGCGCGAATGCAAGGTTATCGGTTACTGTCTGGGCGGCACTCTGCTCGCGAGCATGCTTGCCTACATGGCTTCCAAGGGCGACACCCGCGTTAAAGCAGCCACCTTCTTCGTCACCATGACGGATTTCTCAGATCCGGGTGAGCTCGGTGTATTCATCGACGAGGAGCAGCTCGCCCGGATGGACGAGCAGATGGAGAAAACCGGCTACTTCGACGGATCCTCCATGGCGGAGGCGTTCAATCTACTGCGCGCCAACGATCTCATCTGGGGGTTCGTGATCAACAACTATCTGTTGGGCAAAGATCCTTTTCCCTTCGACCTGCTTTACTGGAACTCCGATTCGACCCGCATGCCGTGCAAGATGCACAGCTTCTATCTGCACAATTTTTACGAGAAGAATCTCTTGTGCAAGCCGAACGGTATCAGCCTCGATGGCGTGGGTATCGATCTGACCAAGGTGGAGACGCCAGCGTATTTCATCTCGACCAAGGAAGACCATATCGCGCCGTGGAAGTCCACTTATGCAGGCACGCAGCTTTTTTCGGGACCGGTGCGATTCGTGCTCGGCATGTCCGGCCACATCGCGGGCATCGTGAACCCGCCGTCTGCGAAAAAGTACGGGTATTGGAGCAACGACGCGCTGCCGGAAAACGCGGACGAATGGCTCGTCGGCGCCGAATCCCACGACGGTTCCTGGTGGCTCGATTGGAAGAAGTGGGTGCAGCGCCACAATGGAAAAAAGGTTCCCGCGCGTGTGCCGGGTGACGGTAAGCTCGAGGTCATCGAGGATGCGCCAGGATCGTATGTGAGAGTCAGGGCCGACTGAGTATCGATACGCGATGATTCAGATCCGCGAAATCGACCATCTGGTGCTGCGCACCGAGCGCGTGGAAGCGATGATTGCCTTCTACACCGATGTCCTCGGCATGGCGGTGGAGCGGCGCTTGGACGATATCGGACTCATTCAGTTGCGTGCCGGCCGCTCGCTGGTCGACATCGTAACCGTGGACAGCGAGATCGGCAGAAAAGGCGGCGGGCCACCCGGTGCGCAGGGCCGGAATCTCGACCATTTCTGTGTTCGGGTCGATCCCTTCGACGAGGCGGCGATACGGGATCAATTGAAGGCCAAGGGCGTCGAAGCGGGCCCCACCGAGCGGCGTTATGGTGCGGAAGGGACAGGGCCGTCTATTTACATCGAGGATCCCGACGGCAATACCGTCGAGCTCAAGGGGCCGGCAGATCCGCGTTCGTCCCGGGCGTGACGCCCGAGGGTGACGATGTCTCCTCGAAACACGAAGAAGATCTCCGCTTGCCTGGGCGTTGCTGCGGCAACGGCGGCCCTCGGTGCTGGTTACTCCAGCGTCGCCGGTGGTCAGCCGCTGTTCGGCGCCGTTGCCGGCTTTTTCATCGGATTGCTGCTGGGCGCATTCGAGCTTTACTTCGTGCAGACGTCGGCGGGAGTATGGCTCCGCCGTTTGCCCCTGGCGCTCTTCATCGTCGTTGCCACGCTGATTTGGGCGCTGCTCATCTTCGTCAGCATCTATGTCGCAACCCCCTATCTGCTCGACATCGACGTTTTCCCGCTGGAGCTGGACTCCCGCGACGCGAACGCTCTGGTCTTTGCATTCGGCCTCGCTCTTTTGTTGACCTTCTTCCTTCGCATCCAGAGTCTCATCGGCGGGCGGGTTCTGTTCAATTTCCTTGTGGGCCGCTATCACAAGCCAAGCCGGGAAGATCGGGTTTTTATGTTCCTCGACATCGCCGATTCCACATCTTTGTCGGAACAGTTCGGTGATCGGAAGATTCAAGCACTCATCGGCCGATTCTTTTTCGATATCGCGCGGCCCATTGCGGAGCACGGCGGGGAAACCTATCGCTACATCGGCGACGAAGTCGTAGTGAGCTGGCCTATGGTGAAAGCGATCGAGGACGCACGCTGTGTGCGCTGCGTGCTCGACGTGCAGAAACTACTCGATCGAAAAAGCAAGGAGTACCGGCAGCTGTTCGGTGTGGTTCCGAGATTTCGCGTCGGAATGCATGGCGGCCCGGTGGTAATCGGTGAGGTCGGCGATTCACGGCGGGCGATCGTTTACTTCGGCGAGACCGTCAGTCGTGCCGTGGCGCTACAAGGCGCCTGCAAACGGGTCGACCGCGACTTTCTCGTCAGCGCCGACCTCATGGACCGGTTGACCCTCGGTGAGGGGTTCTCCAGCAGTTTCCTGGGCCCTGTCGAATTGTTTCCGGATGGCGCGACGGAGGATGCATACGCTTTGTCGCACGGGGCTTCCGATGGGGGACCGCTTGCTGATTAAATCGCGATCAACGTCTGCTATCGTCGTGTGCATCGCTGCCAGCCTTGCGTCGGGGTTGCTCGGGCTCGCCTATACTGCGCTCATCGGTACCGACAAGACTTTCGGTGCGATTGCAGGAGTGTCCATCGCCTTTCCAATCGTCGCCTTCGAGGTGTTCGTGGTGCGGGGGCGCGTAGGCGAAGCGCTGCGACGCCTGCCGCTGTGGGCAATAACACTCCTATCCACTATCGTCTGGATGCTGAGCATCGCCGCGGGAATTCTCGTCATCACACCGGCCGTATTGAACATGGAGGTGTATCCGGAGTGGTACGACAGCAGCACCTTCGCGCAGGATGCGACTTTCTCCCTGGTGGTGGCCCTGCTGATCAACTTCTGGGTACGCATTCACAGTCTCGTCGGTGGTCGGGTTCTTTTTTATTTCCTGATCGGCCGTTACCACCGCCCGTTACGCGAGCAACAGGTGTTCATGTTCGTCGATTTCCTCGATGCCAGAGGCTTGTCGAATCGCCTGGGTGACATACGCGCACAATCTCTTATCTCTGCAGTGTTCTTCGACATCGATGCCATCATCGGAGAGGCTGGCGGTGAGATCCACCGTTACATCGGTGACGAACTGGTCGTCACCTGGCCTTTCCAACGCGCCACGAAGAATGCCCGTTGCATCGAATGCGCTCTGGGCATTGCCGAGGTGCTTCGAGCGAACACCGCGCACTACCGCGACGCCTACGGGGAAGTACCGCGCCTGCGTATCGCTTTGCATGGAGGGCCGGTGGTGGTCAGCGAGATCGGCGACGATCGGCGTGAAATCGTCTACTTCGGCGACACCATCAACACCACCGCGCGTCTTCGCGGACTCGCGAAGAAAATTCAACGTGGGCTGGTGGTCTCCGCCGCGCTACTCGAACACATGCGCTTGCCCGATGGTGTTCGCGCCGAGGACATGGGAGCATTCGAGCTCTCGGGCAAGGCGCAAGCAACGCGTGTGTATGCCGTCCACGGCGCGACGTCATGAAATGACGCGGCACCCGTAGCATCGTAGGCTGGGCTGAGCTTGCGAAGCCCAACCTGCAAGAATCTGGAATCCGTCCATGTCGAGCAACTTGTTTACACCCATAGAGCTTCGCGGGCTGCGCTTGGACAACCGCATCGTTATTTCTCCCATGTGCCAGTATTCTGCCGACAACGGCAGCGCCGGCGATTGGCATCTGATGCACCTGGGTCAGTTCTCGGTGTCGGGGGCCGGTTTACTGATCGTGGAAATGACCAACATCGAGGCCCGCGGCCGTATCTCGCCCTATTGTCTCGGTCTGTACGACGACGAGAACGAACGTGCGCTGGCACGGGTGGTGGCGTTTTGCCGCCGTTACGGCAACATCAAGATTGGCGTGCAGCTCGCCCATGCCGGAAGAAAGGCCTCGACCCTGCCGCCTTGGCAGGGCCGCAAACCGCTACCGCCAGGAGACGGTGGCTGGCAGACGGTGTCGGCTTCCGCCATCGCCGGCAACGATGGATCGCCGCCGCCCACCGCCCTGAGTGGTGACGAGATCCCGGCGCTCATGGATGCCTTTGCCGCCGCCACGCGGCGTGCCCATCGCATCGGCTTTGACGCCATCGAGCTGCACGGCGCCCACGGATATCTCCTGCATCAGTTTCTGTCGCCCTTGAGCAATCAACGGGAAGACGAGTACGGCGGCTCGCTGGAGAATCGTATGCGCTTCCCGCTCGCGGTTTACGATGCCGTGCGCGCCGCCTGGCCCGACCACAAGCCGTTGGGAGTTCGTATCTCGGCCACCGATTACCTGCGCGGGGGTTGGCGCATGGAGGACAGCGTGGCCTTCGGCCGGCAGCTCAACCAGCGCGGTTGCGACTGGATTGACGTCTCCAGTGGTGGTATCGCCGCAGGCGAAAAGATCCCCGTGGGGCCCGGATACCAGGTGTCCTTCGCCGAGCAGATACGAAGCCAGACCGGGCTCACCACCATGGCAGTGGGTATGATCACCGAGCCACGCCAGGCCGAGGCCATCGTTTCCAGTGGTCAGGCCGACATGGTGGCGCTGGCCAGAGGCATGCTTTACGACCCGCGCTGGGCCTGGCACGCGGCGGCGGAACTCGGCGCCCAGGTAGCCTATCCTAACCAGTACCAGCGTTGCCGGCCCGCGAGCGGCAGCGGCTAGGCGCGGGTCCTCGCCACCCTCGAGGGCGGCGCGGCGCGATCCGATAACTTCATTAATTGCCGTCATCAACTACCGGATACCGATATCCATGGCCTGCGTGCAGCCCGTAAAGCAGAAGATCTACGCCGACGCCCGTGCCGTCGCCCAGGCGCTTACGCCGAGCTATCCTGTCTACTGCCTGGCACCCCGGGTTCTCGAGCGCTCGGCGCGCCGTTTCCTGGAAGATTTCCCGGGGCGCGTGCTGTACGCGGTCAAGTGCAATCCTCATCCCCGGGTGCTGACGGCACTCTACGACGCCGGTATCCATCACTTCGATACGGCGTCACTGCCCGAGATCGCCCAGGTCCGGGAAGCCTTTCGCGACGCCTCCGCCTACTTCATGCACCCGGTCAAGAGCCGCGCCGTCATCAGCATGGCTTACCAGGCCTATGGGGTGAAGTGCTTCGTGATCGATCATCCTGCCGAGCTCGCCAAGGTGCTGGATGCCACCGGCGGTGAGGGTGTCAGCATCGTCGTGCGGTTGAAAACGCCGAAAGTCGAGGCCCTGTACAACCTGTCGGCCAAGTTCGGCGCCGAGCCCGCGCTCGCCGCCGAGTTGCTGCGCCAGGTGCAGGACGATGGCCTGCGCCCGGGATTGTCCTTTCACGTGGGCTCCCAGTGCCTGTCGCCGCCGGCCTATGGCCAGGCCTTGGCCATTACCGGCGAGGTCATCGACGCGTCGGGGGTGGATTTGCATATTCTCGATATCGGCGGCGGGTTCCCCATCGCCTACCCCGGCCAGGACGCGCCTCCTATCGACGATTACATCGCAGCCATCAAGAAGGGCATCGACGGCCTCAATCTCCGCAACGACTGCGTGCTCATGTGCGAGCCCGGCCGTGCCATCGTCGCCAACGGCTGCTCTCTGCTGGTCCAGGTGCTGCTCAGGAAAGAAGACGAGATCTACATCAACGACGGCATTTACGGCAGCCTGTCCGAGATGGCGGTGGCAAAGATGCAGCTGCCCGTGCGACTCATTCGCCTGGACGGCTCACCGGGCACGGAGATGGCGGAGTTCACCGTCTACGGACCCACCTGTGATTCCGTGGACGTGTTGCCGAACCGATTCCGCCTGCCGGCCGACGTGCGCGAGGACGATTGGATAGAGATCGGCCAGATCGGCGCCTACAGCAACGCCGTCGCCACGCATTTCAACGGCTTTTTCGCCGATACTTTCGTGGAAGTGGAGAACGGCTTCCCCGCCTGAGCTGAATTTAATGGGAAATTTAATGGGGACAGATCTATTTATTGAGGGGTGGGGGTCACACGTGACCCCCACCCCTCAATAAATAGATCTGTCCCCTCGTTCGCGAGCAAGATCGCTCAACCTGCAGGAAAAACGGTGTTCGCTGTTTTGCTTGAGATTTGCCACCGATCTCGGGCATTCTGAAAAGCTATGGATGAAAATCTGAAGACTGTCGGGTACCCGTAGGGCACAGGCATGCGGTACGAATCTCCTGAATCCATCGAAAGTGCGGTTGCGCTGCTCGCCAATGGCGTCGGCGCCCGAATCCTGGCCGGCGGCACGGATCTGCTGGTGCAGCTGCGCGCAGGCCTGGTCGAGCCCGAGCTGGTGGTGGACATCAAGAACATCCGCGAAACACGGGAAATTACCGTCGAGAACGGCGGCTACCGTGTGGGCGCCGCCGTCAGCGGCGCCGAGCTCGGCGAGCACGCAGAGTTGAAGCAGGTCTGGCCCGGCGTCGTCGAGGCTGTCGAGCTCATCGGTTCCACGCAGATTCAGGGACGCGCCTCCATGGGCGGCAACCTGTGCAATGCATCACCGGCCGCCGACAGCGTGCCGGCGCTGATCGCCGCTGCCGCGCTTTGCACCATCGCAGGCCCCGAGGGCCAGCGTGAGGTGGCGGTGGAGGAGATCTGCACCGGGCCCGGCCAGACCTCCCTCGCCAAGGGAGAGTTCGTCGTCTCGTTGTTTCTCCCTGAGCGCGGACCGCGATCCGCCGATGCCTACCTGCGATTCATTCCCCGCACCGAGATGGATATCGCCGTGGTCGGCGCCGGCGTCGACATTACGCTGGACGAATCCGGTGTTTGCAGCGCGGCCCGCGTCGCCCTGGGCGCGGTGGCCCCGACGGCGATGCTGGTGCCCGAGGCGGGCGCGGCGCTGGTGGGGACGCGTTTGGAAGATGCCGATCTCCAGGCGATGGCCGCTGCCGCCAGCGCCGCCTGCAAGCCCATCGACGACAAGCGCGGCACCGTGGAGTACCGGGTGAAGGTTGCCGGTGTGATTGCGCGACGCGCCTGCGCCATTGCCTTCGAGAGGGCCCTGGAGAGGGCGAGGAATAATTGATGTCGAAGACCAAACTGCACGTAGCCACCACTATCAATGGCGACAGCATCGAATTTCTCTGCGAGCCGCAACAAACATTGCTGGACGTGTTACGCGACGAGTTGCACCTGACCGGTAGCAAAGAGGGTTGTGCCTCCGGCGATTGCGGCGCCTGCAGCGTCATCCTCGACGGGCGGCTCGTGTGCGCCTGCCTGGTGCTCGCCGTCGAAACCAATGGCCACAATGTCGAAACCATCGAGGGCTTAGCCGATGGCGATGACCTGCATCCCCTGCAGCAGAAGTTCCTGGAGCATTCTGCATTGCAATGCGGCATCTGCACGCCGGGTATTCTGATCGCAGCGAAGGCGCTCCTGGATATCGACCCGGACCCGACGGAGACGCGGGTCAGATACTGGTTGGCCGGCAACCTCTGCCGTTGCACCGGCTACGACAAGATCGTGCGCGCCGTGCTGGATGCGGCCGCCGAGATGAGGGCGAATTGATCATGGCCAAGAGCGCGGAAAACGTTTCCAAGAGCAACGACTACAAGTGGGTGGGCACGCGGCAAGTGCGCCCGGACGGCGTCGACAAGGTCACCGGACGCGCCAGCTTTGGCGCCGATCTGTACGCGCCGAACATGCTGGTGGGAAAAATACTGCGAAGCCCGCATCCCCATGCGCGCATCGTTTCCATGGATATCTCCAAAGCCGAAGCGCTGCCCGGCGTCAAAGCCGTGGTCAACAAGGATGATATCCGCGATCTGCCCTCCGAGATGGTGCCGGCGGGTGAGATGATGGTGAACTACCGCGACATCACCCGCAACGTCATGGCCCGGGAGAAGGCCCTCTACGAAGGCCACGCCGTGGCCGCCGTGGCCGCCATCAGCGATTCCATCGCCCACAAGGCGCTGTCGTTGATCGAAGTAAAGTACGAAGTGTTGCCCCACGTCATCGATGTCATGGATGCCATGAAGCCGGACGCGCCGTTGCTCCATGAGGATTTGATCACGACCGGTGTCGAGCCGGCGCCTGAGAAGCCATCCAACATTGCCAAGCGCGTGGAGTTTTCCCAGGGCGATCTGGAATCCGGCTTCGCCGCCGCCGACGTGATCGTCGAGCGCGAGTTCACCACCCAGCCCGTGCATCAAGGTTACATCGAGCCCCACGCATGTCTTGCCAATGTCGCGAAGGACGGAAAAGCGGAGCTCTGGTGCACCACCCAGGGTCATTTCGTCGCCCGCGGCCACTGCGCCAAGCTTTTGGGAATGGACATTTCCAAGCTGCGTGTCACGGCTTCCGAAATCGGCGGTGGCTTCGGTGGCAAGACCGTGGTTTACCTGGAGCCCGTGGCCCTGGCCCTTTCTCGAAAGGCGGGCCAGCCGGTGAAGATGGTCATGACCCGCGAAGAGGTGTTCCGCGCCAGTGGCCCCACCTCCGGTGCCCACATGCGCATCAAGATTGGCGCGACCAAGGATGGACGCATTACCGCGGCGGACGCGTTGCTCCACTACCAGGCCGGCGCCTTCCCCGGTTCCCCGGTGCAGCTGGGCTGCATGTGCGCCTTCGCGCCCTACGATCTCGAGAATGTGCGCGCCGTTGGTTACGACGTGGTCGTCAATCGGCCCAAGGTGGCGGCGTATCGGGCACCCGGTGCGCCCATCGCCGAGTATGGCGTCGAATGCGTCGTCGATGAGCTGGCCAAGAAGCTCGGCATCGACCCTCTGGAGATGCGCCTCCTGAACGCGGCCAAGGAAGGCACGCAGACCGTCTATGGTCCGAAGTTCGGACCTGTCGGATTGATCGAAACTCTCGAGGCCGCCAGGGAGCACCCCCACTACCGGGCACCCCTGGGCGAGAATCAGGGCCGCGGCATTGCATCGGGGTTCTGGTTCAATATCGGCGGTGAGAGCTGCGCCACGCTGAACTTGAGCGAAGACGGCTCGGCCCACCTGGTGGTGGGCACGCCGGACATCGGTGGCTCGCGGGCATCGCTCTGCCAGATGGCTGCCGAGGAGCTGGGTCTCGATCTCGACAAGGTACATCCCATCATCGGCGACACGGCATCCCTGGGCTACACCTTCCTGACCGGGGGCAGCCGCGCCACCTTCGCCACCGGCATGGCGGTCATCGAGGCGGCCCGCGACGTCATCGACAAGATGCGCGAGCGGGTGGCGAAGATCTGGGACATTCCCCTGGACGCGGTGGTCTGGGAGCACGGCTACGCGCGGCCGGCGAGCAGCAACGCGGGCGCCTTCGAGCCCATGTCCATCGCCGAGATCGCCGCCATGGCCAACAAGACCGGCGGGCCGTTGGTGGGCAACGCCGCCATCAACGCCCAGGGCGCGGGCCCCAGCTTCGGTACCCACATCGTGGATGTCCAGGTGGACACCGAGACCGGGCGGGTGGAAATTCTCCGCTACACCGCCATCCAGGATGCCGGCAAGGCCGTCCACCCATGTTTCGTGGAAGGCCAGATGCAGGGCGGTGCGGTGCAGGGGATCGGTTGGGCGCTCAACGAGGAGTACGTCTACGGCGAGGACGGAAAGCTTCAGAACGCCGGCTTTCTCGACTACCGGATCCCGGTCTGCTCCGACGTGCCGATGATCGACACGGTCATCGTCGAGGTGCCCAATCCTTCCCACCCGTATGGTGTTCGCGGTGTCGGCGAGACCCCCATCATCCCGCCCATGGCGGCGATTGCCAACGCCATCGAGCAGGCCATCGGCATTCGTTTCAACGCGCTGCCCATGTCGCCGCCCAAGGTGCTGGCGGCCATCGAGGCATCCAATAGCGCAGTTGCGGACGCCGCGGAATAAGCGGGTGGCGCGCGTTGTCCTGAACGGTAACCTCAAGCAATTGAGCGGCGGCAGAAGCGAGTTCGAGCTCGATGTGAAAGACGTGCGCCAGCTGTTCGCGCAGCTCGGCGAGCGTTACCCGGAGCTGGCGCCGCATCTGGAAGAGGGTATCGCCGTCGCCATCGACGGGGAAATCTTTCAGGATGCCTTGTTCGCGACCATCGGCCCCGACAGCGAAGTGCACGTGATACCGAAGATCGCCGGGGGGTAGATTTCCGCACGGAATGTCGGTCAGCTGCCGTACAGTGGCGCTCCCCCGTCGAAGCGGCCGGTGTCGCAAGAGCCCTTGGTCGAGCTGACGAACCAAGCCCGACAGTGAGCGCGGCGCGTAGATTGACATATTGATGCATAGATAGTATGTTTTGATGCGTGCGTACCACTGTTCGCCTGGATGACCATCTACTCGCGGAGGCGAAGAAACTTTCCGCCGAGTCAGGCCGCACCCTGACGTCGGTGCTGGAAGACGCTCTGCGCGAGACCCTTGCCCGGCGCCGGGTGCGCGTGAAGCGCAAGCCGGTTCGGTTGCGGACGGTGAAGGGTGACGGCGTGCGACCTGGAGTGGATTTGGACGACACCGCCTCACTCCTCGACCTCATGGAATCCTGAGTTGCTCCTGCCCGACGTCAACGTCCTGGTGTACGCCCACCGGGAAGATGCGGCGAATCACCCTGCGTACCGCGCTTGGCTGGAGGGCGTGGTCAACGGCGACGAGGCGTACGGTATCTCCGAACTGGTACTGAGCGGGTTCATCCGCGTCGTCACGCATCCCAAGGTGTTCAACAAACCGAGCCCACTCGCCGACGCGCTTGCCTTCGCAGAGCAGCTGCACGACCAACCGAACAGTATCCTGGTCGAACCCGGACCACGCCACTGGGAGATCTTCCGTGACCTCTGCGTGCAGGGCGGCGTGAAGGGAAATCTCGTGCCCGACGCCTATCTCGCGGCGCTGGCGATCGAATCTGGCTGCGAGTGGATCACGACTGACCGGGACTTCAGCCGCTTCCGAGGCTTGCGCTGGCGCCCCCCGCTTGAATAACGATGTATAGGCATTCCAACGCTGGTTTCTCGAGATTCTGCAACAGGTTCGAATTGAATGATGCATAAATCAATGCATCAAGGTCTCTGCCATGCGAATCACACTGAATATCGATGACCACCTTTTCGAAGAGGCCGTCCGCCTGACAGGCGTAAAAGAGAAGACCGCCTTGTTACGCGAGGGCCTGAAGCCATTGATCCAGCGCGAGAGCGCCCGGCGTCTTTCACAGCTCGGTGGCAGTGAGCCGAAACTGGATGACATACGACGGCGCCGCAACGGCGAATGATCCTGGTCGATACCTCGGTGTGGGTTGACCACCTGCGCAGGTGATGCCGAAGATCGCCGGGGGCTAGAAGGCGAGTCTATTTTTCGATTACCAGGCTCGAAAAGAAGCGCATCATTCTTTCCTTGCCCCCGTCCATCTCCACCACGGCGTCGGCGACGTAGAGCCGGTCGCCGGACAGAAAAAAGCGTGCCTCTCCCTGCATCTCGGGATGGCCGGGTTTGCTGGGCGTATCGTAGACGAGCCTTTTCCCGTGCACGCCACTCAGAGTGATATCCGTGAATGACACGGATTTGCTGAGCGTCGTCTTCAGCAGCGCACCCTTGGCATGCTTGTAAATCGTGTCGCTGCCGGAGAAAGCCACAGCGAAACCGGGTATGTCGGTGTACTCCACGGAATAGGAATCCCGGCCATCGTCCAGGTAATACTCGTGTGTGACAATGTCGCCGATGAACGATTTGTTGTGGATCTCTTTGCTTTTCGGATTTCCCGGCATGAGAACGGAGAGTCCTTGGTTTTTGAGGTCGAGTTTTTTCCAGGCAGTCTCCGAGTGACCGTTTGCCGCTGAGCCGATCAGGGCTGTCACGCCGACGACGACAATCAGTAGAGCAGTGGTTCTCGATGCAGCAGAGGAAATTGCCATTGGTTGAACTCCAAACACAGCTTGCCTGCGGCAAACTCTAGCACGAAGACATCGTGCTACGGACGAAAACAGTTCTCTGCGGCCGGGTTGATGGCCAGCAGCTCCACACCTTCCTCGACCAGATCGCCTTCGCCGAAGGAGACTGCCGTCACGGTGCCGGCGACGGGAGCGTGAATGGTGTGCTCCATCTTCATGGCTTCGATGACCATCAAAGCCTGGCCCTTCTCGACGCTGGCATCGCGGTCCACCAGCACCGCGATCACGCGCCCGGGCATGGGCGCCACCAGCAGTCCCGTCCCAGCGTCCTCCCGGGCGCCGGCTCGATCGCGATCCTCGCAACGCACGCGCAAGTGCCGTCCGGAATAAAACACGTCCAGGTCATGGCCGTCGCGTACCACGTCGACCCGCAGCCGTCGCGCTCCGATGGTTACGTGGAGCTCGCCATCGTCCAGTAATCGGCCACGCGCAGCGACGCTGCCCGTTGCAAGCGCCAGCACGAAGCCGTCTTCCTCGTATCGGACCGGTACACGCATGTCACGCTCACCGACGTGGAGGACGACGATGTCCTCAGCCGGGGCATTCGCACGCCACGCCGGCAGCGTATGCCAGGGCGAATGTGGATCCTGCGTCTCACTGCCCCTGCGCCTGCTGCAGGCGGCCTGTTCGAGAAGCACGTACAAGCAGGCGACAGCGACACCCAGTTCCTCTTCGTCGTTGCTGGAAGACGGAACGCCAAGGGCGTCGACGAAGCCCGTATGCACCTTCGCCTTGGCGAATGCGTCGCTGGCCGCGACGCGTTTCAGCAACGGGAGATTGGTGGGCAGCCCGGCAATGCGGCAATGGTCGAGCGCGAGCCGCAGTCGCTGCACGGCGTCATCGCGATCGGCTCCGTGCACGATGAGCTTGGCAATCATGGGGTCGTAGTGAATGCCGATTTCGTCGCCCTCGCGCACGCCGGTATCGACGCGCAGCCGGCCATCATCAGCGGGCATGGCAAAGCGCAGCAACCTGCCGGTGGCGGGCAGAAAATCCCGATCCGGATCCTCCGCATAGATGCGCACCTCGATGGCATGACCCGATGCACGGAGCCGCTTTTGATCGGCCGGCAGCGGTTCGCCTTGCGCTACGCGGATCTGCCACTCCACCAGGTCCTGGTTCACAATCATCTCCGTGACCGGGTGCTCCACCTGCAGGCGGGTATTCATTTCCATGAAGAAGTAGTCGCCCGTCGATGAGTCGTCGACCAGGAACTCCACGGTGCCCGCGCCCCGGTAATCGATGGCGCGGGCCAGCTCCACGGCGGTGTCTGCCATGCGTTGGCGCAGCTTGTTCGTCAATCCCGGGGCCGGCGCTTCCTCGACGATTTTCTGGTGCCGGCGCTGTATCGAGCAGTCGCGGTCGAAAAGGTGTACCACGTTGCCGTGCTGGTCGGCGAAGATCTGCACTTCCACGTGTCTCGGTTGCAGCAGGTATTTTTCCAGCAGCAATCTGTCGTCGGCGAAGGACGCGCGGGCTTCCCGGCGTGACGATGCAAGCGCCTGGATCAATCCTGATGCTGATTCGACGCTGCGCATGCCTTTACCGCCGCCGCCGGCCACGGGCTTGATCAGCACCGGGTAGCCGATGTCGTCGGCGGCCGCGGCCAGCGCCGCGTCGGATTGATCGGAGCCCCGGTATCCGGGCAGCACCGGCACGCCGAGCCCGGCGGCGAGATCGAGGGCGGCATCCTTGCTGCCCATGACGCGCAAGGCGGCCGCCGGCGGGCCGATGAAACATACTCCCGCCTGCTGGCAGGATTCGGCGAAGTCGGCATTCTCGGCGAGAAATCCATAACCGGGGTGTAACGCGTCGGCGCCGCTGCGAAGGCAGGCGTCGATGATGGCCGAAATGTCGAGGTAGCTCTGATCCGCCGGCGCCGGCCCCAAGCGAAAGGCTTCGTCGGCCAGATCCACGTGCAGTGCGTCGGCGTCCGCGTCCGAATAGACGGCCACGCTGCGAATACCCAGGCGCCCCGCCGTGCCCACGATGCGGCAGGCTATCTCGCCGCGATTGGCGATCAGGATCTTATGAAAGCGGGTGCTCAATCACGGATCCAAGCGGGCGGTCGTTTGTCCAGGAAGGCGGCAACGCCCTCACGGCCATCTGCGGATGCGCGCGCGCACGCGATGCGTTGCGCCACGTCACCGAGCAGCGGATCGTCGATTACTCGGTGGGCGACCGCCGCCACCAATTCCTTGGCGGCTGCCATGGCGTCAGGGCTGTTTTCCAGCAGCTGGGAAATGAAACCGTCGGCGGCGTCCTGCAATTGCTCCGGGGGGCTCACCTGGTGAACGAGACCAAGGCGCAGGGCGATCTGCGCATCGAAACGTTCGGCCGTGAGAAAAAGTCGCCGGGCCTGACGTGGACCGATGGCTTCGATGACGAAAGGGCTGATGGTGGCGGGGATGAGACCCAGCTTGACCTCCGAGAGCGAGAAACGCGCGCCGGCGCTTGCTACCGCGATATCGCAACAGGCGATCAGTCCGATGCCGCCGCCGAAGGCGTTGCCGTGGACGATTGCGAGGGTCGGGCGTGGAAAATTTGCGAGCTTGTGGAACATGCGCGCGACCCGGCGTGCATCTTCGAGATTCTCCTCCGGTGAGTATTCGGCCATGCGCCGCATCCAGTTCAAATCGGCGCCGGCGGAAAAGCTCTTGCCGCGGCCGATAACTTTTACCACACGCACATCGTCGTTGCCGGCCAGCGCATCCAGTGCGTCGCTGAGGCGGGCGATGAGCACATCGTCGAAGGCGTTGTGCACGTCGGGACGATTGAGAACGAGGGTCGCGACGCCGCGTTCGTCGATCTCGGTCACTATGGGTTCTGGGTTCATGTCACATCCTGAATACGCCGAAGTCGGTTTTCTCTATAGGTGCGTTTAATGACGCCGATATGCCGAGCCCCAGGACGTCCCTGGTGTCGCGCGGGTCGATGATGCCGTCGTCCCACAAGCGCGCGCTGGCGTAGTAGGGGTGGCCCTGACGCTCGTACTGCTCGCGAATGGGGCGCTTGAAGTCTTCCTGCTCAGCAGCGCTCCATGCTTCGCCCTTGCGTGCGAGATTGTCGCCTTTGACCTGTGCCAGGACGTTGGCGGCCTGCTCGCCACCCATCACCGAGATGCGCGCGTTCGGCCACATCCACACGAAGCGTGGGCCGAAGGCGCGCCCGCACATGCCGTAGTTTCCGGCTCCGAAGCTGCCGCCGATGATGACCGTAAATTTCGGCACGCGCGCGCAGGCGACGGCGGTGACCATCTTGGCGCCGTCCTTTGCAATCCCGCCGGACTCATATTTCTGGCCGACCATGAAGCCGGTGATATTTTGCAGGAACACCAGCGGTATGCCCCGTTGGCTGCAGAGCTGGACGAAATGCGCGCCCTTCAAGGCGGATTCGGAAAACAGAATGCCGTTGTTGGCGACGATGCCCACCGGGTATCCGTGGATACGGGCGAAGCCGCAGACCAGTGTCGCGCCGTAGAGTCGCTTGAACTCGTCGAAATCCGAGCCATCGACGATCCGGGCGAGGACTTCGCGGACATCGTAGGGAATGCGCACATCCGCCGGTATGATCCCGTAGAGCTCGGCCGGATCGTGAAGCGGCGCTTCCGGCGTCTGGGGCGTCAATGTCGGCGTCTTGGTGCTGCCCAGATGCCGCATGGCACGGCGCGCGATGCCCAGCGCGTCCGCGTCGTCCACGGCCATATGATCCGTGACCCCGGAGGTGCGGCAATGGACATCGGCGCCACCGAGGTCCTCCGCGCTCACTTCTTCCCCGGTGGCCGCCTTCACCAACGGCGGACCGGCGAGGAATATGGTGCCCTCGCCGCGCACGATGATGCTCTCGTCGGACATGGCTGGCACGTAGGCGCCGCCCGCGGTGCACGAGCCCATGACCACGGCGATCTGGGCGATGCCCTTGGCCGACATGTTCGCCTGATTGTAGAAAATACGGCCGAAGTGCTCGCGATCCGGAAACACCTCGTCCTGATTGGGCAGGTTGGCGCCACCGGAATCCACCAGGTAGATGCAGGGCAGGCGATTCGCCTCTGCGATCTCCTGGGCGCGCAGATGTTTCTTTACCGTAACGGGATAGTAAGTACCGCCCTTCACGGTGGCGTCGTTGGCGATGACCACGCACTCCCGCCCGGCCACCCGGCCGATGCCGGTGACGATTCCGGCTGCCGGCACCTGGTCGTCGTACATGCCGTAGGCGGCGAGCTGGGAGAACTCCATAAACGGCGATCCCGCATCCAGCAACAAGCGGATACGTTCACGCACGGGCAATTTGCCCCGTGCGGCGTGCTTCTTCCGGGCTTGTTCGCTGCCGCCCAGGGAGATCCCTTCGACCTTTTCACGCAGATCCGATACCAGCGTCTGCATGGCTTGCGAATTGGCGCGAAAGGCGTCGCTGCGGGGATCGATGGTGCTATCGAGAATCGGCAAGCTCGCTCCTACGGATCACCACCCGCCGGATTCCAACCACTTGTCCACTTCGTCGAGCCGGTCGTTGCCCCAGAAGGGCTCGCCATCGACAATGAAAAAGGGCGAGCCGAAAACGCCGCGCGCGATGGCCGCGTCGGTCTCCTGGCGCAAGCGATCCTTGACGGCCTGACGGCCGAGTGCGGCGCGGGTCTCGTCGGCGTCCGCGCCAGCGCTGGCAGCGAGCTCTACGACCACGTCACCCTCACTGACGTTGCGCCCGTCGATGAACAGCGCCGCGTACGCCCGCCGGGCAAAGTCCCGGGCCTGCCGCGGATCGCGATCCGCCAGCCAGTAGAATGCCCGGCAGGGGGCGACGCTGGCGACCGGAAACGGGGGAGGGGGTGGGTTGAAGGCGACGCCAAAGCGGCGCGCCGTGCGCGCGATGTCGCGGTGTGCGTACTCGGCGATCATCTCTCGTTGCACCAATGGCTTGCTGCCGGTGATTTTCATGGCCGCACCCATGAGATAAGGCCGCCAGATGACATCCCTCCCGTGGCGTTGCCCAAGGTCGTCGACGCGGCAGCTTGCGAAATAGCCGTAGGGCGACGAGAAGTCGAAATAAAAGTCGATAGGCGCCTTTCCACCCGGGCTCATGCGTCCATCCTCTGGATGGCCATGGCCGTCGCTTCGCCGCCACCGATGCAGAGCGTCGCGACGCCGCGCTGCAGATCGTATTGCTCCAACGCCGCCAGCAGGGTCACAAGAATGCGCGCGCCGGATGCGCCCACCGGGTGGCCCAGGGCGCAGGCGCCGCCGTGCACGTTCACCTTGTCGTGGGGCAAATTCAGATCGCGCATGGCCGCCATGGTGACGACGGCGAAAGCCTCGTTGATCTCGAAGAGATCCACGTCCGATACGGACCAACCGCACCGTTCCAGCACTTTGCGGACCGCGCCGATGGGCGCGGTGGTAAACCAGGCGGGTTCCTGGGCGTGGCTCGCGTGGGCGCGGATCTCCGCCCGTACGGTGAGCTTGCGCCGCGCGGCTTCCGCGCGGCGCATGAGCACCAGGGCCGCCGCACCGTCGGAGATGGAGCTGGAATTGGCCGCCGTGACCGTGCCGCCTTCGCGGAAGGCGGGCTTGAGATGTGGGATCTTTTCCAGCTTCGCTTTCCCCGGCTGCTCGTCCCGGATGACTTCCCTCTCGCCCGAACGACTGCGCACCGTCACCGGCACGATTTGCCCATCGAAGCTGCCGTCCGCGATGGCTTTCTGCGCCCGCTTTAGAGAGGTGATCGCAAAGTCATCCTGGGCTTCGCGGGTGAACTGATAATGCTGTGCACAGTCCTCGGCGAAGACGCCCATGAGGCCGCCCTTGTCGAAGGGATCTTCCAGGCCGTCCACGAACATGTGATCCAGCACCCGCCCGTGGCCTAGGCGGTAGCCGGTGCGCGCCTTCTCGAGCAGGTAGGGCGCGTTGCTCATGCTCTCCATGCCGCCGGCCACCATGATGTCGTTGCTGCCCGCGCACAGCAGATCGTGGGCCAGCATGGTGGCTTTCATGCCCGAGCCGCACATCTTGTTGATGGTCGTGCAACCGGTTTGGGTGCCAAGCCCGGCGCCGAAGGCCGCCTGCCTGGCGGGCGCCTGGCCCTGGCCGGCGGGCAGCACGCAGCCCATGATGACTTCTTCCACGTCCTCGTTGGCGACACCGGCGTCGCTGATGGCGCCGGCGATGCTGGCGGCACCCAGCTCGGCTGCGGTGACATTGCTGAAGTCCCCCTGAAACCCGCCCATGGGTGTGCGCGCCGCGCCGACGATGACTATCGGATCATGATTGGGTTTATTGTCGGGATCGCTGCTGCTCATGTCCTTTCTCCTCATGCGGTTTCCTGGAACAGCTCGCGGCCGATCAGCATGCGCCGGATCTCCGACGTTCCTGCGCCGATCTCGTAGAGCTTCGCATCACGCAACAGGCGACCGGTGGCGTAGTCATTGATATATCCGTTTCCACCCAGACACTGGATCGCCTCCAGTGCCATCCATGTGGCGCGCTCCGATGCGTAGAGTATCGCGCCGGCGGCGTCCTTGCGCGTCGGACCGCCCTTATCGCAGGCGCGTGCTACCGCATACACGTAGGCCTTGCTGGCGCTCATGGTGGTGTACATGTCGGCCAGCTTGCCCTGCATCAGCTGAAAGTCACCGATGGGGCGGTCGAACTGTTTTCGCTCGTGCACATAGGGTACGACGATGTCCATGCAGGCTTGCATGATGCCCAGAGGACCGGCGGCCAGCACCACACGCTCGAAGTCGAGCCCACTCATGAGCACGTTGATACCGTGGCCGATTTCCCCGATCAGGTTCTCTTCCGGCACCTCGCAGTCGTCGAACAGCAGCTCGCAGGTGTTGGAGCCGCGCATGCCGAGCTTGTCGAGCTTCTGAGCGGTAGAGAAGCCTTTGAAGGATTTCTCCACGATGAAGGCGCTGATGCCGCGCGGCCCGGCGTTTGGATCGGTTTTCGCGTACACCACCAGCACGTCGGCATCGGGGCCGTTGGTGATCCACATCTTGGTGCCATTCAGGATAAAGCGATCACCCTTTTTGCGCGCCTGCAGGCGCATGCTGACCACGTCGGAGCCGGCGCCCGCTTCGCTCATGGCGAGTGCGCCGACGTGCTCGCCGCTCACCAGACGCGGCAGATAACGCCGCTTCTGTTCCCCGTTACCGTTTCGCCGGATCTGATTGACGCACAGATTGGAGTGCGCGCCATAGCTCAAGCCCACCGAAGCGGATGCGCGGCTTACCTCTTCCATGGCCACCACGTGCTCCAGATAGCCCATGGCGGCGCCGCCGAACTCCTCTTCGACGGTGACGCCGAGAATGCCCAGGTCACCCATCTTGCGCCACAGGTCGTCGGGAAAGGCGTTGCGCTTGTCGATGTCGGCGGCTCGCGGGGCGATCTGATCGTCGGCGAAGCGCATGACGGAATCCCGCAGCATGTCGGCGCTGTCGCCGAGGGCAAAATCGAGGCTGGGAAGCTGGTTCGAGATCATGGTCGGATTCTCTATGGCCGTTTCTGCTTGGCGTGGTTGCGCCCGGTGTCAGGCTTCATCCTTGCGGCCGTGCATGGTCATGAGGGTTTGCAGCAGGGTGGCGCACAGGGTCTCGCGGCCGTCTTTGTGCACCATCACGTCGGCCCGGGATACGATGAGTGTGCGGCCGGGCTTGATGACCCGGCCCCGGGCCGTCAGGCAATCGCCGTCCGCCGGCGCCACCAGATTGAGCTTGTACTCCACCGTCAGCACGCTGGAATCCTCCGGCATCAGGCTGAAGCCGGCATAGCCGCCGGCGGAGTCGGCGATGGTACCGATGACACCACCGTGAAAGAAACCGTGCTGCTGGCAGAGCGTGTCCTTGAAAGGCAGCTGAATCTCGCAGACACCCGGCTCGATACGGGTGAGTTCGGCGCCCAGCAGGGCCATGATGCGCTGGCGCGCAAAGCTCGCCCGGACGCGCAGCGCGAATTCCGGGTCGAGGGCCTCGAATGCCGTGCCTGTGTGCTCTGCGGAATCCATGAAAGCAGCTGTACGGGTTGCGGCGTGGGACACCAAGAATAGTTGACGTTTACGTAAACGTCAACTAGCGACAAGCACCAAAGGGCGATATTCAGCCCACATCGCGCTGGGCCTCGAGCAGATCGGTGCAGCGCCCCTCCAGGGTATCCAGCTCGTCCAGCACCTGCTCGATGTCATCCTTCTGCTCCAGCAGCTCCGTGCGCCGCGCGCGGATCTTCTCGATGAAGCTGCGAAGCTGTCCCGCCTCGCCCTCGGGGGCATCGTAGAGCGCGATTAACTTATTGATTTCCTTGAGGGAAAAGCCGAGCCGCTTGCCCCGCAGGATGAGCTTCAGGCGCACCCGGTCGCGGGCCTGGTAGATGCGATTCTGGCCATTTCGGGTCGGGCTGAGCAGGCCCTGGTCCTCGTAGAAGCGGATGGTGCGCGTGGTGACGCCGAACTCCCGGGACAAATCGCCGATGCTGTATAAATCGCTCATGAAGCCCCTCGGTCCCTGAATCAGATGGGCCGCAGCCTACCTTCCTTTTACGTAAACGTAAAGACTCGACGCCCGGGCGTTGGCGCGTCCCGTCGCTTGGGCTCAGCCAGCGAAGCCCAACATGCTGGCGGCGTTGGGCTTCCCTGCGCTCAGAGTCTGTGAATGAATCGCCCAACCTACAGGGAGCCATGGTCAGAGGCTAAAATGTGGGAAATACGCGTGGATCCCGCGCTCGCCCCCGGATGTCTCTTGACGTTTACGTAAACGTCACTTAGGGTGCTGGGTTCCCACCGACTGGAGAGCAACATGGCCGAGCCTGCCCTCGCGAAGCTGCGGTCCGTCGCCAAGCCGGCCACGGCCGCCGCGCGCATTCGCTTCGTCACTGCCGCCAGTCTCTTCGATGGGCACGATGCCTCCATCAACATCATGCGCCGCATCCTGCAGGCAGCCGGTACCGAGGTGATTCACCTGGGCCACAATCGTTCCGTGGAAGAGGTGGTGAGCGCGGCGCTGCAGGAGGACGTGCAGGGTATCGCCGTGAGCTCCTACCAGGGCGGGCACGTGGAGTACTTCCAGTACATGGTGGACATGCTGCGCGAGCGCGGCGGCGAGAACATCCGCGTTTTCGGAGGCGGCGGCGGGGTCATCATCCCCGAAGAGATCCGCGCGCTGCACGACTACGGCGTGACGCGCATCTATTCCCCCGGCGATGGTCAGCGCCTCGGGCTGCAGGGCATGATCGAAGACATGCTCGCCGCCTGCCGCGATCCCCGACAGCACGACGTGGATGCGGCCCTGGATGGCGCCCGCGGCGGCGACTGGCGGGCATTGGCAAGGCTGCTGAGCGCCATCGAGGATGGTAGCCTGGACAAGGCTCAACGCCGGCGCTTGATGGACGCCGATGCCAGCGGCGTTCCGGTGGTGGGGATCACCGGAACCGGCGGTGCAGGTAAGTCCTCACTCACCGACGAGATCGTGCGGCGCTTTCGCCTGGATCACGACGACGCCCTGAGAATCGCCATCCTCGCGGCGGATCCCTCGCGGCGCAAGACCGGCGGCGCGCTGCTGGGCGACCGCATCCGCATGAACGCCATCGACCATGCCAATATCTACATGCGATCCCTGGCCACCCGCGTCTCCGGTAACGAAATTCCCGAGCACTTCGAAACCGTGATTGCCGCGGTGCGCCAGGCAGGATTCGATCTGGTGCTGGTGGAGACATCGGGGATCGGTCAGGGCGACGCTGCCATCGTGCCCCTGGTGGACCTGTCCATGTATGTGATGACGCCGGAATTCGGTGCCGCCAGCCAGCTGGAAAAGATCGACATGCTGGATTTTGCCGATCTGGTCGCCATCAACAAGTTCGATCGCAAGGGCGCCGAGGATGCGCTGCGCGACGTGCGCAAGCAGATGCAGCGCAATCGCGAGGCCTTCACCGCGACCTGCGAGTCCATGCCGGTCTACGGCACCATCGCTTCGCGATTCAATGACGACGGCGTCACGGCGCTCTACCAGGGCTTGAGCGCATTGCTGGTCGAGGGGGGATTCG
>Ga0209980_10000122_pt1 | contig 37775 bp, 39 predicted proteins | sample CR02metaG_FD_183611 | JGI IMG/M metagenome (GOLD analysis project Ga0209980, IMG submission 183611) | Deep subsurface microbial communities from Mariana Trench to uncover new lineages of life (NeLLi) - CR02 metaG (SPAdes) (version 2) | ecosystem: Environmental > Aquatic > Marine > Ocean trench...
CTGATGAGTTGTCCAGAGGTCAAAACGTAAGACCGGGTTTATAAGTAATATTTCGTCAAAGAAAGTGGTTTCATCGCTTGCAAAAGCGCTGTATGTAAAACGCTTTGGGTTGTTAAAATCATCGTTTCTTAGAATTTCACTCCTTGCCTCTGTTGCAAAAGTAAAAGTCTGATTATATGGTGCAAACCACGTGAGCCTTGGGTTTATGCCGAATGCATAGGTTTTGCTAAGCGTATCGATAGGCACCCCGATTGTAGGCGTTGGATTTGTAAACTCAAGACTGTCAAACCTGTTAAAAAGTGTAATATCAAGATCAAGGCTAGGTTCCACAAACTGTTCTTTTGAGATATTTATACTGGTTAGGTTTCTTACATCTTTCTGATTTGCGTTGGGCTGTTGGAATTCTCCAAGACCCGGAACTCCTCTGTCGTCGTAGAAGAACTCGTTTAATAAACTTACTTCCCAGCCGTTATCAAAATCATAGGCGGCTTTAGCAAGAAAACTCTCTGAGTGAAAGTCGTTATTGATCCTTTTGAGGGTGAGGTCATTGACTGATTTAAATTTAAAGTCCCCTTTACTTTGAGCGTGAGCAAAGGAGAGCAAGTAGCTGAAATTGCCTATTTTCTGAGCTCTTCCAAGGTTTAGAGCGAAAGTTTCATAAGAGCCGTAAGTAGCTGAGCCAAAGGTAAAAGGTTCTTCAGTGCTTTTAGTTACTATGTTTACTACTCCGCCTAGCGCATCCGTGCCTGCAAAAGCAGATGCCCCGCCCCTTATTACTTCAAATCTATCTACGTAATGAATAGGAATGGTAGAAAGATCGACACCGCCGCCTAGGGGGTTGTTTAACCTTACCCCGTCTAAGAGAATGACTACCTGATCGTTAGATGATCCGCGGATGGAGAGTGTTTTTAGCTGACCAAAACCGCCAAAATCCCTTACTACCACTCCGGGTGAGAATGAAAGAAGCTCCGCCGCCGTTTTGTACTCACCTTTGTAGCCTTCAAGTTCTATTATAGTAGAAAAGGCAGAGGGATAGTTAAGAGGAGGCTCAATAGGAGTGTCCTCTACTATTACAGTCTCTAAAGTGGGATCCTCATTCTCCTGAGCAATTGCAATTGACGCAAAGAAAATAAGAAATGCAGATAGGAAATATCTGATTATGAGCACCTCCGGTTATCTAAGTAACCGGGAGGCGGAATGTATGTTATACCCATTTACTTTCTCCCTCCCGAAGAAAAGTAAAATCGTAGTATCAAGGCAGGTATTCTGGCTTGTAGCCTCGGGACTCCTTTGCGTCTTCCCAGAGTTAATTCCAGTGACATATTGCAAAGGACTTTAGGGACTACTCACAGCAGCGGGTCTGCACCGGATTCTCACCGGATTTCCCTTTTAAGCTTTAGAGCAACCTCGTACTATAAATTTTAAAAGATCTATAAAACAGAATTTACATAATAACTCTTAATTTGTTTATGTGTCAAGAAACTGTTTGAAATATTTGAATTTGATTTCTCACATTTATTTTATATTAGGAATAACTTCTTTGCCGAATGTCTCAATGCAGTTTGAGATTATTTCGTGACTTGCCTGAGGAAAAACCATGCGGCAAGAGATATAGTTAATTCCAAGCTCATCGCGGTACATCTCTATCTCTTTTATACAGTCCTCGGGGGTTCCTATTATGAAGCGCTCTTCCGCAAGATGCTCGAATAACGGGTCGTCAATATCTTTTAATTGTTGACCCCTTACAAACATCTTAACTCCCAGGGTAAAGTAGAATTTATACATGCTTATTATGAAATTATTTCCGCCCTCTATTGCTTTGTCTCTATCTGGGGAGACAAATGTTTCTCTTAAGAGTATGTGCTCGATATCATCCGTACTCTTTCCTACTTTCTTAGCTTCATCGTTATAGTAAGCTAAAGTGTCCCTGACCATGCCCACTGTTCTCCCCGGTCCAATTAGTAATGGGTAGCCATAGCGTCCGGCTCGTCTGATAGCCGGTTCTTCAAATGCGCCTATATATAAGGGGATAGGATTTTGTACAGGTTTAGGGGTAAGGGTTGCGTTCTCGAATTTATGCCTTTTCCCCTCATACGTAAATGCTTTTCCTGAGAGAGCTTTCTCTAGCACCTCTATGCCCTCATCCATTCTGGAGGGTCTTTGGCTCATTGGCACTCCCATGCCCTTAAATTCTTCTTTCCTATAGCCCAGTACGACTCCGAGATCGAATCTGCCATTTGAAATGTTGTCCACGACTGCGGCGTCTTCGGCTACTTTTAAAGGATTATGAAGCGGGAGTATAATTCCGGAGGAGCCAATTCTGATTTTAGAGGTAACGGCTGCCATTGCTCCGGCTATAACCGCAGGTGAAGGGCAGTAACCATCTTCTAAGAAGTGATGCTCTGAAATCCAGGCTGAGTCAAAATTTGCTTCTTCTGCGAGTTTAACCTGATCAAGCGCATTTTTATAAAGCTCTGGGTGAGAATAGGGGAGCTCTGGGTGGGTTTGCATACCGAAAAGACCGATGCCGAATTTCATTTGTAATCCTCCTTCTTGTTTACAGGTTAAAAATTATAACATTAACTCCCTGTCTGATCCTACAGATTTTATCCGGAGATCTATATTACATTTATCCTATTTAACAACAGGTATTGTGTTTTATACACTCATGTGTATATAATGATGGGAATAATTAATAAAAAGAGGTGTCAAAATGGCAAAAGATATAAAATTCGGACTTGCTGCTCCCATGCCGGGGGCTGATTTAGACGAATTAATTAATTTTTCGGTAAAGGCGGAGGAACTCGGATTTGATACTGTTTGGTTTCCTGATCATGTCGTATTTGTATCTCCTACTGAAGCTCATGAGGCTTGGACGATTGCAACTGCAGCAGCCATGAAAACAAGCAATATCGGCCTCGGAACGGTTTCAGACCCTCACAGGATGCATCCGGCGGTGTTTGCTCAGAGGCTTGCCACCATAGACCATATTTCAAAAGGAAGAGTGACATTAACACTCGGCGTTGGTGAGTCGATGAATTTGGACGCTTACGGCATTGAATGGAACAGACCGCTTGCGAGATTAAGAGAGGCGATGACTGTTATGCAGAAACTATGGGCCACTGATGAACCTTGTGATTTTGAGGGGGAGTTTTTCAATCTAAAAGAAGCTTTTTTACAGGTAAAGCCCTATCAGAGAAACAGGATCCCTATCTATATGGCTACCCACACTCCCAAGGGGCTCAAGCTCACAGGTGAGTTGGGGGACGGATGGCTCCCGTTTGATTTAACTCCTAATCTTTATGAGGAGTATCTTAAAACTGTTCATGAAGGAGCCGAAGGTGTAGGGCGTAATGTAGACGAAATTGATCCCGGGCTTTGGGTATTTACGTCACTTGGTGAAAATGTGGATGAAGCGTATAAAACCTTAGAGCCGTTTAAATATGTTCTCTGTATGCAGGACCAGCTAAAAAAAGCCGGATACGATGTCGATATCCCTGAGGAGTATCGCGGGCTTAATTATTTCAATGTCATTCCTCAGGATGAAGAGGGCAGGAAGAAATTCAGAGAACTAGGGCAGTTCTTCCCAAGAGAAGCGATTTTGGATTTCACTATTACAGGATCTAAACAAGACTGTATAGAAAAAATCGAGAAGTTCGTCGATAAGGGTGTAAGGCACTTTGTCCTATTCTACAGGTTCAGCCCTGACCCTGCTCTAGCGCTTGAAACCTACGCTAAGGAAATTATTCCTTATTTCAAGGGTTGATAGCCGGAACGAAAATTAAATTTGAAGCTAGATAAGGGGTGGTTTTAATAAATCATCCCTTATCTATTCGGGTTAATTATCTCCCTTGTTATCTTTAAAAGATACATTCTTAAATAGAACCATGTCCAACGGGTTTGGAACCAATCCAATTACATAAGATTTTATAAGGTTTTGCTGGGTTGTTATGTAAAAAGGGGCTATCGGCGCATCTGTTTCGGTTAGTAAATTTTGCGCTTTATCATATAACAACTTTCTCTTTTCAGGATCTGTTTCTTCTGCCGCTTGTTCAACAAGTGCGTCATACTTTTTATTACACCAACCCGTTCTATTGTTGCCTGAGTTGCATGTGAAGAGACTCATGAAGTTATGAGGATCGGGGAAATCCGCTCCCCAGCCAGCTCTGTGAATCTCAGGCGGATTGGTGTTAATTGTGCTCAGATAAACTTTCCATTCTTCATTTATAAGATCGACTTTAACACCCAAATATTCTTTCCACATGCTTTGAAGCGCCTCAGCTATAACTCTATTAAAGCTTACATCGGGCCATAAAAATGTAACTTCAGGAAAACCTTTTCCATCTGGATATCCAGCTTCTGCGAGCCACTTTTTAGCCTGTTCGGGATTAAATTTTATCCCGATATCCGGGTTATAACCAAGCATGTTCTTGGGGATCCAGGAAGTTGTAGTAATTCCGGCACCCTGGATTAAACTCACAATGCTTTTTCTATCTATGGAAGCTGAAAAGGCTTTTCTAACAAGCGGATTATCAAACGGAGACTTCTTTACATTAAATGCAATATAGTTGGTTCTAAATTGTAGAGTAGTCTTAAAATCCTCTAAATCTTTTAGCCTTGGAACCTCTAAAGGTGGGATACTTTTGCTGTCAGCATAATCAAGCTCGCCACTTTCATAAAGTGCTAGGGCCGAGGAAGGGTTTTCGTTCATTACCATGTTTACATTTTCAATGTTGGGTTTTCCACCCCAATAATTTGGATTTGCTTTAAGGCGCATATAGGCATGGTGTCTCCATGACGAGAGCTTATAAGGGCCTAAAGTTACTATATTCTCAGGCTCGGTCCATTTAATCCCGTGCTTTTCAACTACATCTTTTCTCATAGGGAATGTGGACATAAATACAAGTAGACTCGGGAAGTATGACGCTTGTCTTCTTAATTTGACTTGCAGTGTATTGTCATCTAGAGCCTTCACTCCAACTTTATCTGGGTCGTCAATTTTTCCGGTGTTATATTCCTCTGCATTTTCAATGTCATAGAGAAAGTATGCATAATGTCCACCAGTGGCAGGGTTAAGAATACGCTTCCAGGAATATTCAAAGTCCTCGGCCTTAAGAGGTTTCCCATCCGACCATTGCACATTTTCCCTTATTTTAAATGTATATGTCGTACCGTCTTCACTAATCTCCCAGCTTTCGGCAAGGGCTGGTTGCGGAATGAGAGTTTCGTCGAATTTTGTGAGTCCTTCCATAAGGTTGTTAAGAATTGTATAAGAGGTGCTGTCCATAGCCAGTGACCAGTCGAGAGTTGGCGGCTCATTACCTATGTTTACGTTTATAGTATTTTTTTGAGAGCCATCCTCTGAAGTTCTTTCATTTGTTGTACATCCCACAACAAGAAGTGCGGTTATTAATATTATGAAGAGTTGATTTGTCATATTAGTTTCCCTGTAAGTATAAATCGATTATTAAGCTATTTTATTTTCACTTGCTACTTCATATGTTATAAGGCTTGGTGAGCCCTCTATCAGTTCAGGAGATTTTTGAGCGAATTCCTTAAAATGAGGCTCCTCAAAATGAAGGTCAAGGTCTTCACGGCTTCTCCACTTCTCATAAAATGTAAATGAATCCGGAGAGAATGGGTCCTGAAGAAAATCATAAGTAATACACCCCTCTTCACTACGCGATGGTCCAATAGCATCTTTGGCCAAGGCAATCATTTGCTCTCTGCACTCAGATTTAGTCCTGAATTTGGCAATTAAAATCAGCATAAATCCTCCTTTACAAGATTGATCAAAGACCGTAGTATAGGCAGTGCTATTATACTTAGAATCAGCGATAAACTGAATTGGGTATTTTGAGCTTTAATCAGGAGGAAGATATGTCCAGTGATAAATACATACAAGGACTTGAGAAACTTGAAGAGATCTCTCCGGGAGCTGCGGAAAGAACAAAGCAGAGCCTTGAAGATATAGCGCCAGATATGGTGAAGTATCTGATGGAGTTTGTCTTTGGCGAAATATCCTCACGTCCCGGTCTTGATATGCGGGCTCGCGAGATTGCCGCGGTAGCGTCGTTGGCAACTCTCGGGACTGCTCCTAACCAGCTAAAAGTTCATATAAAAGGAGCGCTGAATTGCGGATGCACTAGGGAAGAAATTGTCGAAGTTCTGATGCAAATTCTAGTCTATGCTGGGTTCCCTGCGGCACTTACGGGTCTCAGATTAGCAAAGGAAGTTTTTAAAGAGATAGACGAAAAATCCTAGATTTCTTTTAGATAGATACACTCAATTGAAATCCAAGTACTAAAGCGTTTGGTATCTCCCCTGTTCCACCGGGCTTAATCACATACTGCACATCGGGCTGAATATTAAGCCACTCAGTAAGCTGGATTTTATACATCCACTCTAAAACCATTTCAAAATCTTCTGATCCGGTCATATCTGAAATCAGGTTTATTTCAGTAGGCTGGGATGGCTTAATTTTATCGCTGTATTTTCCATATACAATAGCGAATCCTGCGTAATCCTTGTCGCGTCGGGGTATCAGCCCCTTATATACCAATCCACCGTTTAGGAAAAAGGGAAATGTATTTATATCGCTGTCAGGTGCGAAGAGTAAGGACACAAAAGGATGTAAACCCTGATCCTTTCTCAAACCTACGCCGCCCTTTTCTTTGTAAATCATCTGGTCTAACAGTATATAAAAGCCGAAGTTACCGTTTTTAGTTGCACCGGGTTTGGTAAAATTATTAAAATTTCCAGTCTGATAGTATGCGCCAATTTTGTAGTTACCCGGAAGCCCTGGGGAATTCAAAAATTCGTTTAGGTGGTGTCCAGTTTCTGCTATTATGAGGTAAGGATCATCAAAGCTCAGGTCAACTCCGTGCTTACTATTCTTGACCCGCTCAGGGTTAGCGTTATATAGACCCGCCATGATATAGAAATCTTTTGTCGGCCGGGTTCTAACTCTTACTCCCCAGGTAGCGTTTGGATATGCCGAGAAGCCTACATTATGGAAGATACCAACCGGGTTTCCGTCAATACCGTTTTGCACAAATAACCAGTATAGAGGCGATGATAGAAACTCATCGCCGCCAGAAATACGGCCAAAGCTAATATTTAATTTATCCTCAAAGAGAGACTGCTGGTAGCTTACATCTACAAGTTTGTATGTGTCTCCGCAGCAGACCTGAGCCACGTTAAAGGTGTTTTTAATATCCCTTCTAGTTAGACTACTTCCGCTTCTCTGAGAGGCTGAGATATGAAACCTGCCCCCTTTCCAACCGGCTAGCTTTTCCATATCAAAAACTATATCCAGACCAATATTGTGAAAATACCTGAATCCCTTTTTATCTCCTCCAACCGGGTTTCCCTGTATATCGGTAACATAGGTCAGAGTAGGGGTAATTCCCGCATTATTAAGCTTAGTCCTAAAACCGCCCCAGTCACCTGTTAAGTATTTTCTTTTAAATAATGACTTTTCCTCATTTTTAATGAATATGTCGGTGAATTCTCTAAGCGGCGGGTGGCCTTCATAAAATAAAACCCTGTTCGGGACCATTTTTCTCAAGTAATAAGGAACATTATCAGTGTATTCAACAGATTCAGTACCTAAATCTCTTGTAATGGGTATATCCGTAGACTGAGGGTATGCAGGAAATGTACCGTAGATAAACAAAACAAAGACAATAGTGCCTAGTAATGATATTAACTTGAATTTATTTCCCATTCTATTTCCCTGTTTTCAAGAGCTTTTCCTCTATTTCTTCTAAAGTTCTGCCTTTAGTCTCGGGAACTAGCTTCCATACGAAAATAAAGCCCAGAACGCCGACCAGGGCATATAGCCAGAAAGTATAGGAGGGTCCTATGATCTGGAGCAGTGATAAGAATGTGAATGATACTATCAAGTTCCCGCCCCAGCTTGCCATAGTAGCAATGCTAACTGCCCTCGCCCTAACCCTTAGCGGAAAAATCTCGGTCATCATGAGCCAAGGGATGGGTCCAAATGAAAAAGCAAAAGAGGCAATGTAAATCCATACTGCAATAACTGTAATCGTACCAATCTCACTAGCTTTAGTATTGCCTTGAGACATAAATGCAAGCCCTAGCCCAGTCAAAGCTAATACCATTCCTATTAGTCCTGCATACATTAGAGGCTTACGGCCAACTTTATCAATCAGCCAGATTGCTATGAACGTTGCCAAAACATTTACTACTCCAACACTCACGGTTGCCCAGATTGCCGCTTTAGCCGATTCTATTCCCGCATCTTTAAATATAATAGGTGCGTAATATATGACGGTATTTATTCCAACAAACTGCTGAATTATAAAAAGTCCTACAGCTACCATTAGGGCTACACTTACAGGGTATTTAAAAAGATCGGAAAAACTTCCGCCAGATTCTATTGATATTACGTTCTCAATCTCTTCTAATCCTTTTTGCGCTTCATCCTTATCTCCGCTGTATATTTTGATTAAAATATCTTCAGCCTCTTTAGTCCTGCCCTTTTGTATTAGCCATCTCGGGCTATACGGTAACTTAAACATTCCTATTAGTAATATGACTGCAGGTATCACACTGCTGCCCAGCATGAACCTCCAGTTTCCGGTGCTTGTAAAGGCGCTGTCAACGAAATAAGCGGCTAATATTCCTATGGTAATCGCGAGCTGGAATAGAGTTACAAGACTTCCTCTTATTTTTGCTGACGATACTTCAGCAATATAGAGCGGGGCAGACGCGGAAGCGCCCCCTATTGCAAGACCCAGGATAAATCTTGAAATTTGGAGAAAAAACGCGCTCGGAGAAAGTGCAGATGCAATTGAGCCAATGAGATATAGTATCGCTGCCAGGACTATCATTCTTTTCCGTCCCAGTCTGTCTGCAAGAAGCCCGTTAAGAAGTGCCCCTATAACTCCTCCAACTAAAACCATAGAGACAACAGCTTCTTTTCCTATGGTTGAGAGGTGGAAAGTCTTGGCGATAAACTCTAGCGCGCCGCTGATAATGCCTGTATCAAATCCTGCAAGAAGCCCTGCAAGCGCAGCAATTATTGATGCGAATATAACAATAGTATTTATTTTTTGATTTGGTTCACTGTTTTTATTCGGCATTTATTTACTCAATCTTTAGTTAAGTTTTCATTATAAGCCTTTTCACAAAATAATGTCAACAGTTCATATTGCTTCGAACTTGCACTAGTGTTTGTGTAAAGAGTCATAATTGTCTTACTGGCTCTATTTGTATGTTTTAGATATACTTTAAGAAATCAGGCGGTTCTAAATTGCATATATATAAAATTTTGACAGGAGGATATTATGAGAGCTTATAGCTTGGTTGTATCTTTAGTTTTGCTAGCATTACTTGTGGGCGCCTGTGCTAGACCTAAGGGGGAAACTCCGGAGCAGAAAAGAGATTACGTGCTGAGAATGAAGAACAGTACATTAGCTGAGTTATATGCCAATAAGCCATATGCTAAAGAGTTAGTTGAAAGTTCTGCCGGCTATGCAGTTTTCAGTAATTTTAACACTCAATTGCTAATTGTCGGCACGGGTAATGGTTACGGTGTAGCTATAGACAATTCAAACGGCAATAAAATATTTATGAAAATGGCTGAGGGCGGAATTGGTCTTGGTGTGGCTCTCAAAGATTTTAGGGAAGTTATAGTTTTTAATAATAAAGCAACTTTTAACAGTTTTGTAACCGAGGGATGGAGCTTTGGAGCGCAGGGGGATGCAGCTCTAAAATATAAGGACGACGGCGGGGCTACAAGCGCTGAAGTCCCTCTTGATTCTGACATAGTTGTCTTTCAGATGACAAAAGACGGTATTGCTCTCAGGGCTAGCTTTGGAGCTTCTAAGTTCTGGATAGACGGTGAATTAAACTATATTCCGAACTAATTTTTATAATGAATAGTAGAATTATCTTAGCTTCCTCATCTCCCAGGAGAAACGAACTTTTACATAGTGTGGGAATCCAATTTGAAGTCATAGCTCCCTCATCTGATGAATCCTTATTACACAACGATAATCCTAAAGATTATGCGCAAAGACTGGCTTCAGAGAAAGCAATTTCCGTCTCAAAAAATCTAAAAGGCGAATTTCTTGTAATTGGGGCCGATACAATTGTTGTTATAGAGAATGAAATCCTGGGCAAGCCCTCGGACGAAGAAGATGCAAGGGCTATTTTAAGTAGAATTTCAGGAAGTGTACATCATGTGCTCACTGCATTTTCCATAGCGAAACCTAAAGATAAAATTCTGCACAGTGAGGTTGTGGATACAAAGGTGCGGGTTAAAACTCTTGAACCCAAGGAGATAGAAGGTTACATTAAAACCGGAGAGCCGATGGATAAAGCGGGCGCATATGGAATACAGGGGTTTGGCGCTTTTATGATAAAGGGGATCGAAGGCTCATATACTAATGTTGTCGGTCTTCCTCTGGTTGAGGTTTTAGAAGCATTAAACAAACTTGGAGCTTTGAGGCTTTTTTGCGGCGATGGATTTAGAAAGTAATTTAAATAGTGTCAGGGAAAGAATAGAAAACGCTGCTGCGAAGGCCGGACGAGACTCAAGCGAAATAAAACTCGTAGCGGTAACAAAAAAGGTTGAGTCTGAGCGAGTTATAAAATCTATGAACCTTGGTATTAACACATTCGGTGAAAATTATGCCCAAGAGTTCCGAGATAAATTCAAAGTACTTGAAAAAGAAGTAGATCAGGAAATAAAATGGCATTTCATAGGCCAGCTTCAAAAAAACAAAGTTAAATATGTAATGGGGAAAGTTGAGCTTATTCATTCTCTTGACTCACTTTCTGTAGCAGAGGAGATTAATAAAAGAGCAGAAAACATGGGAATAACAGTACCGGTACTCATAGAAGTAGACACTGGAGGGGAAGAATCGAAGGGAGGTATCAATCCCTCAAAATTGGAAGAATTCTTAAAAGAACTTAGATGTTTATCTTTAATTGATGTTCAGGGACTCATGACAATGCCCCCTTATTTTGATGATCCGGAAACGGCAAGGCCATACTTCAATCGGCTTAGAGAACTTAGAGATAGTCTACTAGCATCATTTCCAAAACTAAACGAGCTTTCAATGGGAATGAGCGGGGATTTTGAGGTAGCAATTGAAGAAGGGGCGACAATTATCAGAGTAGGCTCGGCAATTTTTGGAGAAAGGGATTAGAACAAATTTAAATTGAGGTTAAAAATGAGCAAAATTGCATTTATAGGTGCGGGCAACATGGCTGAGGCTCTAATAAGAGGGCTGATCACATCCGGTGTATATAAACCGGGGGACATTATTGCCGCAGATGTATTAAAAAAGAGGCTTGAGTATTTACGTTCTGAGTACAAAATTAAAATAAGTGATAAAAATAATAAAGCAGCCAAACAAGCCGATATAATTGTACTTTCGGTGAAACCAAACCATGTCTTTAATGTTCTAGAGGAAATCAATAGCGAATTAACTCCGAGAAAAATAGTCATAACAATAGCGGCGGGTATAAGTATTCCTGCAATATCCCAGGTTCTGGAAAATAAAACAAAATTAATCAGGGTAATGCCTAATACCCCAGCCCTGGTGCTTGCCGGAGCGTCAGTGCTTTATTGTAATGAGAATGTGACTTCCAAAGAAAAAGAGCGTGTAAAGAAGATATTCGAATCGGTTGGTATAGCATATATAGTAGAGGATGAAGCTCTTCTGGACCCGGCAACAGGTCTTAGCGGAAGCGGACCTGCTTTCGTATCGATTTTTATTGAAGCCCTTTCTGATGGAGGGGTCAAGATGGGTCTTCCGAGGGACATGGCTCATAGACTAGCCGCCCAAACTGTCTACGGTACCGCTAAAATGATTATAGAGGGCGGCGCTCATCCTGCAGAGTTTAAAGATATGGTTTCGTCTCCAGGGGGAACTACTATCGAAGGTGTGCATAGTTTGGAAAAAGGCAGATTTAGGTCCAGCACTATTTCCGCGGTAGAAGCTGCTACGCGTCGTTCAAAAGAATTGTCCAAGGGGGATAAGTGATGGATATTTTAACTGGAAACTTTTTGGAGGGTATTGCTCAGGTTCTTAACTGGGGCCTGACAATATATTTGTATGTTATCATTGCTAGAGCGATAATTTCATGGGTAAGTCCGAGTCCTTATAACCCAATAGTACAATTCTTATATGCGGCGACTGAGCCGGTCTTGAGATATGCCAGAAGAATAATACCACCTATCGGCGGTACACTTGACCTATCTCCACTTATTGTTATTGTAGTTATTTATTTCTTGAGGGTATTTTTGGTTAATTCTCTATTGGAGTTAGCCCAGAGGTTTTAAATACAATTGGGTGAAAATTCCCTAAATATCCAGGTCCAGATTCAGCCGGGATCCTCGAAAGATCAAATTATAGGTTTACATAACGGCAGGCTCAAGATAAAAATTTCAGGTATTGATCAAAAGTCTTTCAGTTTGTTATTAAATAAATATCGAGAGTCATAGACCTATGGAAACCAACTTACTATATTTGTCCGTATTTTATCAATATGTCTGAAATATCTATTCAAGGAAACAAGTTACATTACATAGAAGGAGATAAGTTCGATAAGTCTCGTCCTACAGTTTTATTGATTCACGGAGCCGGGCAGAGTGTCTCCACCTGGAAGTTTCAACTGGGTTTATTTAGAAATCACCCCAATTTTAATTTCATTGCTATTGATTTACCGGGTCGCGGCGGTTCAGGCGGGGAAGGGTTTCGGAGTGTAATAGAATACAAAGACTTTTTAAATGAATTTATAGATAGTCTACAATTAGAAAATATTATATTAATCGGTCATTCCATGGGTGGTGGAGTGGCAATGCTCTTAGCACTTGAGCATCCTGAAATTCTACAAGCATGTATTTTGGCGGCTACTGGAGCAAAGCTCAGCGTAGCGGAACAGACACTTGAAACTGTTAGAAATAATTATGCGGTTTTTTGTGAAGTCGCGCCTGACAGGATGTTTGGTGAAGATTCTGCTCAGGAACTTAAGCAAGAATTTAAGAAGGGTCTTTTAGATACAGGAGCCGAAGTCTGTTATTGGGATTTGATTGCCTGTAACGAGTTTAATATAATGGATGATGTTGAGAAGATAATTGTGCCGACTCTCATTATTTCAGGTGACAAAGATATTCTAACCCCTTCTAAATATGGTGAGTATCTTCATCAAAAAATTTATGGATCACAATTATACATAGTAAAGGGCTCGGGTCACTTTATAATGCAGGAAAAGGCTGAGGAATTTAATAGCGTTATTATTGCATTCCTGAACGATTTTATTAAGTAATCCAAATCAGTTAGAAAGGTTCTTTGAATAAATAACTATTGATATATTAACCTTAGGCATTATATTTATTCGGGTGATATTAATAAGTATGGAGTTAATCTTAACCAGCATTTATCAAGGGTTAGAGGGAGTTAGAATGCGGGTTTATCTGTGGGTCTTTATTTTAATAATATTTATTGGGTCGGGTTTGAGTTCTGTTGGTAATGAGTTAATTGCCGAAAATTCTAATCTTGTTCCAATATCAATTAAAGGAGAATACAAGAATTCTGTACAGGATAGCTACGTCTGTCCTGAAAACGAAGATAATGCAATAAACCCAATAGAAAACGAATCGAGTAGTAATTCCGATGGGGAAATAAATGCTTGCAATGCTGATTATAAGGCTGATTCCGATGTTACCGGCACTTTAAGATCTCAAGCTAAAAGTGACGAAATAATTAATGAAGATGGAGAGCAGATTTCTTTGCTGCCGAACCCTGAAATTGAATTTATAGATGAGTATATGGTTAATTTTGATAATTTTAGGTCCAGGGATACCATTATTTACGGAGGGGTGTTACCGTTTGTAGCTCTTCCCGACGACGAATTGGCAAATGAGGATAGTTTCTTTAATGAAGAAAGTTTTTCCGTGTTTCTGTATTTCAAAAGGAAGTTTTAATCACTAAGAAATATATTAATAGTTATATGTTCTAGATATACCGGAGCGGGTTAATTCCAGACTGCTCAATAACACATAAGCACGGAGTCTCTATACAAGAGATTGTGCTTTGTTAAAATAAATGCAAATTTGCGTGACGGGAGAAGGATAAAATGAAGATAGCGCTACTAGGTGGTACAGGAGATATTGCGGAAGGGCTGGTCCTGAGATGGTCCAAGGTCGGGCATGAAATTTTCATAGGATCAAGGAGTGATGAAAAAGCGAAGGGTATAGCCTCTGAGTATATCGAAAAATTAAACGATCTGGGTATAGAGTCAAAGATTCATGGGATGCCCAATGCTGATGCTGCAAAAGCAGCGGAAGTGGTGATAATAACTATCCCTCCTGAGTATGCGGCGGCTACCATTAGTCAAATTAAAGATAGCTTTACTGATCAAATTGTAGTAACTCCAGTAGTTTCTATGGAAAGACAAGAAGATAAGAGTTTTGTATACAGTCCTCCTCCCCATGGTTCATCAGCACTTGAAATTAAGGAAGCTCTTCCAGAGACGGCAAGGCTTGTTTCCGCATATCATAATCTTCCAGCTAAAGAACTCAGTAAAGTTGAAGAAGACTTAGACTATGACGTAGTAATTTGTGGGGATGACGAGGAAGCCAAAGAAGTGGTTAAGAAGCTCACAGAAGAAATCCCGACTATAAGGGTATTGGATGCAGGACCACTTAAGCTCTCAGCAATGATTGAAGCAATTACGCCCCTTATTGTTAATTTAAACGTTAAATATAAGCAGCATTTTTCTGTTAAATTTACGTAACTTTTAGAAGGTGGCCTTTTTTGAGGCTGCCTCTAAATTTCACTCCCCAATAATCTGAAGAATTATTTCTCTTGATCTTGCTCGGTTGTCGAAATCTACCACTATGATCTGCTGCCATGTTCCAAGCAGTAGTCTGGAGGAAGTAAAAGGAACAGTTAGAGATGCTCCTTGAAGAGCGGCTCTTACGTGAGAGTAACCGTTACCGTCCCCCCATCTTGCGTCATGGTAGTAGCCTATATCTTTAGGAGCGATTCTTTCAATTGCCTCTTGAAAATCCCTAATTGCTCCGCCCTCGTATTCAATAGTTGTGACTCCCGCAGTCGATCCAGGTATAAAAACCGTAACTGTTCCAGAAGATACTCCCGATTCACTCACACCTCTTGCCACTTCACTTGTGATATCGATTAAATCGGTATCGCCATTTGTCTCAATTCGAAGACCCTTGGTTATTACAGCCACTTTTTATCTCCTATAAAAGATTTAGTTGTGTAGGTTCTTCAAGTGCCATGGCTTGATACCCTTTTTTTTGCAAGCTTCCAGCAAACTCTATAGCATGCTTGTCAATCAGATACACCTTTTCAGGACTTACATACTCCACATATTGTAGAAGTTCATTGTATCCGGCGTGATTGCTAAAAGTAAACGCCTCATTGGCTTTAAATGCTGATTTTATCGCTGATTTTTCTTCTACAGCCCATTCGATAATTATTGCGACTTTTTTCCTTTTGATATTCTTAATGTTATTGGACTCTATTTTATCAGGTGGAATTATAACAATCTTTTCCTCAATGTCTGTGGGCCTAAAAAGCTCATAATCTCTAAACTCAATTCCAACTTCCTCGTATATTTTAGTAGCTTTATATACCGATTTGTGAAGACTGAGTTTAAATCCATTCTCACCAAGGACCTTAATGATATCTTGAGCTTTTCCCACAGGTTCTACCAGTATTACAGGTGTGGAATCCGATGATAGTGTTTCGTTGATGAATCTGATTAAAGGTTCAATTGATTCATCAAAAGGGGGGAATATATAGTCAGGCAGCCCGTAAGTACATTTCATAACCAAAACGTCACAATGTTTTGTGTAAGCGGGCTCTACTGTCGGGAGCTTTTTTAAATTTATATCCCCGGTATAAATAAGTGTTTTATCACCTTTATCAACTATTATCTGTGAGGACCCGAGCATATGGCCTGATGGAACAAGCTCGACCTGCAGATTGCCCAGCGCGAATGGTCTGTAGAAGGGACAAGCGAGAACTACGGATTTTTTAATCTTCTTGTCTAAGAATTTAATAGTCTCAGGAGTGGCAATGATCTTTTCAGAAGGAGTAAATTTACTTATATTTGCATTCGAGATAAAAGAAAGTCCCGCTTTCTTTTTTGAATCGAACCAGAGGTCTGTTCCTTTTAAATGAATTCCTTCGTTATATTCAATCATTAAGTCTAAAATTTAGTGTACTTCGGAGGGTATGATTTTCAAGCAGGTGAAAATGACACAAGCTCAATTTCATATGAGCTTTGTAGGAATATCATGCCTATTATACGAGCTATTCAATCACTACGTCAGAAATAAATTCTTCTTGCACGAATTTCCATTTTCCGTTTTCTTTAACAAGAAATACAATTCCATCGATAGGCTCATTACTAGTAGTATCGACGCCATCAACTGTTAATATAGCGGTATCACCATTAATTTTAGAGGAAATAGCCGTTATTTTAATCTTCTTTCGCTCTTCTTTTATAATTTTAAGGAAGAGAGCTTCATCTTCTTTTGTTATTTCACCCATTTGGTTTATGTAGTTTTGCGAAAGGTAAGGTTTTAGTTCATTAATGGACTTTGCTTTTTTGGTTGCCTCTACGTAAGAGTTGTAAAGCTTGATAGTTTCATCATCTTCAGCAAACGCAATTACCGCAATTAAAAGACTCAAGAATAAGGTAAAAATTGTTGTATGTTTTCTTATAATTTCTCTCCGTAATATCAAGAATTACTGTGCGGCCATTTCTTTGTTTAAAGAATACCAAGCGAATTTATTGTTGACAAGCAATACTTGCAACAGTGATAATTCTCAACGCTGCTTATGTACTCACATATTTAAAAAATGTACGAATAACCCCATTCTGAGGAACAAATTTCATGGATAAGACTGAAAATCTACTTAAAGAGCTAACGGAAGCACACGGTATTCCGGGCTATGAAGCAGAGGTGCGTAGAGTAATTAAAAATTACTTTAAACCCATAGGTGATATAGAAGAGGATAATATGGGGAGTCTTATCTGTAAGAAAGTTGGGAAAGAAGATGCTCCTAAAATTATGTTAGCAGGACATATGGATGAAGTAGGGTTTATGGTAAAGCACATTTCTTCGGAGGGCTTTATAAGGTTTACAACTTTAGGTGGCTGGTGGGATCAGGTCCTTCTAAGTCAGAGGGTCGCAATAAAAACTAACAAAGGCGATGTAGTAGGTGTAATTGGCGCTAAGCCACCACACCTTCTCTCGCAAGAGGAACGCAATAAGGTCGTGACCAGAAAGAATATGTATATAGATATAGGAGCCACATCGGAAAAAGATGTTGAAAAAGCGGGTGTTCGGGTGGGAGATCCTATAGTTCCTGTAAGTAAATTCACGATATTAGCTAATCCTAAAACTTATATGTCCAAAGCCTTTGATGATCGAGTGGGATGCGCTGTTGTGATTTCAGCACTGAGTACTCTTGGCAAGAAGAGTCATCCCAACACACTATACGGAGTTGCAACAGTTCAGGAAGAGGTTGGAGTAAGAGGAGCAATCACAAGTGTGGACATGGTTGCTCCGGATATCGCAATTATCCTTGAGTCAGACATTGCTGGGGATGTGCCGGGAATAAAACCCGATGAATCTTCAACCAAATTTGCAGGAGGCCCATCTTTACTGCTATATGACGCCCGTATGATACCGAATCTTAAACTCAGGGATTTGGTTATAGATACTGCAAAGAAAAATAAAATCCCTCTTCAGTTCACAACTATGGAGGGAGGAGCAACCGACGGATCAGTTATTCATCTACATAAAAGCGGTGTACCCACTGTTGTTCTCGGAGTTCCTTCACGGCATATTCACAGTCACAATTCCATCATTCACAGAGAAGACTTCGACAGTACGGTTAAGCTTTTAAAAGCCGTTGTTCAAAAGTTAGATAAAAAAACGGTTCGGGATATTAAGTCGTTTCGTTAGTTCATCAGTAACCGCAAATAGCGTCTCTTCTTTGCATTTTTACAATCGATACTATATCGTGTCTCCATAAATTGCTGGTAAACTTAAGGGCACTTTGGAATCCATCAAAATCACTGGGGCAAGAGAGCATAACTTAAAAGATGTCTCACTTGCTATACCTAGAGGAAAGCTTGTCGTAATAACCGGAGTGAGCGGCTCTGGAAAGTCATCGCTTGCATTCGACACAATATTTGCAGAAGGGCAGAGAAGGTATATGGAATCCCTTTCTGCCTATGCAAGACAGTTTGTGGAAAAGATAGGTAAGCCCGATGTGGATTCGATTGAAGGACTTTCCCCCTCAATTTCCATAGACCAGAAAACATTTCAGAGAAACCCCCGATCGACCGTAGGCACAATAACTGAAATCTATGATTTTTTAAGACTCTTATTTGCCCGTATCGGGAAACCCTACTGTTCCGAGTGTGGGGTTGAGATATCCGCACAGAGTCTGGACAAGATGCTTGAGCGCATTTCAGGCTTAGGAAATGGAGAAAAAATTTCTATCTACTCCCCGATTGTTCGGGGAAGAAAAGGAGAGTATCGCAAAGAGCTTGAAGAACTTAGATCAGAGGGCTATCTGAGAGTCAGAATTGATGGCATGCTCTACGACTTGGATGAAGAGATCAAAATAAATAAGCACAACAAACATACCATAGAGCTTCTTGTAGATGTGGCTGTGATTCGTTCAGAGAATATGGTGGAGAGAATTAGAGAGTCTTTACAAATTGCATTAAAACGTTCTGGTGGTGTTGCGGAAGTCGAGTCAGAAAAGGGTGAAACATTTACATTCAGCGATAAATTTGCGTGTCCAAAGTGTGGTATGAGTTATCCCGAAATATCCCCACGTCTGTTTTCTTTCAACAGCCCTTACGGTTCATGTCGTGTGTGCCATGGTATAGGGACAATGTCTTTCTGTGATCCTGAGTTTTTGATTGATCCTGAGCTTTCTATAGCAGATGGAGCAATTATCCCCTGGAGGAATTCAAGCTATTTTAAGCAGATGATAGAGAACGTTGCTGAATACTATGGGTTCAATATTACTATCCCTTTTAAGAAACTTCCGGCTAATATCAAGAAAATAATTGTACACGGATCCGGTGATGATGAGGTTATGTTTTATAAGGTGAGGAAAGGGAGAATGCTAAAATACTGGGACACCTATTCAGGGGTTTTGGGTATAACGTCTGAGTGGTTTAAAGAGACCGAATCTCCTGAGGTAAGAGAGAAACTCTCTCAGTATATGAGAACTACGGAATGCACCGACTGCAATGGATCCAGATTGAGGAAAGAAGCTCTATCTATTCTTATAGATAGGAAATCGATCCATGATATTGCTAAGATACCTGTAGATAAAGGGCTTAGTTTTTTTGAAGATCTTAGGCTTAAAGGCCGAGAAAAGGAGATAGGGGATAGAATAATTAAGGAAATTAAATCCCGACTCACATTTCTGAATAACGTAGGACTTAGCTATCTTACACTAGACCGCTCGGCGCCTACTCTATCAGGTGGGGAGGCCCAGAGGATTAGACTTGCTACTCAAGTCGGATCAAAACTAACAGGTATCACATACGTGCTCGACGAGCCCACAATTGGTCTTCATTCCAGGGATAATTTGAAGCTATTAGAGATCCTTAAATCCCTAAGAGACAGCGGGAACTCGATAATAGTTGTTGAACATGATGAGGATACGATTAGAAACGCGGATTTTGTAGTAGATATTGGCCCTGGTGCCGGGGAGAAGGGAGGGGAAATAGTTGCAGCAGGCGGTATCGACAAGTTAACCCAGAGCAAGAGGTCCCTTACTGGCGGTTACTTATCTGGCGATCTAAGTATAATCTTGCCGAAAAAGCGTAGAAAACACAAAGTTTTTATTTCTATAAAAGGTGCTTCTGAGCATAATTTAAAAAATATCAATGTTGATTTTCCTTTGGGGGTTTTCACATGCGTAACAGGAGTCTCCGGATCAGGTAAAAGCACACTTGTTATCGATACTTTATATAACGCTCTCAGCCATTCTCTCTATAAAAGCAAGGATTTAGTCGGCAAGCATAAGAAAATCACAGGTTATGGAGAAATTGATAAGGTATTAAATGTAGAGCAAAGCCCCATAGGCAGAACCCCTAGATCTAATCCGGCTACATACACGGGATTATTCTCTCCAATCAGAGAGCTTTTCGCTATGCTTCCGCAGGCCAATACCAGGGGATATAAACCCGGGAGGTTCAGCTTTAATGTAAGTGACGGAAGGTGTAGTGTGTGTTCGGGGAACGGGACGATGAAAATAGAGATGCATTTTCTACCTGATGTATACGTAACCTGTGAGAGGTGTGGAGGAAGTAGGTACAATTCGGAGACACTGGAGATTAAATATAACGGTAAAAGTATTGCGGATGTACTCGATATGACTGTGAGTGAAGCGCATGAGTTTTTCCAAAATATTCCTCATCTCAAGTCAAAGCTTGAGGTGCTTGAAGCAGTTGGGCTTGAATATATTAGATTGGGTCAAGCTGCTACGACACTTTCGGGAGGAGAGGCGCAGAGAATAAAACTTTCAAAAGAACTCTCCCGGCATGCTACCGGAAATACCTTGTACATACTTGATGAGCCTACAATCGGGCTTCACTTCGATGATGTACGGAAGCTTCTTCTGGTTATTCAGGAGCTTGCGAATAAGGGTAATACCGTAATTGTGATTGAGCATAATCTTGATGTGATAAAATGCGCAGATTATGTGATTGACATGGGTCCTGAGGGGGGAGAGGCCGGAGGACAGATTGTTGCTCAAGGAACACCTGAGAAAGTCTCAAAGGTTAAGAGTTCATATACCGGTGTGCTTTTGAAAAAGATATTAGCAAAGAATAAATCAAACAGTAAGGGACCCAATTAGTTGGATTTATTACAGTCAATAATCTTAGGAGCGGTTCAGGGTATTACCGAGTTCTTTCCGGTAAGCAGTACCGCTCACCTTGTTCTATTACCCTGGTTCTTCTCTTGGACAGACCAAGGGCTTCCTTTTAATGTAGCTCTCCATATGGGCAGTCTCATAGCAATTATCTATTATTTCTGGCGTGACTGGATTTTAATCATAAAAGAATTTCTTCAAAGTGTCCTTAAAGGAAGTTTTGAGGGGCGTCCGAATGGTAAAACAGGTTTATATCTAGTAATTGCAACAGTTCCTGGAGCATTAGCTGGTCTACTCTTTGAAGAATATGCGGCTGGGCTTCTTAGGCATCCTTTGTCAATTGCTTTTTCCCTTTCTTTTTTTGGTGTGATTCTTTATTTTTCAGACAGAGTATCCAAAAAAAACAAAACTGTCGGAGAGATGAACATCGTTGATTGCATCATAATCGGGCTTTCTCAGGCGCTTGCTATTATCCCAGGCGTTTCACGAGCGGGAATAACCATCACAGGGGCTATGTTTAGAAACTTAAACAGAGAAGAAGCTGCAAAATTTTCCTTTTTATTAGGAGCTCCTCTAATAGCGGGCGCAGGTGTGTTTGAGGCAAGGCACTTGGAGTACTCAGCCGTGACGAGTGTTCCCTTCATAGCAGGAGTTTTAGCATCTGCAGTTTTTGCTTTCCTAGCTATCAAATACCTTTTGAGGTTCGTGAGAAAATCAAGCTATACAGTATTTGTGATTTACCGATTAGGCTTAGCTGTTTTGATTGCGTTTATATATCTGACCAGATAACCAATCTTAAAAACTTCTTATCTACTTTTGATTGATATAGTATTTATAAACGAGAGGTTGCCAAAGTGATTGCACTAATTTCTGCGACATGGGATGAAATCACATTATTAAAAAGGGATGTACAAGTTACCGAAGAGGGGTCTAACGGTGACCTGGAATACAGGATTGGAGAGCTTTCCGGGCAGCCGATTCTTCTTGCAGTGGCTGGAGTAGGGATTAGGAGAGCGAGGACCGGGACCAGCTTTATTATTCAGAAATTTAAACCCCGTATTTTAATTTCTGCCGGTTTTGGGGGTGCGCTTAGTCCCGATCTCAAAGTCGGGGACATTGTTGTAGGCGAGTCGGTTATTAGTTTAAGGAAAGATGAGAAAAAGGAGCTCTTTAGCGATCTTCCTTTCTCAGAAATTGAATACAATAAAGGCGCTCTTCTTACGGAGAGCAGGTTTATAAACAAACCGGAAGAAAAGAAACGCCTGTTTAAAGCTTCAAACGCTTTAGTTGTAGATATGGAAACATGGGGAGTGGTAGATGCTGCTGTGCAAAGTGGCATCCCCGTAGCATCGGTCCGTTCCGTATCTGATGAATCGCACGAAGAACTTCCTGATATGGGAGCATTATACGGTAATAACGGTGAAGTCGATATTGATAAAGCGAGTGCTTATTTTTTGTCAGACCCGTCTTTGATTACTCCTTATTTCAAGTTCAGATTTAAGAACTCACCCAGAGCTTCTCAATCACTTAGCAAATTCCTTTCTTCCCTCATACCAAATCTTTAGCACAGGATTAAGATAAATATTCTTTACATCTATAGGTATCGGAGTAAGCTTTTTAATATGATATTTAAATTGATAAAAGTGCGTAATCTATATCTGTTTATATTGATCCTGGGTCTATTCTTTTCATTAACTAAAGCTTCCGTATCTGCCGTTCAGGCAAAGGACAGAAGCGATTATATAGTACTCCAGGCAATGGAAGATGAGCTTATGCGCTCACTGGAAAAACTTAAGCTTGAAGGCTACGAAACGCCCTATTTCATAAGTTATCAAATTAAAGACAACGAATACTATAGCATCAAGGGAAAGTATGGGGCGATAGCTTCTTCGGAGAATGACAGGATCAGGCGTCTTTTTGTGGATGTACGTGTAGGTAATTATGACTTCGATAATTCTATAAAGGGCAGATCAGGGGGCGGGGCCCCATTTCATGACGCATCAGATGTTCCGGTAGATAATGACCCTGACGCAATAAGAGCAGCTTTATGGCAAGCCACTGACCTAGCATATAAAGGGGCTCTAACCCAGTATTTCAATAAAAAAGCTAATAATGTGAGAGAGATAAAGGATACAAACTCCAAAAGTTTTACAAGGGAAAAAAGTCATAATTACTACGGACCTGAGCTTAATTTAACTTTTAATCCTGGAGAATGGAAAGATAAAATAAGGGAGATTTCATCAGTCTATAAAAATTATAAAGAGCTTACTAATGCTGATATTGTTATAACTGCTCAAAAAGAGACGGTCTATTTCATCAATACCGAAGGAACGAGCTACATAAGAGACGAAGTACTTTATTCAATAGACGCGCAAGTAACAACAAGGGCAGAAGACGGAAAGGTAATAAGTAATTATAGAAATCTGTACTATGTATCGCCCAAACAAATCCCGTCTGTGAAAGAAATAAAAGCTATTGTGAACGAGATGGTAGAGGAAACGCTTGTAATGAGAAGTGCCGAAGTACTCTCTCCTGTCAGTGTGCCTGCGTTGCTCGAGCCTGAAGCCGCGGGTGTGGTTTTTCATGAGGCCATAGGACACAGGCTTGAGGGTGAGAGACAGATCGATGATAACGAAGGTCAGACCTTCAAAGAGAAAGTAGGGGAGGAAATCATACCTACTTTCCTTTCTATTATTGACGACCCTTCGATGAAAAACTTCAACGGTACTCATCTGATGGGATATTATCCGTTTGACGATCAGGGTGTACCGGGAGAAAGGGTGGTTTTAGTAGAGAAAGGCATTTTGAGGAATTTTCTCTTATCGAGAACTCCAGTTAACGGTTTTGAAAGATCAAACGGTCACGGCAGGGCTTCTTACGGTCGTGCGCCGATAGCTCGTATGAGTAATACCATTATTGAGTCGGATACCGAATATTCCAAAGAAAAGCTAAAAGAGTTACTTATTGAAGAAGTAAAGCGTCAAAACAAACCTTTTGGACTTTTGATAAAGAGAATGAAGGGAGGTGAGACGAATACTTCCTCTTACAATTTCCAGGCTTATAGGGCAACTCCGGTTGCAATCTACAAAGTTGACCCCAAAACAGGTGAGGAGACCCCTGTACGTGATGTAGAGATCGTAGGGACACCTTTAGTTTCAATTAATAAGATCATTGCCACCGGTGATGATTACTCGGTATTCAACGGTTTCTGCGGCGCAGAATCAGGATATATCCCGGTTTCGACAGTAGCCCCTAGTATCCTGGTTTCAGAGATAGAACTGCAGCGCAAATCCTCTAAAAAAGAGAAGCTTCCACTATTACCCCCGCCCTTTTTTGAATAGAGCAAATAGTTGTATTCTAAGTTCCATTCAATAGATTAGATTAAGTCTGGCATTGATGCGGTTAATAGTCATAAATAGGTTTAAAAGGAGAGGGAGTGTTATAATAGCCTAAACTGTAGAGCTGTATAAACATTGATGGAGGGTATTCACGGAAAAACTTTTAAGTGGTTTAATGGTTTTACTCTTGGCGACGATTGTTTCTGTAAGCGCCAATGCTGCGCCGGGTGATACCTTTGTGCAGGTATCGTTTGATTTACTCACTCCCTTTGATGAATGTTCTATTCTGAAAGTAGCCCCGGATGGCACATTGTCGGAGTTCGCCTCTTTTGAAGACATTACTGATCTGACAGGAGAACCAGATTGTGATTTTGACGACGTGGGTATGACAATAGCGGATAACGGAGACGTATATTTTTCTGAAGACGAATCCGATACTATAATAAAAGCCACCCCTGACGGAGTCCTTAGCACGTTCGTAACTGAGGCTCAGATTTTAGCTGTTACCGGTGCAGGAATTGTTGATCTGGATCACGCTATGGAAATAGGACCTGACGGGGACCTTTATTTTATTGATGAGTTTAGCAATACTTTATTAAAAGCCACGATTCCGGGTAGCGTTGTCAGTCTCGTGCTTTCGGAGGCTGAGATTCAAGCTGTTACTAATACAGAAAATGTAGATATTGATGCGGGTATGGCCTTTGACTGTGATGGGAATCTATATTTTGTAAATAATCCTGAAGGGCAGGAACTGGATAGTATACTTAGGCTTACTCCTTTGGGGAATCTTTCTATTTTTGTTGATGGACAGGAAATTATTGATGGAACTGGTTTCACTTCCGATATAGATTCGGGAGTAGCCTTTTTCGACTCCCTATTTATACAAGACGAGGGAGTCTGTGACTGTGTGATAGAAGTTACACTGGACGGAGGAGTCAGCGTTTTTGTCTCCGAAGGCCAAATCACTGCAGTAACACTTAACGGGGGTGCGGATCCGGACGGTGGGATAGCTGTAAATCAATCACGAGAAGTGATATTTGGAGATGACGGATCCGGTCCTGAAGATCCCAATGTGTTGAAGTCAAGTCCTAAAGGTACAAGTCTTTCATTATTTGTATCTACACAGCAACTCGAGGATTTTTACCAGTCGGTTGACTTTGATGAAATCGATCTAGAAGGGTCTATAGCTATTGAGGGTGTTGATCCATGCCCTGCGGAAATACCTACCCTATCCGAATGGGGATTGATTGCAATGGCTGCTATTTTGGGAATTGTTGGATTTATAGTGGCTAGAAGAAGAATGGTTAAAGCCTAAACACAGTTTAAACTTAAAATTATTAGAAAAATTGACAGAGCCCCTTTCTTATTAATGAGAAAGGGGCTTTTTTTTATTCTTATTTTGTAATCACAGCATTTATCATAGAGGAGACTTCTTAGAAATGTCGCCGAGGGCACAGTATTGGGAGACACCTCGACTCTTGAGGATTCCTCAGTTGTAAATCAGCTCAAGGAACAGTACGAGGATAAAGAAGGATAAAGGTTATTTATACTTAGGCGGGTAGTTGATTTTGTTCTACAGGATAGTTGCACTTGCGTTCGCTAAAGTTCTGAATGTCTTGTTTTATAGATGCTACAACAAAGCCAATCACAGTTGCATCATCTAAAAGCCCTACAGCTGGTATCATATCCGGTATTGCGTCAAATGGATTAACAAAATATATAAGCGCGCCCGTAGATAGCAGCAGAGTCATCCAAGGGACTTCGTTATAATCGCCCTTGGCCCAGGCTTTAAGCATTGCAAGAAGAACCGTAAGGTCACTTTGAATGGATAGTATCTTATTTTTACCGGAATGAATTTTTTTAGATGCCGTATCGACTAACCCATTAACATTCTTGCTGTTTTTCAGTATTCCGTTAGCTCGAATGAGCGCGGTTGTAGAAAACAGCTTCAGTATAGTTTTAGTCGACGCGAACATATTTCATTTAATGCCTGAAATAACTTGTAAGCAATTAATTAGTGAAAGCTATGTTACATCTTTTAGGGATAGTCCATAATCTTTTAAGAGTGCCAGAAGACCCTTTTTATTAATTGTTCTTAAAGCCCGAGTTGAAATGCGAAGTCTTACACTGCGGTTTAGTTCAGGTATAAAAATCCTTTTCCATTGCAAATTAGGATTCTGACGGCGTTTTACTTTATTATTCGCATGCGAAACATGGTTTCCAAACAGTGGAGCTTTTCCTGTTATCATACATTTCTGTGCCATTAGTACCTCCTACTTAATACCGTAAAACAGGATATTAAGTATTCCACAAGAAAAAGATTTGTAAATATGAATCTAAAAAAAAGAACCGAACCACTAAACATTGCGTATAAGTATATTGTGTTTGATTGAGAAATAAAATGCTCATCTTTTAGGTCTTTTCTGAGGAAATAAATAAAGTAAATAATTGTTGTAAATAAAATTTGGTCTGTTACATCTTAAAATTGAGTAAATACACTTTACGGAGGTACGTAATTATGAAGAAAGGAGCAATTCTTTTCTTATTTGTTGCTTTAGCATTCGTCATGTTTTCTGCACCATCTTTTGCTGATAGCGTCGACAAGGCTACAGACGCAATGCAAGAGGGTCAGGGCGCTATGGATAAGGGGAAGGAGATGATGGATATGAAGGATGCAGAGGTTATGGAAGCTACTGTAACCTGTATCCAGGTCGATCAAGGCGGAACGCTTACAAGCTTGACCGAGTTTGAAGAGTGTACAGGTACGATGGTTATAGTTACAGCTGATAAATCCGCAGCGGTAGTTGCTCCCAAATCTAAGTCAAAAGCTATGAAGGGCGGTAAACAGACAGTTGCGGGAGAATTGGCAGGACATACCAGAGGCTATATACTCGCTTCCGCATCAGCATTGGATGACAAGGGAGCTTCACAGACAGTCGAGGGGACCATAGTTTGCCTTCTTCCTAACTATGAGGACGGCACGGTTCAGCCTATAGTTGCTACATCACCGTGTGGAGAACACGGCCAGCATCTTCATGTAGTTAGGACCAAAAGTGGTCAAGTATACGCGCTACATGGAACGGAAGACGCAATCAAGCAGTTGGAAGCTACTTCTGATAGAAAAAATGTTAGCCTCGAAGGTAAGATTCTTGGAGAACAGGGAGCCTGGGTTCTCTACGTTAACTAAGAATTTGATTTAAATAAAACTGCAAGGGGGGAGGTATAATACTCCCCCTTTCTTTAATCTCTCCTTTTATCCAATTACTTTATTTTGCTACAACGGTAACAGCCCGTTGAGTATTGTTGAAAGGTCCTTCTACCAAGTTCCCGTCTTTATCCAAAAGCTGAAGAGTTATTATATATTCGCCGCTAGTTAGTCCTGTAACGAATGCAGGTTTCCATTCTTTTATTGTAATTGAATGTTCTACAGCATCCGGTTCATTTTTGCGAATTGTATATTTGACCTGATATCCGTCACTAGGCTTCATATTAATTATATAGAAATCGAGCATGATCTTTTCTGCGTCCTTACCCTCATATTTCCCTTTCGGCCTGCTATATATAACAGTTGGCTTCGATTCATCAAGCATGAACTCCCCTTCTTTTTTACCAACATAGAAGTTCACAATATCAACGGAGTCTTTAGACTTAACACTTTCATGATAGGAGCGGCTGGGAAAAACAACAAGTGTATGAGGGCCTTCATCTAAGACCCCTATATCAAAAGGGACTCCCGCTTCATAATCCGCAAAGTAAGGGTCATTGTCCAATATTATATGTACGTGCTGCCCTTTTGCAGAGTTGGCAATTTCTTTGGCTCTTGAGGTATCGGTCTGTATGCCGAGCTCGTAGTTCTCAACCTCTACGACTACAGAGACATTATTGTCATCTAGCACATCCCCGTCTTCTAGAGATGTAAAGCGAGCCTTAGCCCCCGGGAACGCTGGGGATCTTTCTCCCACTTCAATTGTAACTTTTGGTTCTTTATTTTGAGAGTCAGTTGCAGAATCAGTTTCTTCCACAACATCGCCTTTGTCTTGTTTGCACCCAAGGCTTACTAGGACAACAAGGATAAAAATACTTAATAAAGGTAATATTACTCTTCTTTTCATTTTCTTTACTCCTTTTGAATTTGATCTACGTTATGTATTCTAAATTATCATATACTGTAATCCAATTAAAATTTCTTATACTAAATTAATAGATATGGAGACATAAATGATTAATGAGGAATTATTGAATATTATTGTGTGTCCTGAAACCAAGCAGGATTTGGTCATAGCGGAAAGTAATATTGTTGAGAAGATAAATACTTTGATTGAAAATGGAGAATTGCTAAATAGGTCTAAACAAAAAGTGACGGAGAAAATAGACGGCGGTCTTATCCAAAAAGATGATCGAAAGTATCTTTATCCGATCAGGGATGAAATACCGATTTTACTTATAGATGAGTCTATTGCGTTAGAAGGTGTTTTGTAGTTTGCAGTTTCTCAGCTGCTCTTACCAAGACTGAAATTACTGTGTTTTTTTCTTCTTTAAACTCAATGCTGATTAATCTCTCTTTTCCTTTTCACGCCGCACCTGACTTATTTTTCAATGATAAAATCTCATTTGCTATTGTGCAAGCCGCTTCATCCACTGTGAGTGAAATATCAAGATCAATGCCTTGTTTTTTCAGCTCCGAAAATAGAGATCCTAAAATAGGAGGTTCAATATGGCATTGCGAGAGCTTTTCTATTTGTGAAAATATTTCCTTAGGGGTTCCTTTGCCGACGATTTCCCCTCCCTCGGCGATTAGATACACGGTGTCTGCTATAAGTGGCACTGTGTTCATGTTGTGAGTTGAGAGTATTATCGCCGTACCGTTTTCCTTATTTACATTGTTTAGCAGATTTATGAGCTCTCTCCTGCATGTGGGGTCAATATGCTCAAAGGGCTCATCCAGGATTAATAGCTCGGGTTTGGTAACTAGAGCGCCCGCGATCCCTACTTTGGTTTTCTCTCCTCCGCTCATGTAGTGAGGGACTTTGTCTTTTAAATGTTCTATCTCTAGCTTTGCAAGTACATCATCAACCAGCTCGTCTATTTCTTCTTTTTTATAGCCATAGTTTCTAGGAGAAAAAGATACATCATCCCAAACCCTTGGGGCTATAATCTGAAGATCAACATTTTGTAGTAATACCCCTATCCGCTCTCTGACTTTCTCGTAGTCTTTGGCCGGGTCGATTCCAAGGACTTCAATATTTCCTTCCGACCTTTTTAATAAGCCCAAGAGAAGTGAAAGCAGAGTGGATTTTCCGCTTCCGTTAGGGCCGAGAATTACTACCCTCTCTCCCTTTTTGACGGTAAATTCCTGCCCATTAAAGATTAATGACGTGCCGTCGGGATATTTAAACTTTACATTGCTAACTTTTACCAATTCTTCCAAACTGCCACCTCAAGTATCAAATAGCACATATATGGAGGAGATAACCAGTGCTACTGCCGAGAATACGAGAATGTAAACGCTGAATTCGAGAAGGCTTTTTTCAATGACAGCTCCGAGTGAAACTGCAAAAATTAAGATGCCGATTATAAGTGCAATTACATCATTTCGACTAATACTGGTTTTAGTGTTATCGCTTGAGATTTTTCCTCCATAACCTCTAACGTTCATTACTCCATAGAATTTTTCTGAGAAATCAAACCCCCTTACTAGAAGAAGTCCGATTCCAGAGGAAAAGTTTTTAACATTATTTATATATTTGCGGCGTGTAATCCCGCCCCTTACTTTTAAGCCTTTAATCAGATCATCGGTTAGTTCAAGCAAGATAAAAACGGATCTGTAGGTGACAAAGAGTCCCTCCGAAATTATTTTTGGTACTATCGGTCTTATGACATTGAAGATATCGGGATATGGAGTAGTAACGATTAAAATGACCATTGTAAGTGCCGCGGATAACGCCTTTAACATTATTACTCCTGCTCTTAACCAACTTCCGTTCCAGCTCGCAAGAGCGAATATGAGCGCGAATATCGCGGGATACGCTGCAATTGTTAGGATTTTAGTAACCGGCAGCTTAGTCCATACGGCTATTGTTACTAAGGCAATATAAATGCCAAGCAATAGATAAAAATCGTTTGTAATAATAATCGACGCTATAATCATTGCGGTGAATATTATTTTCCAAAAAGCTTTCGCTTTGTGCAGAAAGCTTTTTCCATGGTTTGCGTAATAGTCTATTATGGCAACATCCATAAATTTGCCCCTAAGCCCTTTCGGGCAAAATCAAATCCGGTCTCACACGTGATACATATTTTATGACAAAAGCAGTAATTATCCCTTCCAATATCCATCCTATCCCTAAGAGAATTAATATCGTTTTTGCGAAACTTTTTATATTTATTCCTTTTACAAGTTCATTTGGAACATTCCCTACATTTGCTGCTTCCGTCGGATGCTCTTCTTCAATTCCTATAACAATTTCAGGGTTAATTTGAGATACATATACAACACCTATTAATATTGACGTACTAAGAATTAAACTTATAACAGCGGCTAGGCCGGAAGACCACATTATTGAATCTCTTCCTATTAGAGCCATGAAAAGTTGAAACAGATAGAAACCTATAAATGCTTCTGTGCCAATGACTACTGTATTCAGACCCACTACAGTGATACCCCCGTGTCCGAACATCGCTATAATCAGATCGACGATAAATATTGAAATAAACGCTACAGCAGGTCCCAATATTATTCCGGCTACTACGCTGAGGTTGATATGATATGCAATCGGAATGATCGGGATTGTCATGCACACTATCATGAGCGCTGAAATAATGCCGATTAGTGGGATTTTCCTATTGAGCTTAGTATTCTTAATCCTATAGATTGAAAATGCTAGGATTAAAGCTATTACTATCCAACCGGCCATAACAAGCCACCCCGGCAGCACACCGTCTGGTATATGTAAATGAGACATCTCTTATTGCACCCCTTTTATGTTCACGTCTGGCATTCCTTACATTTCCCAAATAATTGTAGAAAATGATTCTGAATTAATATCCCAGTGTCTTTAGAAAGTTTTTTTGATAGATCTTCCATCGGGCAATCTGTATATTCGATGACTCTATTGCAGTCTGTGCAAACTATAGGGTGGCGATGTCCTTCAGGTGCTATTGCATAGCTATGACAGCCGTCTTCCAAATGTACCTTTACGACTAAATTAAGTTCAACTAGTGTTTCTAGCGACCTGTAAACCGTTGCAAGCCCGGTATCGGGAAGAAATCCCTTTACTTTCACATGGATCGTATTTATTGATAGGTATGCACGTGTATCCTGAAGGACTTTTAATACCGCTAGTCTTTGGGGGGTACACTTGAATCCCCTATCGTGAAATATACTCTTAATTTCCTTTGAAATTTCTACTGAAAGCAATTTACCCATCACCTTTGTTCTAATAATAGGGCCTTGCCCTAATTGAGAAAGTTTCTCAATTGTATATTGCAGAGTTATATCTGTCAAATACTATATTCGTGTTTTTCATCTCAGTATTTTGCAACAATATTCTTGCTTATTTGCTTATCTGGTATAATGTTGTAATCAGGAAATTAGCTGTATATATATCTGAAATACATTATTGTAGACTGTTTGCAGATAGATCTTTAATGAGGAAGGCATTTCCTAAATTAAACAACTTACTGTCGTTGCCGAAGAAACCTTTACTAATAACTAATGACAATTCCGGTAAATTGAAATTTCTAATAGAATCATATGCTCCATAATGGCGGTGTATGGTGGGAGTAATATAATACATGCTATCTTTTGAAGAATTAGGTTTATCCGAAGGGACGCTAAAAGTCCTTCGGAAAAAGGGTTTTGAAGTTCCCTCCCCTGTTCAGGAAGTCACAATTCCCGCAATACTAAATGGTGATAAAGATATAGTAGCTCAGGCCCAAACCGGTACGGGCAAAACAGCGGCTTTCGGACTTCCTTTTGTTGAACTTTTAGATGAACATGCCCACGCCGTACAAGCCCTGGTGCTAACACCTACTAGAGAGCTGGCTATACAGGTAGCTGAGGAGATCCATTCACTAAAGGGAAAGAAAAAATTAACTATAATTCCTATATACGGCGGTCAGTCTATTTCTCTTCAGCTGAGATCACTAAAAAAAGGCGTAGATATAGTAATTGGCACCCCAGGGAGAGTACTCGACCATATTAGTCGAGGAACTTTGAAGCTGGGAGAAATATCTCATCTTGTTTTAGATGAGGCTGATGAGATGCTGAACATGGGTTTTCTCGAAGACGTTAAAAAGATAATGAGTCATACCTCTACCAATAAAAGGACAATGCTCTTTTCAGCAACAATGCCAAAAGAGATTATGCAGATTGCCAGTGAGCATATGAGGGAGTTTGATGAATTTAAGGTTACAAAAGATCAGCTTACGGTACCCCAGACAGATCAGATTTATTTTGAGGTTTCAGCCTCAGATAAGTTTGAGGCGCTGTGCAGGATTATTGACATTGAAGAGGACTTTTTCGGTCTTGTTTTTTGCAGGACAAAGAAGGATGTTGATATGATTTCCAATCACTTAATAGAACGCGGATACGATGCGGATGCTCTGCATGGAGATATCTCTCAGCCTCAGAGAGAAAAAATACTAAACAAGTTTAAAAAGCATTTGATCAATATACTTGTGGCAACAGATGTAGCGGCAAGAGGAATAGACATTCATAACCTGACGCATGTCATTAATTTTGCCCTTCCGCAAGACGCTGAATCATATGTGCACAGGATTGGGCGTACTGGAAGAGCGGGGAAAGAGGGGAACGCCATAACTTTTATCACTCCTGAGGAGTACAGGAAACTTAGATATATTAGCAGGGAGACAAAAACAGATATTCGTAAAGCCAAGCTCCCCGATGTTAAAGATGTGATTAGAACTAAAAAGCTCAGGATAAAGAATATTCTGGAGGATATAGTAAAAGAGAGTCCGGGATATGAATATGTAGAAATGTCACGTGAGCTACTTGAGACAAACGAAGCTGAAGAAGTATTAGCGGCATTACTAGAGTTTTCATTTCAGGATGAGCTCGATGAGAAAAATTACACTGAAATTGGAAACGCTCTCGTAGATACAAAAGGTAAGACCAGGTTATTCGTAGCTCAGGGTAAAAAAGACGGTTTAACATCTCAGAAGCTTATACACTTCATCCAGAATAAGTGTGGTATTAAAAGCAAGAAAATAAGGGATGTACAAATTCTGGAAAAATTTTCGTTTGTAACACTGCCCTTTCATGATGCGGAAATATTACTTTCCTACTTTAAAGGGAGAAAGAAAAGTAAAGAGCCTTATATCACAAAAGCCAAAAAAGCCCGGAAGAACGCTTAACTATATCTATTTTTTACTTGATCCAGACATTTTCTTCACTTCTTTATATCTAAAACAGCCTAAAGTGTGATCATTTACCAGGCCCGCTGCCTGCATATATGCATAGCAGATTGTTGAGCCGACAAAGCTGAACCCTCTCTTTTTAAGATCCTTGCTCATAGCATCCGACTGGGCTGTTTTGGCAGGCAGCTCGCTCATTTTTTTCCATTTGTTCTGTATGGTTTTATGATTGACAAACTGCCATATGTATTTGTCAAAAGAGCCAAACTCCTTCTGGATTTTCAAAAAGGATCTAGCATTTTGTACAGCCGAATTTACTTTTAAGCGGTTCCGGATGATGCCGGGATTGGTTAGTAATTTCTCAATTTTTTTGCCGCTGTACCTGGAAACCTTAAGTACATCGAAATTATCAAATGCCTTGCGGTAGGATTCCCGTCTTTTAAGAATTGTAATCCAGCTAAGTCCTGCCTGGGCACCGTCCAATATAATCATCTCAAAATGCAGGCGGTCATCGTGAACCGGCACGCCCCAGTCTTTATCATGGTAATCGACATAAATCTCTTCTGTACCGCACCAATCACAGTGCTTAGTCATGTATAACTCCTTTTCATTAGTTTTCGTCGCGGTTAACAGTTTCAGGCGAAAATGCGGGTAAGCATACAGCTATATACTTTGCTCCCCCTTCTTTGGGAGTGCTATATCTGACCCATTCTCCGGGGTTTGTAACAATTGCCTGTCCGGAATTCACTTCCAGAATTCCGCCTTCATGTTCAACAACAAGAGTTCCTTCCAGGACCAGAGTGATCTCTTTAAATTCAGGACGTTGTCCCGGTTCCAACCAGCCCTCAGAGGAAGTCATCCGGGCGATGCTAACTTCAGAATGGCCTGAGTTAACTCTTCCTACGAATTCTTCTATTTTTTTAGGCTTATTTCCTGCGGCTTCAATAATTGTCGGTTTTTCTATAATAGTTGGCATTATGATTTCCTTAGTAAATTTTCAGATCAGGATAGTTTACTTGGGCTCAAATGGCAAGAAAATGGGCGATGGGTAATTAATGTATTTTATGTTCTAGTGTATGGTTTGCATTCTAAAAAAGGGTTGTTTTCAGCAATTCTACAATTTAAATTATAGGGGATTGCAGATAAAAGCAATGAATCCTTTTCGTATAAATTTGTATCATAATAAGCAGAAAGAAGATTTAATAAAGACGCGACATCCTATACCCTCCTTCTTTAAGGAAAGAAGCCCTTTAAGTTTTCTTGAAGGGCTTCTTCTTTTATTCTATTTCCTTTAAGGTTTCTCGCGCTATAACTATTCTTTGAATTTCCGATGTGCCTTCGTATATCTCTGTAATTTTTGCATCTCTAAAAAATCTTTCAACGGGATAGTCTGTTGTATAACCATACCCACCGTGTATTTGAATAGCTTTAGTAGTTACCCACATAGCAGTTTCTGCAGCGTAGAGTTTAGCCATTGCAGATTGCTTGCTGTACTTTACATTGCTATCTTTCATTACAGCGGCTTGCCATACAAGTAGTCTTGAAGCCTCTACTCTAGTTGCCATATCAGCAATCATAAACTGTAGCCCTTGAAAATCCGAAATAGTTTTACCAAAGGCCTTACGCTCTTTAGCGTATCTTACAGACTCCTCAAGCGCGGCTTGTGCAATGCCCACGGCTTGCGCGCCTATTCCAATTCTTCCTCCGTCTAACGTATGGAGCGCAATTTTAAAACCCTCACCCTCTTTGCCGAGTAAATTATTTGCGGGAACTTTGCAATCTTCAAAAAATATCTGGGCAGTGCTCGTAGCTCTTATCCCGAGTTTATCTTCCAGCTTCCCAATTTTTAGCCCGGGTGTTTTCATGTTAAGTATAAAAGCCGAAACTCCTTTATGTTTCAAGCTCATATCAGTTGATGCAAATACTACTGCAAAATCTGCTTCTGCACCGTTGGTAATCCATGATTTTGTTCCGTTAAGTAAGTAGTAATCGCCTTTTAAAGTGGCCGTTGTTTTCATGGATGCTGCGTCGGATCCAGCTTCAGGTTCACTAAGCATGAAGCAACCCAGTTTTTTCCCGCTGGCCAGTTCTGTTAGGATTGATTTTTTCTGCTCATCTGTTCCAAATGTTTTAATAGGGGCGCATACTAAAGAGTTGTTTACAGACATTATGGTTCCGGTAGAAGCGCAACCCTTGCATATTTCTTCAAGCGCTAAAATATAGGAAAGATAGTCCAGACCGCTACCTCCATATTGCTCAGGAACAGACATTCCCATAAATCCAAGCTCGCCGAGTTTGTTAATTATCTCTTCAGGGAATCTATGTTTCCTATCATTTATTGACGCGACAGGCTTGATCTCATTGTTTGTAAACTCTTTTGCAGTTTTTTGAACCATCCGCTGCTCTTCTGAAAGGCTAATAATAGACATATTAATCCTCCTGAACTTAGCGTATCCGACCGAGCGCTTGCTCGGATACATTATATAAAATATAGAAAAGTAAGTCAAGATGTTTATGAAATGCCGTTTATTGTCAAATCAGTCTGAATCTGAATGTAGTTATTTAGCGAGTAGTTCTTTTGTGCAACCCAGCGTCTGAAAGACCACATTTGTCCCTGTACCATTATGTTATTAGCTACTATTTTTGCTGTGTGTTTGTCTATATTAAAGGTTTTTTCTTTAATACCCTGAGCTATAATGTTTTCAAATATCTTTGTTAATTCCATCTCAGCAGAAAGCACATAATTTCTATCCTTTCTATTAAGTGACTTCGTCTCTTGATACAAAAGTAATGTATAGTCCTGAATACTATCAATTATTATAAAATAATCACGTATCGCATTTTTGAGTTTTTCTTTGGCGTTTTCTTTCCCCCCCGCCGACACTTGGAGTTTATCGCTGACACTCTTAAATATATGATCACAAACCAGAAATAAAATGTCCTCTTTCGTCCTGATATAATCGTAAAGAGCACCCATACTCATACCAAATTCTTTGGCAATTTCCCTGACAGTAGTTTTATGGAACCCTTTTTTTACAAATAACTTAACTGCGGCATTAACGAGCTCCTGCCTTCTAACATTAATTAGTTCCTCATTTTTTATATTAGATGCTATTCGTGCTTTTGAGCTAGCCATTTGTGTTACCTTCCTCATTTTGTGTAATCGTAAATATTCAGATATGAAATTATATACAGGCTAAAATAGAATAACATAGAGACAGTGTAATTTTTCTTAATATGTTTATTTCCACCGTTAAACCAAAATGTTAACTTATACCACTCAACCAATAGTTAGAAGTTTCCATTTATTATAAAACCGTATTTTACTAGAAATCGTATATTATTAATAAATGCATGATATTTAAAGGAGAGAAGCTAAGTGATACTTAGATTCTATAGGTCAATTTTCGCAGTAGTTTTAATCATTTTTACAATTTCTGCTTTTGGTACCGGGGTTTTTGCAGCCACGGACCTGAAATTAAATCCTAACCTAAATTACTCCAGTGATTCTAATGACGGGCCTCTGATTACCGGCAAGAATATGTCGGACGGCACTATTAACAAGGGCAAGCCCACATATGTGATCTTCTACCACAGAGAGTGTTATAACTCGAAACGACAGGCTAGAAGAACGGTTGAATTGTATGAAAAATATAATGGAAGAGTCGATTTTATAATTATTGATCTGGATTCATCAAGATCTAGCGAGCAGAGTTCTTTATTAAAGAGTCATTATAAAAACTATATTCCACACATAACGATATTTAGTAAAGAAGGGAAAGTTGTTCACGACAAAAGTGGAGAGGTAAGAAATTCTCGAATGTCGGAGATTTTAGACGGACTTCTGTAGTCCAATTGTCTTATTTAAATGGATTTAGGGTGTTGAGATCTAGAAGTGTTTCGACCAATTTGGGCTTTTCAACGTATAGTCTGTATTGCATTAATTTAAAAACGGAGGAAAGGTCTTTCCACTCTGACATAAAGGATTCGGGGCCGGTTACTAATTTTTTTGCTTCCTCTATACTTTCGTGCACATATTCAGAGAAAGTCTTTTCGGTTATCTCATGCTCAAGCGCTTCAATAATGTTTGGCAGCTCGTCTTTATCAAGCCATACCCCGTGGCAGTTTT
>Ga0209980_10000123_pt1 | contig 37713 bp, 43 predicted proteins | sample CR02metaG_FD_183611 | JGI IMG/M metagenome (GOLD analysis project Ga0209980, IMG submission 183611) | Deep subsurface microbial communities from Mariana Trench to uncover new lineages of life (NeLLi) - CR02 metaG (SPAdes) (version 2) | ecosystem: Environmental > Aquatic > Marine > Ocean trench...
CGGCCAAGTGATCGGATGTTTCGGATGGCACGTGAGCTAACATTCGTGTCTTCTTCGGACACTTTAGCTGAAGCCCTTCAGTCAAACATCAATGGCACATAATATCAGTACCAATGTCCGCTATTGGCCGATAGCTGCCGGTCAAATGCTAGAATATGGACCAATATGAGAGGCCGCTAACGACCCAAAGCGGACGTTCCCGGCGCGCAAAAAGACCAGCGCGAGGACTATGCAATAAACGTAGAATTCATGGAATAGGGCCGATATGGGCCTTTTGTTCATGCGACATCTGCCCGATTGATGCCGCCAAAATCACGTCATGTCGCGACAGTGTCGTGTTCCTGCTCCCAAACCTCTGTCATATAAGGGGTGCACAACAGCAAGGGTGAAAGCGATGAACATTCAACAACGCCGACTGGAAAAAGGATGGTCGCAGGAAGAACTTGCCCGCCATTCTGGCTTAAGCACCCGCACGATCCAACGGATTGAGGGTGGGCAGAAGGCCGGACTGGAATCGCTAAAATGCCTTGCAGCTGTGTTTGAGACTTCTATAAGCGCTTTAATGCAGGAGCAGACCATGACCGACAAAGAACAAGCAGACCAGCCGAAGCAACCGATGATCAACAAAATTGAGCGAGAAGCGATTGAATTTGCTCAATCCCTGTTGACCGGACCCAAGAAAGGGCAAGCTGATCCACTTAGCAAAATTGAGCGAGAGGCGATTGCTTATGCAAGGAACCTGTTGAGAAAGTTCAAAACATAAATCCGTCCCTCGCATCCCAGCCTTTCCCCGGGGGCGGCGCTAGCTTTGTTCCTCAGGGAGAAGGAATTGTTTGAGTTGTGCAAGAGTTTGCACCCATCGCGAAGGTCAGCTTCTGGCCGACTGCCGCCTGTCGCTACTCCGCCTTTCCAGCCATTTCAACGACCGCTATCGATGAAAGCAGACGTTAAGTGGCCCGCCCTAAATGCGCACGTCGGTACAGGTGTCGTCATACGAGGCTCGCGTTTGGCCACGGCCCGTTAGCGAAACGGCGGCCCGCCAATCCAGGACACCAGGGACAGGCGGGTTCCCTTGGTCACCGGTCGCACACGATGGGCCAGGTATGAAGGAAACGCGATCAGTGAACCACGGCTGCGTGGAGCGAGTTCATCTGTCGCCGAAAGAAATTCAAGCTCGCCGCCTTCATAATCCGCCGGATCGCTCAACTGCACGGTGAGGCTCAGTTTTCTGCTTGAATAAGTGCCAGGCCCGAGGTCGAGATGCCAGTCATAGTGGCCTCCCGGCTCGTAGGTCGCCACCTGGATGCCATCATAGAAGCCGGTTAGTTCAAAGCCGTATCCGCGGTTCAGTTTCATCAGTGCATCTTCCAGGAAATCGAAAAGCCATCCGGATTCCTGCGACGGCCAGATAAAGCGCACGGTCGAGTCCCTGCCTTCATCGGTTTTCCGATCGGCCCCCGTTTTTCCTTCCAGCCGTGGCGAATTCTCCGCGAGCGCGATTACACGGTCGCACATATCGGGGCTCATCAGGCTCTCTACGAACGCAACCTGTGCGGTGGCGTCGTTGGTGCGCCGGCTAAGATAGCTTTTCAAAAGGCGGGAAGGTTGCATTTTCATCGTCTCTTGCGGCCCAGTTCATCCTGCAAGTTGTGCTTGCGCAGCAGGGCGCGCAGCTGGTGATAGCTCAGACCCAGTAATTTAGCAGCTTCGGACTGCCTGAATCTCGCTTTTTTCATCGCTTCGCGGACCAGGTGGACTTCCATTTTGCCAATCGTCCCCTTCATGTCCAGCGGAAAGTGGGTTTTCGTCGTTGCTGGTTCGAGCGGATCGATCGTGCCAGCCGGCGCGTGTTTTGCACTTGGAAACCGGCGTCCCGGGACGGGCATTCGGCCCGGAATATAGGGCGAGTCGAATGGATCGAAAACAATGCTGGTCACCGGCTTGTCGGGTCGTTCGGACCGGTAAACGGAGCGCTCAACCGTATGTTTCAATTCGCGCACATTACCGGGCCACCCGTGCCTCAGCAGTGACGATGCGGCGCGGTGTGAGAATCCCGGGAAAAAATCCCGTTTCAGCTCGCCGACAATATTGATTGCGAAGTGATTCGCCAGCGGCAGGATGTCCTCTTCCCTGGCGCGCAGCGGCGGCACCGCAATGACATCGAAAGCCAGCCTGTCGAGCAGGTCCGGGCGAAACCGGTTTTCCCGCACCAGCCTGGGAAGATCCTCGTTACTGGCCCCGACTATGCGGATATCGACATGAATGGTTTCGGTGCCGCCTACTCTCTCAAACTCCCCGTATTCGATAACCCGCAATATTTTCTCCTGCATGCGCAGCGATATCGTTGACAGTTCATCCAGGAAAAGCGTGCCGGTATCGGATCGTTCGAAGCAGCCGAAATGGGTGCGGACCGCGCCAGTGAACGAGCCGGCCTCGTGGCCAAACAATTCACTTTCCAGGATGCTTTCCGTCAGCGCCGCGCAATTCAGTTTGATCAGCGGTTGCTCCCAGCGACCAGACAGGTAATGCAGGCGGCTGGCAATCAATTCCTTGCCCGTACCCCGTTCTCCGATAACCAGGACGGGCTTGCTCAAGTCGGCAGCCCGTGACACATGTTCCTGCATTTCGAGGAAAGCAGGGGCTTCGCCAATAATCGGCGTGGTTTCGGGTCCGCGTATGGTCATAATAGTTAAAATAGCTAAATAACGAGTAAAATACCAATAATACGGTGAAAAAAACTAATTAACATGATCGATGTGATAGCGATATTCACCGATTTACCTTTATTAAACAATGTGTTACTTGGACAAAGGAAATTTGGCACGAAATTCGCATTATTCCAAGCGAGAGTGACAAATACGACAATTCGATCTGATTGAGGACGTTTCCATGGGTATTTTTTCAAGATTCAGCGACATCGTGAATTCCAATATCAACTCCATCCTGGACAAGGCGGAGGATCCCGAGAAACTGGTTCGCCTGATGATTCAGGAGATGGAAGACACCCTGGTCGAAGTTCGCTCCGCCGCCGCGCGGGCCATTGCCGACAAGAAAGGACTGAATCGCAGGCTGGCGGCGTTGGAAAAAGAGGAAAAAGAGTGGCAGGACAAGGCAGAACTGGCGGTCAGAAAAAACAGGGACGACCTGGCCAAGGCGGCGCTGGCGGAAAAATCGCGAGCGGCTGAAGCGGTCGCGAACCTACGTCAGCAGTACGAACTCATCGAGGAAGGACTGGCGAAGCTCAATGACGATATCGCACGCCTTGAAACAAAGATTGCGGACGCCAAGAACAGGCAGAAAGCACTGTTGTTGCGGCATCGTACAGCCGGAAACCGGCTTGAGCTGAGAAAGAAAATCCATGATTACAAGATCGATGATGCCCTGGTTCGTTTTGAGCAATTTGAGCAGAAAATGGACAACCTGGAGGGTCGCGTAGACTCTTACGATCTGGGATTGCAAAAAGATCTCAGTCGGGAGCTTGCTAACCTGGAGAACTCCGAGGTAGTGGAAGCAGAACTGGCGGCTTTGAAAAAGAAAATACAGCAGGCGGAAAAATCCGCCTGAAACGAGCTTTTGAAATCAGGAAGTGGGACTGATGATCGAAACCCTGGCAATTATTTCGTTGGTCGTTATTGCGCCACTGGCGATCATTCTGCATTACGTGACGAAGTGGAAACAAACGGGGGTTCTTAGCGGAGAGGATGAGAAAATGCTGCAGGACCTGTGGGATATCTCGCATCGTATGGAGAGCCGCGTCAATACGCTGGAGACCATTCTGGACGAGGAAATTCCTGACTGGAGGTCAAGGGCGTGACAAAAGGGCAATGGTTTCGAGGAGGAACACATATGCTTTACAGGGATCGGGAAAACGGCATGATCCTCGGGGTCTGCGCCGGGATCGCCGAAAGGTTCGAATTTAACGTACTCGGGGTGCGCATACTCGCGGTAGTCGCAATGGTCTGCCTGGCTTTCTGGCCGGTCATTGTGGCCTACGTGGCTTTCGGCTTGTTGCTCCGCGACCGTCCGCTTTATTATTACGGGCAGGACTATGAGCAACGATTCTGGCGTTCCAGTGATCGGGAAACGGAGTGAGCATGAGTAATTATCGGGAGTTTCCAACGCGGCGCTTTTTCCGTGACCCAAAGCACGGGATTTTTGGCGGGGTTTGCGCGGGTATTGCCAATTACTTCGGCTTTGACGTGACTGCAGTCAGGCTGGTTACATTCTTCAGCATGCTGTTTTTCCAGACGCTGATCCTGGTTTATATCCTGCTGGTTTTTATCGTGCCGCGGCAGCCAAATACACCGGAAAGAACGACAGCGGAAAGAGCATTCGACCGGGCTATGAGACGCGCGCCGAAGGCGACATTTTCGGAAGTGCGGTATCGATTTCGCGATCTCGAGGTGCGCCTGCAGAAAATGGAGCGTTACGTGACCTCGAAACGATTTCAACTGGACCGGGAATTTGACAAATTAAGAAACCAGGAGTGAAGCTCCGATAGGAGAAATTATGATTAGCGATCTGTTTTTAATCGCCCTGATTCTATGCTGTTTTTTTTGCTTTCGTGGCCTGTTTGGTTTGCTACCCAGGCACAACTTGGTTTCGCGTGGCCGTGCGGACGGTGGTTCGACCTTGTCGGCAACCGCAGATGATCTGCAAAAACGAGTGGAGGTACTCGAGCGTATTGCCACCGATCGCAAGACCGCATTGCGCGAGAAATTTCTTGATCTTGAATAAATTCAGTTCATTTGGAGCCAATGCCACATGAGCCGGTACGAATTCATACTTTCTCTGGTAGCCATTTTGAGTGTCGCCTGGGTTTTCAAGGAGGCGATCATTTCAAAGAGGCGCGTGAAGCTTCATCGTGGAAAAGGCCGGCATGGCGGGGCTACGGAGGCGGACTCGCGGGCGGAGAACGATGCGGCAGCGGAGAAACTGCAAGCGATGGAAGAGCGTATCAAGGTGCTGGAAAAAATCATTACCGATCGCGAGGCGAATCTGCGCGACGAGTTTCGGGATCTGGAAAATAACGGCGATCGATAAGGCAGCAACCGTGATGTTTATGCCGAGGGAACGTGCGGCACATCGCGACCGGGGGGAGTACCGTTTTATTCGCAGACCGGGCCATCTACTGATGGTTTGCACCAGCGTGGCCAGCCGTTCTCATTCCAGTAGTCCGGTAGCTTGATGTCTTCAAGCAATATTTCAAAATCCGGCAAAGCCCTGAGATAGGCATATCTTGGGAACCACAGATTGGCGATCATCGCAGGAGCGTCGCTGACCAGTGTCTGCATTAAATCCAGGGCCCTTGGCGACTTGATAATCAACAGCGAACGGACTGGAACGCCGGCCCCGGCAGTGCCACTGGCGTGCAATGCCCATTCTGTGATCTCGCTTTCGAGCTGAGCGTCGCCAAGCGCGGCGTAGGCAAGAGTGATCGACTGGAAGGGCTCGATTCCGGAAAATCGATACCACTCATCGATCATTGCCGCCGCGGATACCAGGTCACCGCGCATTTCATAAATTTCGCTCAGCACCACCGACGCGTACATGTGGTCAAGATCACGGCCTCGGTTCGCATACCGTTCAGCTTCCTCAATTTCTCCATTAAACAACAGTGCTACCGCTAGCCAGCTATTGTTGACGCCGGTTCCCGGCGCCAGTTCCACAGCCTTGCGCAGGGCGCGCTCCGCCTTGTCCGGGTAGCCGACTTCCAGCAACTGGATGCCTTTCCATAAAAACGCCGAAGGCTCGCCCGGGTTCAGCGCAATCGACCGATCGAAATATCCCATAGCATCGGACCACCGATAATCCTGCGCCGCGACCAGGCCGAGCACGGCGAATGGTTCCGCCTGGCCCGGTTTCAGTTCCAGAGATTTCTCAGCGGCTTCACGGGCGTCGATCAGCGACCGCCTCCGATCCATCGGCAAATAGTCCGGGTAGACTACGTACGTGGCGGCCAGGCCGGACCAGGCCGCCGCATATTCCGGATCGGTTCGAACGATCTTTTTGAACCGGGCCAATGCCTTCTCCAGATCGTCACCGCGCTGATTCAAAAAATGCCTCCCCTGCAAATACAACTCATAGGTTTCTACACTGCCTGATGGCGGCCGGTTGTCGGCGACAGCGGCTGCGGCGTTGCCGACATCTCCGACCGAGAGCGTTTCCTGAATCGCGCGCACGATTTTTTGCGCGATCTCGTCCTGTACCGCAAAAATGTCTTCGAGGTTCCGGTCAAAGGTTTCTGACCACAGGTGCGTATCGGTAGCGACATCGATTAGCTGCGCGGTGATGCGCACCCGGTCGCCATCCTTGCGTACGCTGCCTTCAAGAATATGGTTCACACCCAGTGCCGCAGCAATCTCGGTAATATCCATATTCCGGCCCTTGAAGGCGAACGAGGATGTTCGTGAGGGGACCCTGAGCCCCTTGATTTGGACCAGGACATTCAGGAGCTCTTCGGATATGCCATCGCTGAAATACTCGTTGTCCCGGTCGCTACTCATATTGACGAAGGGAATAACCGCTACGGATATCAGGGCGCTTTTGGGGGGGGAAATTTCGGAAACTGCCGGGATTTCATCGCCGGGCTGCGCTGGGCTCATTGAAATCCTGGGCTCAAGAAAGAAATAGAGCACCGCAACGAGCAGCAAGGCAATTATGACAAAATCGATCCGCCGGCCGGTCTGGGGCGTAATCGAATGGCTACGGTCAACGTCCGCTTCACGCTTCAGCCCGTCCGGGGTCAATTCGAATGCCCACGCAAGAATTAAGGCGAAAGGAAAGCCGATCAACAGCAGTATCAGTACCATTGAGCCGGCCCATTCAGGAATCTTCAGCAGCGGAAATGCGACATCGATAATCTGGATCGCCAGCCAGCCGACGATCAGGTAGACAGTCGCGACCCTGACGACATTGCGCCGGCTCAGTTCGCCGTAGAAATTTTTGATCAACGACACCATGCAAGACCACCTTTGATTCAGGCGAAGCCTAGCATTTGATCCGGCGCGCTGCACTGCCGTCAGCTATCAAAAAGAGCGCCGTGCGGTATCATTAAGGAAGGAAACCTGTTTTTTCACGGAGTTGGCGATGTCAGCGACAGTCGAAAAAAAACCGCTTGTCGTTCCACCGGTGTATCTGCTGCTGTTTATCCTGGGCCAGGTGGCAATTCATCGCTACTGGCCATTGGCGCAGCTTTTCGATGGGCCGGTTCGTTACGCTGGCCTGATCCTCCTGGCCGGCGGCGTTTTTTTCGCAGTTTGGGGAGTCCGTGCCTTTATCCGGGCCGATACGGCGTTCAGGCCGATGGAAGAATCGACCACGCTGGTGACCCATGGCCTGTACCGGTTTACGCGAAACCCGATGTACCTGGGCATGATCCAGGTTTTGATGGGCGTTTGCCTGTTGCTGGGCAGCCTGTCGCCATGGCTGCTGATTCCGGGATTCGTTTTGATTATTCGAAATGTGTTCATTCTTCGTGAAGAAGCGATGATGGAAAGGACCTTCGGCGAGCAATATCGAAGCTACCGGTCCGGTGTCCGGCGATGGATATGATTCCAGCGGACACAAGGCGCCAGGCTATGCCATGAGCGGCAAGGCTGACTTCTATGTACTCTACCGCTGGCGATTGAAAACAGGCATGGAACAACAGTTCACCGATGCCTGGGCGCAGATGACCGAGCTGATTCGAGAGCAAAGAGGGGGGCTGGGATCACGTCTTCACTATCGCGATGACGGTTGGTGGGTCGCCTACGCTGCCTGGCCGAGCCGGGATCACTGGATGAGATCCAAAGACCTTGGGCCCGCAGACCAGGCGCTAGCCAGGTTGATGAACGACGCTATCGCTGAGCGGCAACCCGCAGAGGAATTATTGCCGGTAAGGGATCTGGTTGCCGGGAAACGATGAGATTCCAAGACGAACCATCAGGATAAATGACGATGAGCAGAAATGCCGACGGCATATTAGGTTTTTGGTTTGGAGCGCAGGAAGACGATGCTGACGTTGCGAAAACACAGCAATCGTTGTGGTGGTCCAAAAATCCGGATGTCGACCGGGAGATTTCGGACACCTATAAGGCGACGCTGGAGGATGCCTGTAGAGGAAACCTGGCGGATTGGGAAAACACGGCCCGGGGCATGCTTGGCCTGATTATCCTGGTGGATCAATTCAGCCGGAATATTTATCGTGACGATGCGCGCTCGTTTTCGAACGATTACCAGGCGCTCGACTGGTGCCGGCAACTGCTGGCGAGGAGGCTGGATATGGAGCTCCGGCCCATAGAGCGTGTATTTGCCTATCTGCCCCTGGAGCACTCCGAGGACTTGGCGGATCAGGATCAGTGTGTTGCGCTTTTTACGGCCCTTGGCGAACAAGTGCCGGACCGTCACCAGGAAGTTTTCTCGGGGTTCCTTGATTTTGCCCATGCGCACCGAAAAATCGTCAGGCAATTCGGCAGATATCCTCATCGAAACAAGATTCTTTCCCGCGAATCCACTGCTGCTGAAAAGACGTTTCTGGCCCAGCCCGGATCATCGTTCTAGCTGCCCGGCTTATTCATGAATGCTCTGCGCAATCATCGCGACGATTCATGAATAAGCCGGGCCAGAAGGTGCGCCAGCATGGACGGGAATGGAAGAAATCGTGATGATAGCCGCCAGGTGCACCTATGACTGATCAAGAATCGGAAAAACTGAATCAGGCCCTGCCGGTCGATCCCCGCGAACTCGAGATCGTGTTTGCCGAATTTGGCGCGACGGTCCATGCCGCCCAGTGCCTGGAATATGCGCTGGGGTTGCTGATGGCCTTGCTGACCAAGTATGAGGATGCAAAATTCAAAGGCAGGCCCGACCAAAGCCTCAGCGCGGCGCTTTCCAGTCAAACCCTGGGAGAGTTGTTCAGAGCTGTGCGCAAGCAGGAGTCTTTCACTTCAGCAGAGAGGAAGACGGTCCATAAGGCGATTAAACAACGCAATCAGCTGGTGCATTCTTACCTGGTGGACAAGGCAGAGTATTTTCTCGGCGCCAAGAGCAGAGCCAAACTGGTAGAGGATATTCGGAAAAGGCGGGCCAGCCTGCGCGAGGCAAATGCGATTATCGACGGGATGATCGATCACTATCTGAAAGAGCACGGCACCAGTATCGAGGAATTACATAATTTCTGGGAGCCGTTGGTACGCTCGGATGAAGAATTGCCGGACCATTTTATCGATTGAGCGGATGCGAAGTATTGGCCGGAAGGCCGCTGAAAAACTGGAGAAAGAAGAAATCATGACAAGAATATGCCTGCTAATATTGATCGCGGGAATGGCGGTCGCATGTGCCGGACCCGTCAATCTTCAGGCAGAGCGAAAATCCTTGTTGGCGGCGGATGTTCGTTTTGACGAAATTTCCGGGGAGTTCGGGCCGGCTGATGCTTTCTCGAAATATCTTGTTGACGACGCGCTGAGGTTGCCGCGGAACGGGCCGGCAGTTTCCGGTCTGAAGAACATCGTAGAATCGCTGGCTGGAGAGTATTCGCTTCGATGGATTCCACAGGATGCGGCTGTTTCCGGGAATGCAGACATGGGGTACACCTGGGGGCGCTGGCTGCTGACGATTGACACAGACTCCGGGGTAATGGAGAGAAGGGGCAAATACCTCAATGTCTGGGTCAAGAGAAACGGCGAGTGGAAAGTATTGGTCGACATAGGAAACCAGGCTGACCCCTTGCCCGAGTGACAATCAAAATCCTGCTATGGCACATCCACCCCAATACACAAGAGGAGTTCGCCGATGAATGATCTGCCAGAGCGCCGCTCTTACCAGGTATTCGAAAACTGGATTCAGGCGATGGGTGCCGCCTGGGAAGCCAGGGACGCCGATCGCTTCGCGCAACTGTTTACCGAAAACGCGCATTATTATTGGACGCCATTTCAGGAAGTGCTCGAGGGACGGGGCCAAATTGCAGACGCAGTGGAGAAGGCGGTCACCGGGCAGCGGGACGTGCAGTTTCGCTATGACGTTATTGACTGGTCCGACCGTGCCGGCACGGCCCACTGGCGATGCACCTTCAATCGTGAGAACGGCGACCAGGTAATTGTCGACGGTATGTTGCGGGCGATTCTGAACGAAGATGGTCTATGCGAAGAATTCAGAGAATGGTGGCACAGCAACGAATCAAAATGAGGGCGCATCGTTATTTGCTGGCAACATTGTTTGTCCTTGGCGGCCTGAGCAGTTGTGCGCAATTCAATAAGCCGGATCTGGAAAGGCTTTATCGTTATCAGCAGGGTAATCCGAACCAGCCGCCGATAATCCTGATACCGGGTTTACTCGGTTCGCGGTTGAGTGACGCTAATGGCAAAGAGGTTTGGCCGGGCTCCGCTTTGAAACTGTTGTTCTCCGACTATGACCGGCTCAAGTTACAGGTTAACCCTGACACGCTGGAACCCGAGAAATCCGATCTGCTTCTGACCGGTTTGACCGATACGATCGTTGGCCAGGACTACTACGGTCGGTTGCGGGAGGTGCTGGAAAGCGCCGGTGGATTCGTTGAGTCTGTTCCCGGAACGCCTGCCGTGCGGGGGGAACGGCGTTATTATGTTCTCGCCTATGACTGGCGGCAGGACAACCTGGCCGCGGTCAGAAAGCTTGATTCGCTGATTGAGGCCATCCGGCGCGATTACCAGGAACCCAACCTCGAAGTGGATGTTATTGCGCACAGTATGGGCGGGATGATAGCGCGCTATTACATACGATATGGTACCAACGATGAATTGACGGACAACGAATTTCTGGTTAACAACTACGGGGCATCAAGAATTCGCCGCGCGATTTTGCTTGGCACCCCGAATCTCGGGTCGACCAGTGCCGTAAAGGCGATCATCAATGGCTTTAAAATTGGCATTGGGGAGCTTTCACCGCAGTTGATCGCTACCTGGCCAAGCAGCTACCAATTGCTTCCACATCCGATTAGCCAGTGGTTGCTTTCTGTGGATGGCGAGGCCCTGGATCTGGATCTGTTTGATGTCGAGATCTGGCGAAAGTTTAAATTCTCGATTTTCGACCCCAAGGTTGAAAAAGAAATTATCTCGCAATTTAAAAATAAATCGGAGGGCAGGGAATATTTGCGGGTATTTCAGGCATATTTTGCCGCACATCTCGAAAGGGCGAGGCGTTTCGTCTGGTCGCTTACGGTCAGGGCGCCACATCCAGATGTGAAGTTGATTGTTTTTGGCGGTGATTGCCGGCTGACTCCGGCACGGCTGGTGGTGGAAGAAATCGATGGCACATCGGTGCTGCGTTATTCGCCTCGCGAGATACGTGACCCGAATTCCGCGGTAAATTATGACCGCCTGATGATGGAGCCGGGCGACGGAAGGGTTACCAAGGCATCATTGCTGGCGAGGCAGACCTACGATCCGACAGTCCAGCGACACGAATGGAGTTTCATCGATATCGAATACGCTTTCTTTCTTTGCTCGAAACACACCAGGTTGACCGGCAACCCCATTTTTCAGGACAATCTTCTGCACGCTATTCTCAGCATCGACGAAGAAACGCATCGAACCGTCGTGGAAGAGTAAGGCCGCCACTTCTACTTTTTCCTGTGGCGCCATGTCCACGGCGGAATTTGCTGATCCGCCGGAAGACCCCATATGCCCACGCTTTTTCCGCGGGCGCTTTTTTCCAGGGCAATCATTTTTTCATCTTCCGCGTATTTCAAATATACCCATGCCAGCCCATGGCTTATCATCCACGCATTAACGTGAAGTTGATCCCGCAGACGGTAAATATGGGCGACGAGGCGCCCATAGGCATCGATATCATAAATTTCTATTCGAACCGGCTCGCCATCGATCAGTTTCTTCAGCTCGTTTCGTGATCTGTCTCCGAACGGCTGCTCTTTCTCGGGTGCATCGATTTCCGCCAGGCGTATCTCGATCGAACGGCCTGGCGCGAGTTTTACCAGGAGACTGTCGCCATCGAAGACCTTGCTGACTATTCCGGTATTGTCCTGTTCGCCGGTGACCGGCCCGGTGAAAAGCAGCAGCAGAAGTGAGCAGCAAGCAAGGCGCCTCATGGTCAGGGGACCAGCACGGCGGCGCCCGTTATGCCCCCGTGCCTAAGCTGATCCAGCGCAATGTTGGCCTCCTCGAGACCGAAAGTGGTGATCCGCGTATGCACCGGTACCAGCGGCGCAATTTCAAGGAATTCCCTGGCATCCGCCCGGGTCAGATTGGCGACCGAACGCAGTACCCGCTCGCCCCAGAGTCGCTGATAGGGAAATGACGGGATATCGCTCATATGTATGCCACCGCAGATAACGGTTCCTCCTTTGCGTATTCGTGCCATCGCTCGGGGAACCAGTTCTCCCGCGGGTGCAAAAATAATCGCGGCATCCAGTTCGATGCCTGGGTCGTCTTCCGAGCCACCTGCCCAGACTGCGCCAAGCGAGCGCGCAAAATCCTGGGCTGCGGCATCGGCGGGGCGGGTAAAGGCGAATATTGACCTGCCCTGATGTGCGGCGACCTGGGCGACAATATGCGCCGCCGCACCAAATCCAAATATGCCAATATTCTGAGCCTGTCCCGTCATTCGCAGGCAGCGATACCCGATAAGCCCGGCACAAAGCAAAGGAGCCGCCTGTTGGTCATCATAGTTCTCCGGTAATGGGAAACAGTAACGATGGTCTGCCAGCACATAGTCGGCAAACCCACCGTCAATCTGATAGCCGGTAAACCTGGCTTCGTCGCATAAATTTTCTTTTTGCTGCCGGCAAAACCGGCACCGGCCACAGGTATAACCAAGCCAGGGGACGCCAAGACGAGCGCCTTTTTCGATAACGACGCCCTCGCCCGTGTCGACTGCGTGGCCCACGATTTCATGACCCGGGACGACGGGATAGGAAATATTCGGCAACTCGCCATCGACCAGGTGCAAGTCGGTCCTGCAAACGGCACAGGCCGTAACCCGAATCAGGATTTCGCCCGGGCCGGGAGCGGATACTTTTCTTTCTTCGAGACGCAGCGGTTGGCCAGCTCCCTGCAAAACCATTGCCCGGCCGGACTTGTCGGTATGCTCAGGCACGATATCATCGGACTCCGGTTGAATGGGCCTTGCAACAATATGGATTGCCCGGTCAGGCAAACAATGCCTGATGTTGCCTGGCGCCCTCATTTTGCGATATCAGTTGATCGAGGAACTTCTTTGCGCTCATCGCTTCTCCAAACAGATGCCCTTGCGCATAGGTGCAATTATATTGCCTGAGCAGTTCGAGTTGAGCCTGGTTCTCAACGCCTTCGGCTACCACTTCAAGGTCAAGATTTCTGCCCATCTCTATTATGGTTTTAACCATTGCGGCATCGCTGCTGTCTATATCGGCGTTTCGCACAAAGCTCTGATCGATTTTCAGTGTGGATATCGGGAAGTCTTTCAGGGCGCTCAGCGATGAATAGCCGGTTCCAAAGTCATCGATTGCCAGGTGCAGCCCCATGGCATACAGGTCATCCAGGATACGAATGGTTCGCCGCGAATCGTGCATCAGAGTGGTTTCGGTCAGTTCAAGTTCCAACGCGGTGGGAGATACTTGCGTTTCGCGAAAAATTTCCTTGATTCGTTTTGATACGTTTGGACGCATCAGTTGTCGCAGCGAGAGATTTACCGCTATTCGTCCAGGCGAAGGAACATACTCCTGCCAGTGCTTGTAATCATTGCAGACTTTCCGCAGCACCCAGTCACCTATTTCCGAGATCATGCTGCCTTCTTCCGCCAGCGGGATGAATTGCGACGGCGCGATGTCACCGTGTCCCGGCAAACGCCAGCGCAACAATGCTTCCGCACCGGCGATTTTCCCATTGCGCAGGTCTATTTTCGGCAGATATCGGACGATCAGCTCTTTACGCTCCAGCGCCTTGCGTAACTTGCTTTTCAACATCAATCTCTCGACCGCGGCGGCGTTCATTTCCGGCAGGTAAAGTTGGCCGGTGTTGCCGCCATTTTGTTTTGCGTGATACATCGCTGCGTCGGCGTTGCGGATAATATCAATGACGTTGTCCGCATCGCGTGGATAGCAGGCGATACCAATGGTCGCCGTGATAAATACTTCGGAATCCTGAATGTAAAACGCGTTATTGATGCGATCGAGTATCAGACGAGCGACATCCGACGCGCGGTAACGCGCTTCTTTATCGTTGGCAAAACCCTCCAGGACGATGCCAAACTCATCGCCTGCCAGGCGCCCTATGACTACATTCTCTCCCAGTACCGCCTGCAACCTCTGTGCAATGACTTCCAGGCACTGATCGCCAGCGGCATGTCCAAAGGTATCATTTACCTCCTTGAACTGATCCATATCCAGATAGAGCATCGCCAGCTCCAGTTTTCTGCGTTTCGCACGCGCGATATTGCGTTGGAGCAGATGTTGAAACTGCATCCGGTTTGGAATACGGGTGAGCGCATCATACCGCGCAAGATAACGAATGCGTTTCTCCGCGCGCTTGCGATCACTGATGTTTCGCGCGATATAGATGTTCCCCTGGAACCTGGGGTCGGCGGTGCTGACAACCGAGCACGACACCGATACAGGAATTCTGCTGCCGTCCCGCGAGAGGAGCACGGTGTCGGTCGCCTCCGTGGTGGCGTCCAGTGGGAAGGCATCCTTACGATCGGGGCTGACGAGCCGCTGGATCGGCAGCCCCAATAGCTCTTGCTCCTGGTATCCGACGAGATTGCACGCCGCAGAGTTGGCTCTTCTTATCACACCATCTGCGGTGCTTACGAAAATGGCGTCATTGACGGTGTCGAGAATCAAATTCAAATGGTAGGCAGGATCGATCGCCCGCATAAGTTTTTGCCTGAGGTTTTCCGCGTTTTCGCCCAGCATGTGCATGTCCGGGTCAGCGATGGCCGATAGCTCGTCAGCGGATTCCGTAGCCTCGATAGCTTCCATCAAAACCGAAATCGCATCGATGTCCCTGCGCCGGCGTGCAGCGATCATCCATGCCCAGATCAGACCCGGAAGGGTGGCGAGAAAGACGACCAGCGTGGCGAGCAGCCAATAAGACCGGATGCCGGTGTCTTCGATCCACTGAGGATTGGCCTGCAGCCATTCGAACGCAGCGAACGCCAGCAAAGCCGGCAGCACGGCGATCATAATCGTATGTTTTATCAGTGACTGTCTTCTCATCTTTATTAATTCAGCCTGGGAGAAGCGAAGGGAAGACCAGGTCCGCCCGCCAGCATGATGAGATCTACAGTGGGCGGGACGCAGCTGTTTCCGTGGAGTCCCTTGAACTGTCGTTGTTCTTTTTTTGCTGGCTTGAACAGGCCCTGGCTCCGGTCGCTCTCCGGAATAACGTCAGGCGAGGCTTAGGAGACCATTATCCGGCATCTATGGCCAGTTGAGTATCGGGCCTTGCCCCCCAAACCCGGGACGCCCACCCGCCAACCCTTTCGGGCCGTAGTGTTGCGTTGCAACAACCGTTTTCACGAGCTATCGATGGCGTTTTTCCGCAGTTTGTCGCAAAAGCGGGCGATCAGGCGAGTTAGCGCTTGCCAAATCACGTTCCAGCATTTATCAATTAAGAACGATGCAACGATAAAAAAATAGCCGGCGGGGAAAACGATATGAGCAGACAATGGTGGATCGTTCTTGCGTCACTTTTTTTGGCGGCTTGCGGAAACGGGGAGCAGGCTTCGCAAGCAACCGGTGAGGTGGGTTCTGCAACCGCCGAACTGGGTGACGCTGCGACTGCAACTCTGTCGCCTTATGAACTTGCGGTCGCCAATCCGTCCCGGTCGGAGGCGGATCGGCTACGGGACGGCGCCAGAAAACCCGCGGAAACACTGGAATTCTTCGATGTGGCCGAAAGCATGCAGGTGCTCGACATGTTTTCCGGTGGCGGCTATTACACCGAAGTTCTGGCTTACCTCGTCGGGCCGAAGGGTAAAGTGTATGCGCAGAATAACCAGGCATATCTGGACTTCGCTAAAGACGAGTTGAAAACAAGATTTGCCGATGGACGGCTTGCAAATGTGGAGCGGCTGAACATCGCGGTCGCCGATCTGGATTTGCCGGCCGATACGATCGACGTGGCATTGCTGATACTTTCATACCATGACCTTTATTATCGGCCCGAAGACGATTCCTGGCCGGAAATTGACGGGCCGGCGATGTTGTTCGACATATATGGCTCGCTCAAACCGGGTGGCGTGCTCGGAGTCATAGATCACAGTGCAAACCCCGGGGCCGACAAATTCGAAACGGCGACCGGCCTGCATCGTATCGATATGATGGTAGTACGGTGTGAAATTGAAAGCGCTGGTTTCGCATTTGCCGGCTCAGCCGATTTGTTGCGCAACCCCCGGGACGACCTGAGCGCACCCATGTTTGCCGAAGGTATACGAGGAAAAACCGATCGCTTTGTGCTGCGTTTTCACAAGCCAATCGATGGCAGTGAAGAGGGCGGACCCTCGGCCGAATGTGAAAACTGGCAGCCTGTCGAAAAACCTCAGGCGAGATAGCCGCCGTCGACCGGTAGACAGACGCCGGTCACATAAGAAGATGCCGGCGACACCAGGAACAGGACCGCGGCCGCTATTTCTTCCGGTTGCGCTATCCGGTTCATCGGGACCTGCTTCAGGAAGCCTTGCAGAATTTTTTCGTCCTGGGTCAGCGCGGCGGCGAAACGGGTGTCGGTCAGACCGGGCAAAACGGCGTTGACGCGGATTCCATCGGCAGCAAATTCCCTGGCCATCGCCTTTGCCATCGACATCAGGGCGGCTTTGCTGATCGAGTAAATACCCTGCCAGTGCCCGGCGCGTACGCCGTTCACTGAAGAGACCAGGACAATGTTTCCCCCGTCCTTGCGCTGCATTTTCCTGGCGACTTCGCGCGCAAGATAAAAGCTGCCGCGCAAATTAACCTCGATAACTTTATCGACTGCGCTCATTTCAACTTCCAGCATCGGCCCGAAATACGGATTGGCAGCTGCGTTACTGAGCAAAATGTCAGGTGCGCCGGGTCCTTCTTCCATCGCCGCCAGCAATTGGTCCGTTGCGTCCGTATCGCCGGCGTGGCTTGCAATGGGTGTGACCTGACCGCCAGCGGCAAGAATCAAGTCCGCCGTCTGTTGCAGGTTTTCCTGTTTACGGCTGGTAATGACTACGTGCGCGCCATGTTCGGCCAGCAGCACCGCGCAGGCCGCGCCGATTCCCCTGCTGGCGCCGGTAATCAACGCCGTCTTACCGGTCAAATCGAACAATGCTGAGTTCATCAAGGTCTCCTTTATAATGGGCAATGAAGCAACGTCGCAGTAGAATCAAGCGGTCAGTAACAACAGGAGAATAGCAGGATGTCGAGCGGTGGCGCGAGGCGGGCATTGATCACCGGTGCGGCCAGCGGTCTGGGCAAATCGTTGGCCCTGCGTTTCGCTGCCGACGGCTGGCGGGTCGCCGTCTGTGACCTGGATGAAGATCGGGTCCGCCAAACGGCGGCAGAAATCGACGACGCAGGTGGTACTGGTATGCCCATGCGGGCGGATGTCACCAGCGAGCAGGAGATCGAACGCCTCGCGGAGTCTGTTTCCGGCCACTGGGGCGGCCTGGATGTGCTGGTGAATAATGCCGGCATTGCGATAGCCGGCCGCACCGATGAGACCTCGATGGAGGAATGGCGGCGTATTTTTGAGGTGAACTTCTTTGGTGTGCTGAGGACGACGCGCATCATGCTCCCGCTGATTGTGCGGGGCGGACATATCATCAATGTTGCGTCGTTTGCCGGTATTGCCGCGGCGCCAGGCCTGGTCGCCTATAACACGACGAAGGCGGCGGTTATCTCTTTTTCCGAGAGTCTGCGGGCTGAACTGGTGGAAAAAGATATTGGGGTCAGTGTTACTTGTCCGGCATTTTTCAAGACCCGGCTGATGGAAACCTCCGATGCGCCCGACGACAAAACACGGGCTATGGTCGAGCGACTTATGGAGCACAGCAAGGTCACTGCCGATGACGTCGCGGAGCAGATGTTTGCATCGGTCAGAACCCGGCAGTTCATGCTGATCCCCCATTTGGACGCACGCTTGTATTGGCGGTGGAAAAGATTTTTCCCGGAATCGTATTTCTGGGGATTGCAAAGGATGGCCCGACGCGCGAGCCGCGCGGGGAAACGCAAGCAGGCAAGGCGGGGTCGGGATGTCGGGTAAAGCGTTAGTTGTCGACGATTCGACCTCGGCACGGGCCGTCCTGGCGCAACAGCTAAGGGATCAACAGATCGAAGTTGACGCGGTCGATTCGGGCGAGGCGGCGCTTCGGTACCTGGAGGAGCAACACCCCGATGTTATTTTTATGGATCATCTTTTGCCCGGCATGGACGGCTTTGAAGCTCTGCGAGCAATAAAAGAGAACCCCGAGACTTGCAACATTCCGGTGCTGATGTACACATCGAAGCGTGGCGAAGTCTATTTGAACCAGGTTCGCGAATTGGGCGCGGCGGGCGTTTTGCCAAAAGGAAACAAGCCGATTCAGGTTTCCAAAGTTTTGCGTTCCCTGCGGCTGGCGTCACCCCATGGCACGGCGGGCAATCCGGATAACGGTAATGTTGAGGCTGGCGACGGGTCAGGGAATCCTGACCTGGTTTTGCAGGACATGTACGAGGGCCTCCGCCGTCTGAAAGCCCGGTTGGGGGAATCGCAGGACCTGGATGAAGTGGACGAGCGTTTTTCCATCCGCGGGCCGCGCGCGTGGGATATGTGGCGGTGGGCGATGGTCGCCCTGGCCATAATCTGCATCGGTCTGGCCTACCAGTTCTCGAAATCGCAGGACCTGGTGGCGATGCTGAAATCCCAGGCGCAGGTACAGGAACGTGCGCTGAGGAGCATGCGCGATGGCATGGCGCGTGACTTGTCACAGATCAGTCGTGCGCTGGCTGGCGGCGAGATTGAACCACTGCTCGCTACCGCCGCGGTTGTGGATCTGGAGGCGCTGGAATGGGCTTTGAACCTTGACCAGTGGGTGGACACGGGCGACCGCCCGCTGGGAGACGTCAGGCTGGCTACTGTTGAAGGCTTGCTGAAACGCCTGGATCGGCTTGGATTTGAAGGTGTTGTTACGCTGCATGTTCACAGTGGTGTATTTTGCCAGAATCGAAAGCTCGGCCGGTGGATAGTCGCCGGGCCGGGACAGATCGTCAGTCAGTGTGGCTACCTGGGTACGATGCAGGCGGATGAGCAGTCGCCTGCGTTTTCCAGGTTTCTCAGTTCCAGCCCAATACTTGTCGCTGGCCGAATTCGACTGGAAATAATCGCGCATGGCGACAGCAGTCCGTTGATGGCTTACCCGGTCGATGCTGCCTCCATCAGCGCCAATACCTGGAACGGCATCGCGGCACTGAACAATCGGGTCGAGACCAGGCTCCTGCAAACCAACCAGGCTCAGTGATAAACAAACGCCGGAGAGGGATATGAACAACAGGCAGTGGATGATTTACGGGGCGAACGGCTATACCGGCGAGTTGATTGCCCGCGAGGCGGCCAAACGGGGGAGCAAGCCGGTGCTTGCCGGGAGGTCAGCGGGGAAAATCGAGCCACTGGCCGCCGAACTGGGGCTGGAAGGCCGAATTTTTTCGCTGACCGATCCGCAGACGACCCGGCAGGGCCTGTCCGGAATCGAACTGCTGGTGCATTGTGCCGGGCCGTTTTCCGCGACTGCAAAGCCGATGCTGGAAGCGTGCCTGGTGAGCCGGACCCATTACCTGGATATCACCGGTGAAATCGATGTATTCGATTATGCGCATAGTCTGCATCGAAGAGCGGTCGATGCCGGTATCGTAGTGTGTCCCGGCGCCGGGTTTGATGTTGTCCCCACCGATTGCCTGGCCGCCGCACTCAGTGAATCGTTGCCTGACGCGACCCATTTGTCACTGGGTTTCGATTCCCAGTCGGGCATGAGCCAGGGAACCGCCAAGACTTCCATCGAGGGCCTGGCCAAGGGTGGGCGAATCCGGGAGGACGGTAAACTGCTCACCGTCGGTCTGGGTCACGATAGCAGGCAAATAGACTTTGGCGATGGCGAGAAATGCGCCATGACCATACCCTGGGGAGACGTCGCCACGGCGCACTACTCCACCGGCATTCCGAATATAAAGGTGTTTGTGCCTGCCTCCCCTCGATTGGTAAAAAGACTGAGGATGATGAACAGAGTGCGGTTTCTCCTGGGGCTCGGCGCAGTGCAAAACTTTCTGAAAAAGAAGGTGGAGAAAGGTCATCGCGGTCCGAGCGGCGAGCAACGCGACAATATTCCCACCTTTGTCTGGGGCGAAGTCAAAAACGCAGCCGGCGAGAGCAGAACCGGCAGGATCAAAACGGCAAACGGTTATGCATTGACGGTTACCGCAGCGCTTGCCCTGGTTGATATTGTTCTGGATGGCAGTTTTCCTGGGGGATATTTCACACCATCGCTGCTGGCGGGCAAAGCCCTGGTGGAGAATTTGCCAGGTTCCGGCAAAATAGAAATCACTTGACGTCGGGTAAAGCGTACCGATCTCCGTTCGCGCAGGATATCACGCGCGCTTGATCAAAGGATGGCAGCAATCATGGCAGAATTCCGGCCGGCAAGAATTTTGCGAAACGGCCATGCGCAATCGATACTCGGCGGCTTGAATATTCGTCAGCCGGTGGTCCGATTTCGTGGCCGAAAAATGTTGCAGGCGTCGCGGTCCATGCTGCTGGACTGTGGCGAGGGCGTTACCTGGCATGGTTATTACTCACCCCATCTGGAGGCGAAAAACGGTCCGCGGAGGTTGGCGATCCTGATTCACGGCTGGGAGGGAAGTGCCAATTCCCTGTACCTGATATCCGCCGCAGACTATTTATACAGGCAGGGCTACGAGGTTTTCCGTCTCAATATGCGTGACCACGGGCCGACTCATCACCTGAATATCGAATTGTTTCACTCCGGCCGGATCACGGAGGCGGTCGGTGCGGTATCGAGATTGCAAAGCTTGTTTCCTGAGCACGTACTTTATCTTGCCGGATTTTCGCTCGGTGGCAATTTTTGTCTGAGGATTGCAGCAAGAGCGCCGGAGGCAAATATCGATCTAAAAAAAGTAGTCGCGGTCAGTCCGGTTCTTGAGCCGCGCCACACGCTGGAAGCGCTCGATAACGGATTTTTCGGTTACAAAAGATATTTTGTCATCAAATGGCGCCGCTCGCTGAATATCAAGCAGAAACTGTTTCCGGATGTTTACGATTTTTCGACCATACCGTGGACGGATGGTCTGATGGATATGACTGAAAGGTTTGTCGATGCCTACGCACCTTACCCGGATTTGCAAACATACTTGTCTGATTATGCGATCACCGGCAACAAGCTCGATGGCCTGGCGGTTCCATCGACCCTGTTTTTGGCAAAAGATGACCCGATGATTCCGATTGGCGATCTCGATCGGGTAGCCAGGAGCGATGCGCTGGACATCGTGGTAACCGATTTCGGCGGCCACTGCGGTTTTCTCGAGCGCCTGGATGGAAGCAGCTGGATCGATGGGCAAATCCACCGCAGATTCGCGGAAGTTGCTTGAAAATGGTTGGTCTTGTCGCCCGGATTGCGCTGCTGGCAATCTTTCTCGACGCCGGCGGCAGCCGTGTTTTCGGCACGCAGCAGCAGGTCATGGAATTCGTTGTATATGGTTATCCTGACTGGCTGCGCATTGCTACCGGTATCATCCAGGTGATTGGCGTCTTATTGCTGTGGTTTCGCGAAACGCGGTCGATCGGCGCTGCTTTTGTTTTGCTGGTTATCATCGGCGCAACCTTCACATACTGGCGCCATGACGACGCGTTGGCCATGTTGTACCCGGCCGGGTGGCTGGTGTTGCTAATACTTGCGGCTTGGCCTTGCAAGGAAAGCGATGGTCGCAGCCGGCCTGTCGAGTGAGCCGTGTCTTACTGTTCGTAGCGCCTTCTCGCCAGTCTATCCCGCGCCGCTATCTATATCCTTCAAGCCAAGAGTGATCGCCGCGACAATCAGAAGCGATCCTGATACGCGGTTTAGTCGGATTGCCTCCTGTTTTCTGAAAAAACCGGAAAGCAATCTTGCGAAACCACCGTATATCAACAATAAACATCCGTCTATCAGCAGGTATGTTGTGCTGAGGATGATAAATTGCTCCGCCATAGGTTGTTGTGGCAACAGGAATTGCGGGAAAAGGGCGGCGAAAAAAATGATCGCTTTGGGATTGGTCGCTGACGTAAAAAAACCCTGCCAGTAAAGCGCCTGGCCGGAGCGTCCGGTTTCGCCAGACTGGTGCGAATTCGTCACCGGTTGGGAATTCAGGAACAACCTGATGCCCAGGTAAACGAGGTACGTGACGCCGGCCCATTTCACTATCCTGAAAAATGAGTAGGAAGCCTGGATCAGCGTGACCAGGCCGGCAGCAGCGACCCCCATCTGCAGCAGGTTGGCGGTCAGATCTCCAGCCATTGTCGCCAGGGACTTCCTGTATCCGTGTGCCATGCTGTTCGACAGCATCAGGATCTGGCTGGGTCCCGGCGTGCTCATCAGGATCAATATGGTCGTTACATACGCGATCCACCACTGCAGCTGCATTTTGGGGTTTCAGCTCTATTCCAGTTCAGAGCGTTTTTCGCTGAACGCGATGGGATCGCTGCGGCCGCTCACATTGACGCCGCCTTCGATAATCGCACCCTCGGCGATGGCTATGGACGCGCCGGTCAGACTACCGGTAATCCTGGCGCTTGCAGCGACTTCGAGCTGACCGGAAGCCTGCACTTCGCCATGTACCTGGCCGGCAATCACCACATTTTCAGCCCTGATGGATCCGTTCCAGCGGCCATCGACTGCAATGGTCAGTGAGCCTTCGATCTCGCAGTCGCCTTCAACCTCTCCGCAAACGACAAAATGACCGCGGCCACTGAACTGGCCGACAAAGCGTGTGCCTTCGCCCAGCAAGGTCGTGGAATCGGCGGCGCTATCCATAAAGCGACGAAATTTACCGGCCATCGTCATACTCCCTGTGTTTGTCGTTCGATCCTGATTATGGGGTTGGCGCCCCGTTGACTCATCATGGCATTGTGCGCACATTGGGTTGCGGAATCCAGTCTCGGTTTCCGCGGCGGAACGAGGAAACACCATGAGCTATGTCACTCACCTGCGTTGCCTGGGATGCGGAAAAGAATATGCCGCCGACCGGGTCATGAACCTGTGTCCGGAGGATAATCTCCCGGTGCAGATGTGCTTCGATCTGGAGGCGCTTGGGAAAAAAGAGGCCAGCGATATAGCCTATCGTCCGGAGCGAAAAAACATGTGGCGTTTTGGCCGCCTGATGGCGCTGGATCCGGATAATGCGAAAGACGCGAGTCATATTTTCTCTCTTGGCGAAGGATACACGCCGATTTATCGGTGGTCGGATCATGCCCTGGCCAAAAAGGGCGGCTTCGAGTTGTGGCTGAAGGATGAGGGGCGTCCGGCACCGGGTTTTGGCGCAAACCCGACGGGTAGTTTCAAGGATCGGGGGATGGCCATGGTGGTTTCCATGGCGCGAAAATTCGGGCTTGAAAAGCTTGCGGTTCCCACCCAGGGCAACGCCGGCGACTCGCTGGCAGAATACGCCTCGCAGGCCGGCTTGTCGGCCGCGATCGCAATGCCTGGTAACACACCGATGCCGATATTGGGCAAGGTAGCTGCATACAGCCAGCTCTACCGGGGGATCAGTCTCGATGTGGTCGAGGGCACCATACGCGAGGCCGGGCTACTGATTGAGGAGAAATATCTGCCCCAGGGATATTTTTCGGTTGCGACTTTCCAGGAGCCCGGTTGGCGTATCGATGGCAAGAAAACCCTGGGTCTGGAACTGGCTGAGCCCGCCATACCGTTTAACGACGGCAGCTGGCGAGTGCCCGATGTCATTGTCTATCCAACGGGTGGCGGTACCGGGATACTGGGGATGTGGAAAGCGTTCAATGAGTTGCGGGCGCTGGGTCTGACCGATGGTCCAATGCCGCGCATGATCGCTGTGCAGAGCGAGGCTACGCCACCGCTGGTCCGGGCATTCGAAGCAGGACTGCCGGACAGCGAGAGGGTGGAGGCGGGGGATACCATCGCCTATGGGCTCAATGTCCCGGGCGGGGTCGGCCATTTCGAGGTATTGCGCATACTTCGGGAAAGCCAGGGTGCGGCGCTGGCGGTACCGGAGGCGGATATCGGCGCAACCCTGGGCCGGGTTTTCAGGAAGACCGGCTGGTGGATAAGCCCGGAAGGTGCCGCCTGCGTGGTGGCGATTTCGAGGCTGGTGGATGAGCGGCATATCCGCCCAGGTGACCGCGTGGTTATCGTCAATACCGGGTCCTGGGAGAAATACCTGCCTGAGGTCCGCCACTTGCTTTGATTTCTGGCTGCGGTGTACCTCGCAGGCGATAACAGCGAAGGGGTTTTGGGAAATTGCTACCTGCAAGTGACGTTGCCCGCGATCGGGCGGGACTCGATCGTCAGACTGTGACAAAAATTGTCACCCAGGCGGCCGATCAAAAATCTCTTAAGCTATTGTTATTTAACATAAAAGGGTTTTTGGCACGATGATTGCACATAATCCAGCAGGTATAGAGACTGACGCTGGAGATTGCAATGGGTGCCGAGGTCATAGGATTACTGTTACCAGACACGGATGTCGATTCATCGGGCGATGATTTCACCTCGACGGCGACGCTGCTCATCAGGCGGTCGAATGGCCGCATTGAGCTCAGAGAAGTGGAATCGGATGTCGACTACTTGAAGCGATGGCCGACCACGGGCTGTTTCAGGAAAGGAAGGCCAATCACCGATCCTGACACCGGCAAAGTGCTGGGTTACGAAATGGAACAAGTGGCTTTTGGCTGAGTCCGGAAGCGGTTCCTAAACACTGAATTTCGCTCTGGCGCCGCGGTCAGCTTCCCCCGCCGCGGCGCCTTTTTTATTCCCTCTGCGGTGGGACCAGTCGCCAGGCCCGCCGTTGGATATCAACTGAGGCCAACCAGCGTCAGTACGGCCAGGGTCAGGGCTGCTCCGGTCCACGCCAGCAAGGCCACTTTTTCCTGCCGTATGGAAAGTTCCGAGGATACCTGTGCCGCTGCCAGGGCGTGCGCCAGGAAACTCGCGGCCAGTAAATCGGTGTTTCCACTGGCCGCGAGTACCACGATACCGATGACCAGCGCCAGCCTGAGCAATGCTTTTCGCCCGCTGCCGGCGAGCAAGATGCCGTAAATCCACACCAGCGCACCGGTAAACGAAATAGCCGACAAGAGCTGCGTTTGCTCAGAAAACGCCCAATTTGCCAGCAATGAAGCGACTACCGTGGTGACGATGCTGCCGGCGAGAACTGCCCAGATTTCCAGGGCGCCAGGGCATAAACGGGTTGCCGAGGTCTTGACGACCGCAATCAGCTCGCCGGATTCATTCAATTTTTCTGTGCGTATGTTATACATCTTATCTCCCAACAATACTTACTAGTAGGTAAGTTTAAAAGTCAAAAAAAATCAAAGCCCAAGATCGCAGCGAATCTGGTCGATAACCTGGTCGACAACCTGCGGTCCCATGAGTCTGGCCAACTGCCCTGCACCTTGTAAGGTGGCTTTTACCGACAACGCTTTTTGCTCGGCCGCGCAGTTGAACTCGAATTCTCCCTGTTCCCGCCCGAGCTCCATCACCCGGGTCAGATAGGCGAGAAGGTCGCGACTCAGCGTCGTGGCCCGCGCCCGGATCTCGTCGGGCAGCGTATCCATGGCCACCGCAACGTTGGTCAGTGGGCACATGCAGTGTGCATCCAGAATTTCATGGCGAATAAAGGCCAGATAAGCTTCCAGTTGAAATCTGGCCGAACCGCCGTGCTTCATGAAATCACCGGTCTCCGACTTGAGCAGGTCTCGGTAGCGCTCGATGACGGCACTGCAAAGGTCGGCCTTGGTGGAAAAATGATAGTGGATGGCCGCGTTCCTGATCCCCATCGGGGTGGAAATGTCCTTGAAACTAAAACCGTTATAGCCCCTGCCCTGGAAAAGCATGGTGGCTCTTTTGAGTATATGTTCGCGAGTCGAGGTGCGGGGTGTCGTCATTTTTCGCTCCAAAGTGACTTACTTATAAGTCAGTAAGGAGTTCCTGTCAAGTTTTTTGTCGAAATTGCTCTGTGCATGGGTGACCAACGGGCCTGATCGATGCGCCGGAGCGTCTGTTCCCGCTCCACGTCTGCGATCGGCGGCTACAGCCGGGCTAGATATCCAGCTTGGTGGGGAAAATGCTGTTGAGCCGATGAAATGTGCCGGTCATTTCGTCCAGGTTGATTTTCTGCCCGCTTGCTCTTTGGTGGTTCTCCGCCAGCCCCAGGTAGGTGTTCCAGCGTTTCAGCCATCCCGGTATCTGGTCGCCGGGCATGGGCCGGGCGATGAAGTATCCCTGCGCTTCGTCGCAGCCCATTGCCGACATCATCTCCCATTGCTCCTGTTTTTCTATGCCTTCGGCCACGACATACATGCCCATCTCATGGCCAAGCTCGACACACATGGCGATGAATTGCCTGGTTTCTTCATCGACGGTTGCGCTGCGGATATGGCTTTTGTCCAGCTTCATTTCGCTGTAGGGCAGGTTTTGCAACTTGGCAAAGTTGGAATGCCCGGTTCCTACGTCGTCCAGCGCCAGCCCAAAACCCTTTTCGACGAGGCCGTTCAGGATCAGGGTTGTTGCCTCAATATCCTCGCTTTGCCAGGTCTCTGTGACTTCCAGGACGACCCGGTCTGCAGGGATATTGAATCCATCAATAACATCGATTATTCGCTCGGGAAGATCCGGGTTTTCCAGCGATGCGCCTGAAAGGTTAATCGACATGCGCAAATTCAGTTCCTGCTCCCGCCACTGGGCGCTTTGTCCGAGCGCAGTTTCCAGCACGATATCGGTGATCCCGTGGATATGCTCGCCTTGCTCCGCCAGCGGTATAAAAGAGTCCGGCATCACCATGCCGAGTACGGGATGCATCCAGCGAATCAGCGCTTCCACAGAGACAAACTCCAGCGTTCGCGTATCGATTTTCGGCTGGTAGTGCACGACGAACTGGTTTTCGCTGACCGCAATCGCCAGGTCCTCATCGGTTATTCCCGGGACCGCTGTTTCGCCAGCGCTGCAATTTGCTTGGGTTTTTTCCACGAGCACAGATAGGCCTGTCTGCTACAAATCTCACCCAGTCTAGTGTTATCCCACTATTTTCATTGTGTTGCGGGTCACAGTCTTGGGCTGACAGCCTGTTCCCAGGTCCGGATTTGCGGCTACCCGGCGGTAGAAACTGGGGATACAATGGACCGGAGGAGGCACAGGGGGAGGATTATGGAAAACAGGATCAGCAATTTCACCGAATTTTACCCGTTTTATCTCACTCAGCACAGCAACAGGACCTGCAGGCGACTGCATTTTGTCGGCACCAGCCTGGTCCTGGTTGTTTTTGCCTACGCTTTGCTTGAAGGCCCTCTTGCGCTGTTGTGGCTGATGCCGGTTTTTGGCTATGGCTTTGCCTGGATCGGGCATTTCGTGTTCGAGAAAAACAGACCGGCGACCTTTCAATATCCGTTGTACAGCCTGATCGGAGATTTTGTCATGTACAAAGATATGCTGACCGGACGCATTTCGTTTTGATCGGCATTTTGTTCTTGTCGGTTCCGTCGGGGGGCGTGGTTTGAGCCAGCTGGCGGAGGTGCGCCTGCAACGGTTGGCAGACGCCGGGCTGGCGGCAGTCCTGCAACGCTGCCGCAAGGGTGTCGAGAAAGAGTCGCTGCGAGTGGCCCCGGATGGCGCTTTGGCCACGACGCGCCACCCGCCGGCGCTGGGTTCCGCGCTGACCAACCGGTACATAACGACAGATTTCTCGGAGGCGCTGCTGGAGTTCGTAACGCCAGCCTATACCTCGACCTGGGAGACGCTGCAGTTTCTGTGTGATATCCACCAGTTTGTGTATCGGCAACTCGACGACGAGTTGTTGTGGGCGGCGAGCATGCCCTGCCTGATCGAAGCTGACGAGGCTATTCCGGTAGCACGTTACGGGGATTCGAATGTCGGCAAAATGAAGACCGTGTATCGGCTCGGCCTTGGCCACCGGTATGGCCGGATGATGCAGACAATTTCCGGCGTGCATTTCAACTTTTCCCTGCCGGAGGATTTCTGGGACCACTATCAGGAACTGGAAAAAGACACCGGCGGAAGCCAGGAATTTCGCTCGTCTTCTTATTTCGGATTATTGAGAAATGTCAGGCGAATGGGTTGGCTGGTGCTTTTCCTGTTCGGCAACTCACCGGCAATCTGCAGGTGTTTTGCAGACGGCACAAAGGCAGGCCTCGAGGAATTCGACAAGGGCACATTTTTCATGCCCTATGCCACTTCGTTGAGAATGAGTGACCTGGGCTATAAAAACACCGCTCAGGCCGCGCTGGATATTTCGTTGGATAATATCGACGCCTACGTGGAAACTTTGCTGAAAGCAGTTACCACGCCCAGCCGCGATTTCCAGAAAATCGGTATCAAAGCCGATGGTGAATACAAACAGATCAGCGCAAATATCCTGCAGGTTGAAAACGAATACTACGGATTGATTCGACCGAAGCGCGTTACCCGATCGGGTGAAATGCCAAGCAGGGCCTTGAAACGCAGGGGCGTGGAATATGTAGAACTGCGCGCGCTGGATGTCAGCCTGGCCGACCCGACCGGGATAAACCAGAACCAGATGAGATTTTTGGAGGCGTTCCTGATTTATTGCATGATTGAGGACAGCCCTCCGCTGGACGCCCGGGAAATAGCGGAAACGGAAAGCAACCAGTTACTGGTGGCCCGCCGGGGACGAGAACCCGGACTGACCCTGGGCCGGCGCCAGGAGCAGCTCCTGCTGACGAACTGGGCGGATGAGATATGCGCCCACCTGGTCGCTATCTGCGATCTGCTGGACGATGGTACCGGTTCATCCTTGTATCGCGATGCGCTCGAGTTGCAGCGCGATGCTATCCGGGATCCCGGGCTGACACCATCGGCGGGTATTCTGGCGGAGATGAACCGATCGGGCGAATCCTTTTTTTCAATCGCACGGCGCATATCGGAACAGCACCGGGATTACTTTTTGAGTCTGGGGGAAGACGATTCCGCACGTTTGGAGTTTCTTTCCACCGAGGCAGCCGCCTCCATCGAGCGACAAAAAGAAGTCGAGGCCAGCGATCGGGTCAGCTTCGAGGCGTATTTGCAGGACTACTTCAGCCAGGCGGATCAACTCCTGTAACGCAGCGGCCGCCTTGTTTCGAGGCCTCGCGTGTATGCATCTTAAGGGACTACAATATACTTGGTGGAACCTGTATACTCGCGACTTATTATTGAGAGGGTCTGAATTTCTGGTCAGGGCTTTTAGGGGCACTGGCCAAATTTTTTTGACAAGAATCCTCGGTCAATTGCGGCGCTGTAGCTGTTGCTAATGTCGCCGGGGCAGGATTTGTTTAGGAGCATTTTAATGAAAACAAGATATTTATTGGTGGCATTGGCTGCCGTGGCAATCACAGGCTGCGCTTCTGGCGCTAGCCCAGACCCGGCCCCGGCCCCGGTGAAGACTGCCCAGGCAGCGCCCACTTTTACCCAGGATGAAATAGATCAGATGGGTGCCGAAGAAAAAGTGGCGATCTACAACAGCCAGGAGGAAGAAAAGAATCAGATCGTTTGCCGCAAGATTCAGGTTACCGGATCTCACAGGAAAAGAACGGTTTGCCGCACTGTCGAACTGATTCGCCTGGAGCAGGAAGAGGCGAGACGGATGTTTGAAAACGTCCATCGTGGCAATGTCGGAAGTCTGGGTGATAATTAACCGCTGTATTCAGGCCTGAAAAAAGTCCGCATTGCGGGCTTTTTTTTTGCCAGTAGGTGCCCCGATATTTTCAAATAAACGGCAATGGCATGGCGTCCCGCAATATCCATCGTCGATGAATTTTCTGCAGTTTCCGGGTAAGCGAACCGGGTGCGGTCTCTCCGATCATCCGGCCATCGATGCGGCGTACCGCGGTTAGCTCGCCCATGGTGCCGGTCGTGAACGCTTCATCGGCCGTATAGAAATCCACCAGCGACAGATTTTTTTCTTCGCAGGGGATGCCTTCATGGGCTGCGATTTTCAGAACCAGCGCACGGGTAATGCCCGGCAAGCAAGCGTCCGCTAACGGCGTAAACAACCTGGCTTTGCGAACCATGAATATGTTGGTGTCGTTGGTTTCCGCAACGAATCCGTGGTCATCCAGCATCAGGGCGGCATCGGCGCCTGCGACATTGGCCTGTATAACGGCGAGAATATTGTTGATCAGGTTGTTGTGGTGAATCTTCGAATCTACGAATTGCGGGCTGTTTCGCCGGATTGCCGAGGTTACCAGGGTCACGGGCTCCGGATATACCGGTGGCTTCCATTCGGCGAGGACGATCAGACATGACCCGGACTGGTTCAAACGCGGGTTCATGCCCGAAGTGATCTTGCTGCCGCGCGTCAGGGTCAGACGGATGTGAACTCCGTCGGTCATCCCATTGGCCTCGAGCGTTGCAAATACGGCCGCCGTTATCCAATCACGGTCGGGGACCTGGTCAAACGCCATGGCCCGGGCGGATGCGAAAAGCCGGTCTAGATGGGCATCGAATGCGCCGATATGCCCCTGGTATACGCGCAGGCCTTCCCAGACCGCGTCGCCGCCCTGAACCACGCTGTCAAAAACCGAGACCCGGGCCTGGTCGCGATGCACCAGGCCGTCGCCTACCCAGACCTGGATATCGAGGTTGCGCGGGTCGGGACTCGCTGGCTTTTTCATCGACGGTCTCCGCTGGGCCGGTCCGCTCTCAGGGCGTACTCATACATATTCTGGTAATAAGGCCGGCACTGTTCCAGCAATGGTTCCAGGTGGGGCGGGAACGGTTCGGTTTTCGGCCGGTATGGCGAAAAACCGGTCGACTGGTGGACACGATGATACCAGTGGCGGGCCCATACGCCATCTTCCTTTCTTGCGCCCCGTGGCCAGCTCAGCATGTCTTCAGCAATCGGTATGGCAAGTTTTTTGCAAAGCTTGGCGAGAACCGCACGAGGGTTTGTCAGCAGCTCCCGCGAATCGAGAATGATCGCTTGTTGGCCGAATTTGTCGAGGCGTTCCAGCAACTCGCATTGGGTTGCCAATCCGGTATCGGCGAGACCGGCCGCCGGTAACTGGATGGTCAGCGACGGCAACATCTCGACCGGGTCACGGATCAACAAGATATTGATGGTCTGCTCGAGAAAAGAAAAGTCCAGGTCGACGAGGTGGTGTGCCATTTGCTTCATAAACAGGATTGGCCGCTCATGCGGGCGCTCGATGAGTTTTTTCATGACCCGATCCCCATCGGTATCCATGGACGACAACACTTCTTCACGGCCGGGGTGATTTGCGCCAGTTACCCGCAGGTAGTGACCATACAGGGGCTCGTCTACGATCCGCGTGTCATCCCGCTGCCCGAAACTGTACATCAAGGCGGTCGAAACGTTGCGCGGCCCGGACCAAAGGCATATGTGTCTGGTCAGTTTAGCCCGCATAATTCACCTGCTTGTTTCTTTTGTCGTCAGCAAATAACCTGCCGAATATGTCAGAAACCATCATTCCCAGCCAGCGGCATTTGTTTTCCATCCCCAGGGAACTGGCGTATTTCAACTGTGCCTATCTGTCGCCGCAATTGAACAGTGCAAGCCAAGCCGCGGCTGCCGGCGCGAAAATCAAGCAAAGCCCATGGAATATTTCGTCTGACGATTTTTTCGATGGCCCGGAGGAAGCGCGGAGCCTGTTTGCCGATATCGTGGGTTGTGCGGCCGAAAATATTGCCTTGGTTCCGTCGGTCAGTTATGGGGTAGCAATCGTCGGAAAAAATCTGCTGCCAGAACCCGGTCAGCGCATCGTCATGCTGGCGGAGCAGTTTCCCTCGAATGTTTATTCCTGGCTCTCGCTTGCCCGTGAGCGAGACCTGGTCATCGATTTCGTGCAAAAGACGGAAGGCCGCAGCTGGTCCGAATCCGTCCTGGAATCTCTGGATGAACCCGCCGCCCTGGTCGCGTTGCCAAATGTACACTGGACGGACGGCTCCTTGATCGACCTGGCCCCGATAGCGCAGCGATGCCATGCGATGGGTGCGAAGCTGGTCCTGGACCTGACCCAGTCGCTGGGCGTCATGCGAGTGGATATTGCGGAGCTCGATCCCGATTTTATTTTTTGCGCGGCCTACAAATGGTTGTTGTGTCCCTATGGGTCGGGTTTTGTTTATGCAGCTCCCAGGTGGCACGACGCCAGACCCCTGGAGGAAGCATGGATAAACCGGGCCGGCAGCGAGAACTTCGCCGGCCTGGTGAATTATCGTGACGATTATCAAACCGGAGCACGGCGGTTCGATGCGGGCGGTCGGGGCCAGTTCCAGCAATGGCCGGCCGTTATCGAGACATTGCGGCAGATACTCGAATGGGGAGTAGACAACATCGCCAGGACCGTGTCGCTGACCAGCGTAAAAATCGCCGCGGGGGCTGACCGGCTCGGCCTGGAAGTGCCCGAACCGCACGCGCCGCACTTGCTGGGAATACGCCTGGCCGGCGGCCCGCCCGCCGATTTGCTCGGGAAACTGCGCGCCGATGGCGTTTACCTCAGCCAGCGCGGCAACCGGTTGCGAATCGCATCCTATCTTTACAATGACGACGAAGACGTGGAGCGCTTGCTCAACGCGCTGGCGCGGCACCTGTAAACGAAAAAACCGGCCTAATCGGCCTCCACCGTTTCGTCGTACAGCAAGATATTTACCTTCCCGGTGGTGTCGATCGATGCCCGGTACATGCCCACGGTATTGAACGGCATGCTGATATTCCCATGCCGGTCTATCGCGATGACGCCGCCATCGCCTTTCAGCGCAACAAGTTTTTCGAATATGACCTCTCGGGCAGCGTCATCTACGGTCATGCCTTTGTATTCGACCAGTGCGCTGATGTCATGAGCCACCGTTCCGCGGATAAAAAACTCGCCGGTGCCGGTAGCCGAAACGGCGACACCCCGGTTATTCGCATAGGTTCCCGAACCGATGATCGGGCTGTCGCCGATACGGCCATATCGTTTTCCCGTGGTGCCACCGGTCGATGTGCCTGCGGCCAGGTTTCCTCTGCGATCCAGCGCGACCGCACCGACCGTGCCGATGCGGTATTTTGGCTCGGCGGCCGCCAATTCCGGGTCGTCCTTTAGATCCTGCAATTGCTGCCAGCGGCGCTCGGTAAAAAAGTATTGATCGGGCACTTTTTCCATTCCTTGCTCGATGGCAAATTCCACCGCGCCAGCGCCGGAAAGAAAAACGTGTTCGGAGTTTTGCATGACCAGCCGCGCCAGGACTATCGGATTGGCGATGTTGGCAACCCCGGCAATGGCGCCGGCATCCAGCGACGCCCCGTCCATCAACGCCGCATCCATTTCGTTTTTTCCGTCCCAGCTAAAGACCGATCCTTTACCGGCGTTAAAGTGCGGCGAATCTTCCAGGATCTTTATCGCGGAAATTACGGCATCCATGCTGTCGCCGTCATTTTTCAAAACCTGGTAAGCGGCAGTGACGGCCTCAAGGAGTTTTTCGCGAATCGCCTGCTCCTGTTCCACAGTAACCGTGGAACGGGATATGGTCCCGGCGCCGCCGTGAATTGCTATCGCTATGGGTGAGTCCGCTGTTGCTGTCATGCCTGCAAAAACCAGTAAGATGGCAGATATCGTCAGTAGGGGGCCTGGCTTCATATCCGGGTACCGCTAATCGTCGAAGGTCTTATTATGCCTTTTTGCGGGCAAGTTTTGCATTGCCTGGCGACTTCTGAACGCGGCCAGGAAAAACAGCAAGCCGAGCAGCCAGAGGCCCGGCGAACCGCCACCGCCGCCACCGGTATTGGTGGCCGAGTTCAGTAAAGTGATGTCCTGGCTCGCCGAATCGTTCGCAGAATCGGTATCGGCATCTCCCGCAACCAATGTGCGGGCCGTGGCCGATATCGTGAAAACACCGCTGCTCAGCGCGTCGAAAGAGACCGAAACGGTTTGAGTGCCGACCAGGCTGGTTGCGGTACAAGTTGCCAGCCGCTGTATAAAGGTACAGCTACCGGTATCGGCAGTCACCGATGTGAACGCCAATCCGAAGCCGCCGGCGATGATTTCGACCTCCGGTTGCGTGGCCGCGTCGGGGCCGAGATTTTCCATGGTTACCGAAAAACTGCTGCTTTGCCCGCGCTCCACACCGGTCGGCAAGGTGCCGATGGTTGCCTGCAGATCCACGAGCCGGCTGGCCACCTGGACAGTTGCATTAGCGTTGTTGTCGCCGAGGTCCGGATCTGCGAGACCGCTGCTGATCGTCGCGGTGACCGTTGCAGCACCGATCGAGGCTGCCGCAACGACCGGCTGGACTATGCTTTGTTGCGCACCCGATGCGAGTATGCCCAAAAGGCAAGTCAGCATTCGATCATCGGGGGTCATACATGCCGGGTCGAGTTGTCCCGGCGTTACCGTCAGCAAGGCACCGAGGTCGATGAGCAGCTGGGTGGTGGCAGCAGGCTGGGGGCCGTTATTCACCACCGAAATGGTGACAGTGGTGCTTTCGGCGGTGCGCATGAACGCGTCCGCCGTCGTGGCAGACACCGCAAGATTCGCAGCCGGCAGAATATCGATCGTGCCGCTTTGCATGTCGTTGCCGGGGTTGGTGTCGTTGTCCGAGGTCGCCACGGCGCTGACATTAAACAAACCCGGTGTCGTGCCGGTGATGGCGACGGTCAGGGTCGCCGAGCCACCCGTGTTCAGTTGCAATGCCTGGCAGACGAGCGGGTTGGCCGGCGGGCAGGTGAACCCCGGCATGCGAATATTGCTGATGGCCAGCGCCGGGTCCACTGTCAGCGTAACCACCACGTTGCTGGCCGCGGTTTGCCCGATATTTTCGATCTGGATCGCATAATCGAATGCCGGCCCGGCCAGCGCGCTGACATTGGTGTTGGCGATCGTAACCGCCATGTCAGCCGGACCCAGCAGGGTCAGGCACGACACGCGCGCCATTTCCGCCTGGATTTCCTGGATGCTACAGGCGGAAAAGACGTCACTGGCGCTGAACGTGGGTGCCATCAGGAAGCCGGTATCGGGGGTGCCGCCGCAGGCCGCATTGGTATCGCCGTCGTGGGGGGCGTTGAAATTGTGGCCGATCTCGTGGGCGGTCACCAGGTAATTGGGGTTGGGCCCGTTGATCGCCTGGGTCAGCGATACGCCGAACCTGTCATTACAAACGCCCGGTCGAAAGGCGATGCCGATGGTGGAGTCATCGAGGTTCACGCCGGTAAACAAATGAACGATGCCCAGCGGTCGCAGTAATGGTTCGCCAAACTTGTAATCCGAGACATCGTCAATCAGTTGCGAGGCGTCGCTGGTGGCAGCAAAGGTCGTGCCAAACGGGTCGTCCGCGGCGACATCGAACAGGCGCAATTCCGCCAGGTTGATCTGTATGCCGAGCTGGCTGTCGAATATGCCATCGACGCCGTTGACCCGGTCGATAAGACCGCTCTGCGCAATGCTGCCGAGCACGCTGGCGTACTCGAAGTCGCCCAGTGCGGCGATATCCAGCCGAAAGTGGTCGACGCCACCATGGAGCATGGTTTTTTCCCTGATTTCGTCGGTGACAAAGCCCAGTTGCCGCTCGGCGTTCGATTCTTCCAGGCGCGGGTGCGCGCGCACGATATCGCGGTAAAGATTTTCCGTGTCGGCCCAGCGGAATATGACGGGCCCGTAAGTCTGGATGACCGCAGGCGTGGGGCTGGACAAGGCCACTTCGTACCCTGGCCCGATCGCAAACATTTCCTGCCCATCCCAGATCAGCCCGCGTATTTCGCCGGCAATGCGCGTCAATCGCACCCAGGAACCGGGTACCTGGTCCAGCTGGCCGCGAAGGATTTCCATGCCCTGCAGGATTTCCCGGCGCCGGTTTTCCGGCAGGCCGGCCAACAGCCTGTTGTTGTCTTGCAGGCGCAGATTAAAATCGCGCCCAAGCGCCTGGAAGCGGATGGATCGACCTGCCAGCGCGGCCGGTTCCCGCAGCCCCTGCGAGATTACCGGTTCGTGGTGTAAAACCCGGAAGCTGCCCTCATCGGCAGTACGGCCGGCGGCGAAACTGTTCGCCGCGATCAGCAGTATGGCGCCGCACAGGGCGGCCAGTCGAAGTTTGATCATCGTATGCCAGAATCCAGATATAAGGTGAACACTCGCCTGACGCAGGTGAACCAGTAAACCGCCAAAGTCTCAATCGCTGCAAAATTCGGGTCGCAGAAACTCTTCCGGCTATCATTAAATATATTCGACCACAAGTCCCGGCGAATTATCCGATTTTTTGGCGTCATTTGGGCTTTATGTCAAGGGGACGGCCTGTTTTCCGGCGGCGTACGGGCTAATCACACGCCGGGCGGTGTCCGGCCGCCCTGGCCTGTTCATACAGCTTGATAGCTTCAGGCATCCTTTGCCGAAGTTGCCGGATACGGGTCTCGCTGGCCGGGTGGGTCGAGAGGAACTCCGGTGGTTTGCTGCCGGTGGTGGCGCCCATGTTTTGCCAAAGCCGGATGCTTTGCCGCGGGTCAAACCCGGCCTTCGCCATCAGGTCCAGGCCGATCAGGTCTGCCTCGCTTTCCTGGGCGCGGCCAAACGGCAACAAAATTCCGACTTGTGTGCCTACGCCAAGCATGGCCATGACATTGCTCCGGGTCTGGGCCGAGCCGCCGGCCATCGCGGCAATCAGCTGGCTGCCGCTTTGCGCGAGGTAGCCTGTAGAGACGCGTTCATTGGCGTGGCGCGCCTGGACATGGGCGATTTCGTGACCGATGACCGCGGCCAGCTGGTCCTGGTTTTCAGTCACTTTCAGCATGCCCGTGTATACGCCAATTTTCCTCCCGGGCAGGGCAAAGGCGTTCGCCTGGTCTTGCCTGAAAACTCTCACCTCCCAGGTCGAAACACCGGCGTTTCCACCCGGTCGTTGCAGCATTGCAGCAGCGACGCACTGCACATAGCTTCGGATAACGGGATCTTCTTCGAGCGGAGTCCTGGCCCGGATGTCCTGAAAAGCCAGCACGCCCATCCGGTTCATTTCCGAATCCGGAAAAAAAACGAGTTGTGTGCGGCCAAGCGGCGAAGTTGCGCAACCGCCCAAGACGATGAGCGCTGCGTACAAAGCTGCGATGCCATATCGATTCACGGTCTGCATGGCCCATGGTAACCGGCACAGCCAGGCTTTTGAATAAGGTCCACTGGAAATGAGCGCGAAGTGTTCACCGCCGGCTAAGATATGCGAACGTTCACAAGCAATGGTGATTATTGCTGGCAAGTGCGTACGCAAGCCGTACAATGAGCGGGCCTGGCACGGCAAGAATGTACGGATACAGATTGCTAGAGTTGTGCAGGGATTGTAATCGGCGCGGGAATCGGTTTTTGGCTGGCATTCCTTCTATGGAAATAAACCTATGATGAAAGTGGGCGGAATTACAGTCGTAGCGAGCCTGCTGTGGATGATGGCTTTGCAGGCACAGGCCGAATATGTCACCGATGAACTGCAACTGGGCCTGCATCATGCGGAAGATACCAGCGATACGCCGTTTCGGACGCTGGTCAGCGGCACTGAGCTTGAAGTACTGGAACGCAATCGTTTCTACGCAAGAGTTCTGACCGG
>Ga0209980_10000124_pt1 | contig 37259 bp, 30 predicted proteins | sample CR02metaG_FD_183611 | JGI IMG/M metagenome (GOLD analysis project Ga0209980, IMG submission 183611) | Deep subsurface microbial communities from Mariana Trench to uncover new lineages of life (NeLLi) - CR02 metaG (SPAdes) (version 2) | ecosystem: Environmental > Aquatic > Marine > Ocean trench...
GCTGAACAATCCGTCCTGGTGATCATCGTCTCCGCGCATCAGAATACTCTCCACTGATTCCTTATGAGCGATCTGATCATGAAACAGACCAAGAGTTCCACTTTTTCAACATCCTGTTAGGCTGCTGTTGCAACGGAGCCAAAATGCCGATCAGAGGCTTACGGTAGTGCCTTTTGCATATAGACACGACTATATCCATGCTCCGTTCTGCGTTCCCTTTCTACGTATCCGATACGCTTGTACATCTCAATGTTCTCTGTCATGCACTCGTGCGTATAGAGATCTAAGTGCGTGTATCCTTGGTTCCGTGTCTCGGATTCCGCTAGCTCAAGTAAGCGACGGCCAAGGCCTTTCCCCTGGTACTCAGGGTGAACAGCGACATTGTCCAAAAGCATGCAAGATTCTGTTTGAATTAGTACAAGAAGACCAACGATATCGCCATCCTCCTCTGCGACAAATGCCTTGTGCTGCTGGATTACATTCGCATAGTCGTTGAGCATAGGACCGGGAGGCTTACCCATTCGAGCAATATAATGTTGATAAGCCGCCTCAACACATCCTTTTATCGCCACCGCGTCAGATGGCAGGGCTGTCCGTATTCTCGGGTCGACATCCATTTGATCTGAACTCCGATGGCACCTCGCGGTCTAGCGGCCTAACAATGATTAGCCGGAAAGTTTCCACGTTGGATTACGGACCGCTTCCAGCTATCCCGCTCGCGATTGGATCATGGTTGAGTATGGCTGGCAATTCCCTTTAATCAATAACTTCTCCGTATCAACAACCTGGACAGCCCACTGTTAACGCCTGGTATTGAAACCGCCACATCGACATGCGCGCATTGCGGAACGTGTCCTCCTATCGTGAATTGTTGGTCGTATCCGGGTCAGGGCAGAGCACGTACCCCATGAGCTTCGGAAAACGTCACGGGAATCTCGCTCGCCCTCGGTTCACCGCTGACAGCGTGGGCAATAGTAGGTCGAGCGCTGTCCGACTACGCGGCTACGAATGCGTGAGCCACACCTGTCGCAGGCTTCGCCCTGTCGACCGTACACACGTAACCTCTGGGAGAAGTATCCGGGGTTGCCGTTACTGTCGACGAAATCGCGAAGAGTGGTGCCGCCTGCCGCGATAGCGGCCACTAGAACCTCTCGGAGCGAATCCACCAGGCGCTGATAGCGGTTAAACGAGATACGGCCCGCAGATCGGCCGGGATGAATTCCGGCGAGAAAAAGTCCTTCGCTGGCGTAGATGTTGCCGATGCCGGCGACTACCCGGCCGTTCATCAGGAACGACTTTATCGCTACCCGCCGGCGTCGCGAGAGTCGGTGCAGCCACCCGGCGTTGAAGCCATCCTCGAGGGGCTCCGGACCCAGATGTTTCAGAAGCGGGTGTACGAGGGGGTCATCCCTGGTCCAAAGTACGGCGCCGAAGCGCCGCGGATCGCGAAAACGCAGGCATTGGCCATCGTCCATGATGACGTCCAGGTGATCGTGCCTCTCCGGCGGCAGTTCCCGGGGCACGATGCGCAGGCTTCCGGACATCCCGAGGTGCAGAATCAGGTGACCGACCGCTGATTCGAGTAGCAGGTACTTGGCGCGTCGCGATACCCTGCGGATGGAATGGCCCGGCAGTTCTCTGGCAAGGGCCGGCGGAACCGGCCAGCGCAGGCGCGGCTCGCGTACATCCACGGACGTGACTCGGCGGCCGCACAGCAACGGCGCGATGCCACGACAAGTGGTTTCTACTTCCGGCAACTCGGGCATGCTTCACTCCCGGGCCGGGGCACCGATCAGAGCAAGCCGTGTTCGCTTGCCTGCCTGCGCCTCGCCAGCATATCGATAATGAAAACCGTGGCAATTCCAGCCACACACAGTACCCCAGCCAGAGTTTCGCCACCGCCCATGTCCGCGGGCCACACGGGTGAGCTGTAGACCAGGTGTTGCTTGCCGCGAACGACGTCGTAGCTGCGTGCCTGAAAAGGCCACAGCAGCCACAGGGATCCCACCAGCATACCGACGATGGTCGTCAGCGTGATCCGGTAGTGGTGTTTCAGCAGCCAAACCAGCAGGCGCGAGAACATCATCAAACCGCTGACCGCGCCCAGAGCAAAGGGCAGGATTACGCCGAAATCGAAATGCCCGATGGCGTCGAACACGTGCTCATACTTGCGTAACAGCAGCAGAATGAAGGACCCCGAAATGCCCGGAAGAATCATGGCGCAGATGGCAAGTGCACCGCTCAGGAAAATGAACCAGGAGTCCGAAGGTGTCTCGAATGGAACGACATTCACGATAACGAGACCGAGCAGGGTGCCCGCCAACAGGAAAATCGCATCGCGCCAGCGCATTGCTCCAAGCCCGCGCAGCAGGACCACAATGGAGCCAATGACGAGCCCGAAAAACAGCGCGTAAATTTGCTCGGGCTGCTCGCGCACCAGTTGCGGCAGCGACACCACGCGGGTGAAGAAAAGAATCGCGCCGAGTATGCCGGCTCCCAGCGGCATCAAGAACAGGATATCGACGTGCTCGGCGGCGTCACGGAAGCGTCGTGCCCCAATCAGGCGGAGCCAGGTCGCATCGAAGGCGCGAATGGCTTCCAGAAGACGTTGGTAGATACCCAGGATCAGCGCCATGGTGCCGCCGCTGACGCCGGGCACCACGTCGGCGGCACCCATGCACAGTCCCTTGACGATGATGCCGAGGCTCGTTTTCATGGGCGGCGACTAACCATTTTGCGCCGCGCGCCGTCCGCCGCCGACATCACTTGTGGTAGGGCTCGCTCAGCTCGTGGACCGCGTCCACCAGCACCGCCAGATGCGCGGGATCGGCGAAAGGTTGAATGCCGTGACCGAGATTGAAAACGTGGCCAGTACCGTCGCCATAGCTTGCCAGCACTTCGGCGACGTCCGCGCGAATGCGCTCCGGGGATGCATACAAGGTACACGGATCGAGATTGCCCTGAATTGCCACGTGCTCGCCAACGCGGCGGCGCGCATCGCCGATGTCCACCGTCCAGTCGATGCCCAGCGCGTCGCAGCCGCTGTCCGCCATCTGTTCGAGCCAGGCTCCGCCACCCTTGGTGAACAGCACCACCGGCACCTGGCCTCCATCCGCCGAGCGCTCGAGGCCGGTGACGATGCGCGTCATGTACTGCAGTGAAAAGTCCCCATAGTCCCTGGTGCTCAACAGTCCCCCCCAGGTATCGAAGATCATGACAGCCTGCGCGCCAGCACGAATTTGTGCGTTGAGATAGGCGCACACGTTGTCCGCCAGCTGCCCCAGCAGGCGGTGCATGAGCTTGGCATCGGCAAACATCATGCCCTTGGCGAAACGGTAATGCGACGAGCTTCCACCTTCGATCATGTAGGTCGCCAGGGTCCAGGGGCTGCCAGCGAATCCTATCAGAGGCACAGCACCGTCAAGCTCCCGGCGTACCATGCGAACGGCGTCCATGACATAACGGAGCTCCACTTCCGGGTCCGGTTTCTTGAGACGGCCGACATCCGCGGCGCTTCGCAACGGCGTTGGAAAGCTCGGCCCCTCGCCTTCGGTGAACCTGAGCTCCATGCCCATGGCTGCGGGCACCGTCAGAATGTCGGAGAACAGAATCGCGGCATCCAGGGGGAAGCGCGAAAGCGGTTGCAAGGTCACCTCACAGGCCAGCTCCGGTGTTGAGCAGAGGGTGAGAAAGCTGCCGGCGCGTTGGCGCACCTCACGATATTCGGGTAGATAGCGGCCAGCCTGGCGCATGATCCACACGGGTGTGCGATCCACCGGTTGGCGAAGAAGCGCGCGCAATAGTCGGTCATTCCTCAGCTTCGCCATGACACGCCGTGCGACGTCATACGCCCAGGTAATCGATCATGCCCAAGGCAGCCTCGCGGCCCTCGTAAACGGCCGTTACCACAAGATCCGAGCCGCGCACCATGTCACCGCCTGCGAATACTTTGGGATTGCTGGTCTGAAACTTATAGCGGGCCTCTTCCGCTGCCACCACCAGTCCGCCATCATCGAGCATGATTCCATGATCGTCGAACCAGGGACTCGGGCTCGGCCTGAATCCGAATGCGACGATGACACGATCCGCGGGCAGCACGTCCTCGGTGTCCGGCACCGGCTCCGGCTGGCGCCGGCCACGGGCGTCCGGCTCGCCGAGCGTGGTTGTCATCACCTTCACGCCCTCCGCCTGGCGGTTGCCGACGATCTCCAGCGGCTGCCGATTCCATAGAAAGCGTACGCCCTCCTCCTTGGCGTTTTCCACCTCGCGCATGGAACCGGGCATGTTGGCCTGATCACGGCGGTAGGCGCAGGCGACACTCGTCGCGCCCTGCCGCGTCGCGGTGCGCACGCAATCCATGGCGGTATCGCCGCCTCCCAGCACAATCACCCGCAGACCGTTCATGTCCGCCGGTTGGTCGTCGCCGCCGTCGATCTCCATGTGCTGGTACGCGTTGCTGACCAGATATGGCAGCGCCTGGGTCACGCCGGGCAAGGTCTCGCCGGGAAACCCGCCGCGCATGGCCGTGTAGGCGCCCATGCCGAGAAACACGCCGTCGTACTCGTCGAGCAGGGTCTGAAAGGGAATATCACGGCCAATCTCGGTATCGAGGCGAAACTCGACACCCATCCCTTCCTGGATTTGTCGCCGTCGCAGGACGATGTCCTTCTCGAGCTTGAAGGGTGGGATCCCGAAGGTCAGCAGGCCGCCGATCTCCGGATACAGATCATAGACCACGGGCTTGACCCCGTTTCGCACCAGCACGTCGGCACAGGCAAGGCCCGCCGGTCCGGCGCCGACGATGGCCGCGCGCTTGCCGGTGTCTACCACCTGGGAAAGATCGGGCCGCCAGCCCTGCTTGAAGGCTTCGTCGGTGATGTACTTCTCCACCGCGCCGATGGTGACGGCGCCAAAGCCATCATTCAGCGTGCATGCGCCTTCACACAATCGATCCTGCGGGCAGATACGGCCGCAGATCTCGGGCAGAGAGTTCGTCTGATGGCACAAATCCGCGGCCAGGAGCAGATTGCCTTCGGACACCAGCTTGAGCCAGTTCGGAATGTAGTTGTGTACCGGGCACTTCCATTCGCAGTACGGATTGCCGCAGTCGATGCAGCGCTCGGACTGGCCCGCCGCGCTCTGCTCGTCGTACTGGCCGTAGATCTCCTTGTAATTGCGTATCCGCACTTCCACGCTGAGCTTTTTCGGGTCCTGGCGTGGTACGTCGACGAATTGAAATAGGTTCGGCATGGCTGAGTGCTGTACACCCGGTTGCTCAGGCAGCTTCGCGCAGGGTATCGAGCAGGCTGCTAAGTTCCGTCGCCTTGGGCTTTACCAGCCAGAACTTGCGCACCATCTCGTCGAAATCGTCGAGGATACTCAGGCCCCAATCGCTTTCGGTCTCGGCGACGAACTCCTCGAGCAGCGCCACGAGATAGTTCGCATGAGCCTCCATGGGTTCCGTATGAACTCGATGTATATCGATGAGCTCGTGGTTATAAAGATCGAAAAAATTGCGCTCCATATCCAATACGAACGCACATCCGCCGGTCATGCCGGCACCGAAATTGACCCCGGCGCGGCCGAGAACCGCCACGGCACCGCCGGTCATGTACTCGCAAGCATGATCACCCACGCCCTCGATTACCGCGACGGCGCCGGAGTTGCGCACCGCAAATCGCTCGCCACCGATGCCGGCGGCATGAAATCGGCCGCCCGTGGCACCATAGAGGCACGTATTACCGACGATCACGGATTTTTGAGAACGAAAACGGCTCGCCCGCGGTGGACGGATCACGAGCTTCCCGCCGGCCATGCCCTTACCGACGTAATCGTTGGCGTCACCCTCCAGATACAGATGCAATCCGCCGGCGTTCCAGACGCCGAAGCTTTGTCCCGCTGTCCCCGCGAAGCGCATGACCAGCGGATGCTCAGCCATGCCGTTGTCGCCGTGCCGGCGCGCGATCTCGCCGGATACCCGTGCGCCGATGGAGCGGTGATAGTTTCGAATCTCGTAGTGAAACTCGCCGCCGCTTCCGGCCTCGATGGCGGGCATGGAATCTTTCACCATGCGCTCCGCGAGCTTACCCTTGTCGAAGGGCTCATTCCTAGGTGTAGTGCAGAATTGCGGCGTTTCGGCTGGCACGCCCGCGTCGGAAATCAGCGGCGCGAGATCCAGATTTCCCTGGCGCGGTGTGTCGCCGGGGATCACGCTGAGAAAATCGCCGCGTCCGATCACCGCTTCGAGTGTGGTGACCCCGAGCTTCGCCAACCATTCGCGCACATCCTCGGCAACGAAACGGAAGTAGTTCTCCACCTTGTGTACGCCATTGGGCTTGAAATGCTTCATGCGCAGCACGTTGTTCTGCGTCGCAACGCCAGTGGCGCAGTTGTTCAAGTGGCAAATACGCAGATATTTGCAACCCATGGCGATCAGGGGCGCGGTGCCGAAACCGAAGGATTCGGCACCGAGCATTGCTGCCTTTATGACGTCGAGTCCGGTCTTGAGGCCGCCATCAGTCTGCAGGCGCACCCTGTGGCGCAGGCCATTGGCGCGCAATGTCTGGTGGGTTTCACTCAAGCCCAGCTCCCAGGGGCTGCCGGCGTATTTCACCGACGTCAACGAGCTCGCGCCGGTGCCGCCGTCATAACCGGAGATCGTGATCAGATCCGCGTAGCACTTCGCGACCCCGGCGGCGATCGTGCCTATCCCGGCTTCGGCTACCAGCTTCACCGACACCAGCGCCTGGGGATTGACCTGCTTCAGATCGAAGATGAGCTGGGCCAGATCCTCGATGGAGTAAATGTCGTGATGGGGCGGCGGCGAAATGAGCGCCACCCCGGGGCGTGAATAGCGCAACCGGGCGATCATTTTGTTGACCTTGTGGCCGGGCAGCTGGCCGCCCTCGCCGGGTTTCGCGCCCTGGGCTATCTTGATTTGCAGCACTTCCGCGCTGACCAGATAGCTCGGTGTTACGCCGAAGCGCCCGGATGCGACCTGCTTGATCTTGGACATCCTGTCGGTGCCGTAACGAGCCGGGTCCTCGCCGCCCTCGCCGGAATTCGAGCGCCCACCGAGGCTGTTCATGGCCATCGCCAGAGTTTCGTGAGCTTCGGGAGAAAGGGCGCCCAGCGACATGCCGGCGCTGTCGAAACGTTTCACGATGGCTTCCACCGACTCCACCTCCTCGATGGGTATCGGCTGAGTATCGTCCGTCACCTGGAGCAGATCCCGAAGCGTCATCACCGGGCGTTTGTCCACGATATCGGCGAACTCTCGGTACTTTTCGAAGTCATCGTTGTTGACGGCCTCTTGCAACGTTGCGATGACATCCGGGTTGAATGCGTGATACTCGCCGCCGTGGACGTACTTCAGCAGTCCACCGGGGCTCTTCGCCTTACGTGGGTTCCATGCATCCCAGGCGAGGCGCCGCCGATCCTCGTCCAGGTCGGCGAAACGCATGCCCTGCACGCGGCTGACGGTGCCGGTAAAGCAAAGGTCTACCACTTCCCGGTGCAGGCCGACAATCTCGAACAGCTGTGCGCCCCGGTAGCTGGTGATCGTCGAGATGCCCATCTTCGAGGTGATCTTGTAGAGACCCTTGTTGATGCCGCGCCGGTAATTGATACCCACCAGCGTGCCGTCGCCAGCGGGGATCTCGCCGCTGCGGATCATGTCGTTGAGCACCTCGAAGGCGAGGTACGGATAAATGGCGGTTGCGCCGTAGCCGATGAGCGCCGCGAAATGATGAGGATCCCGGGCGGTCGCCGTTTCCACCACCAGATTGGCATCGCAGCGTATGCCCTCCCGAATCAGCCGGTGATGCACGGCGCCGGTTGCCAGGAGCGCGTGCACCGGCAGCTTGTCTCTTGTGATGTCCCTGTCGGAGAGCACCAGGATGAGCTTGCGTTGGCGCACCGCGGCAACCGCGCGGTCGCAAATATCGACGATGGCATCGCGCAGATCGACTTCCGCGGGATAGCCCAGCTCGATGCGCTCGTGGCGAAAGGCTGGCTCCTGCATGTCCATGAGTTCCCGGAACTTGCCTTCGGAAAGAACCGGTGAGCTCGCCACCAGGCGCGTAACGAAACCTTCGCGCTCCTCGAAGGGGTTGCTCTCGCCGGCGAAGGATACTTCCAGCGACATCACGATCTGCTCGCGCAGGGGGTCGATGGGTGGATTGGTGACCTGGGCGAACTGCTGGCGGAAACTGTCGTAGAGCGATCGCGTGTGCCGCGACAGTACCGGCAGCGGCGTATCGTCGCCCATGGAGCCCACCGCCTCCTGGCCCGCTTCGCCGAGCACGCGCAGCACATACTCGCGTTCTTCCAGCGACACTTGATAAAGCTTCTCGTAGACCGCCAGCCGCGATTTATCCAGGGGCGTACTGGTGAGCGGCTCGTTCTCGAGCTTCGCCTTGAGTTGCTTCTTTCGCGCCCTGATCCATTTTCGATACGGTTGTCTGGCCTTGAGGCGGGCATCGATATCCCCGGGCAGCAGCAGCTCACCGGTGGCGGTGTCGGCGGCCAGCATCTGGCCGGGTTTCAATCGCCCTTTTACCTCCACGTCTGCGGGGTCGTAGTCGTACACGCCGATTTCGCTCGCCAGCGTGATGTGGCGGTCACTGGTGATCACGTAACGCGCCGGGCGCAGCCCGTTGCGATCCATGACGCAGGCCGCGTAGCGGCCATCGGTCAGCACAATGCCGGCGGGACCGTCCCAGGGCTCCATGTGCATGCGGTGATACTCATAGAAGGCCTTCAGGTCCGCATCCATGGTATCGACGTTCTGCCAGGCGGGGGGGATCAGCAATCGCATGGCACGGAATATATCCATGCCGCCCGCCAGCAACACTTCGAGCATGTTGTCGAGGGTGCAGGAATCCGAGCCACTGGCGGACACCAACGGGCGCACGTCTTCCATATTCGGGATCAGAGGGGTTTCGAACTTGACGCTGCGCGCTACCGCCCAGTTGCGATTGCCCTGGATGGTGTTTATCTCGCCGTTGTGAGCGAGAAAGCGAAACGGTTGCGCCAATCGCCACTCCGGCCAGGTGTTGGTGGAGAAGCGCTGGTGAAATACCGCCAGGGATGTGCTCATGTCATTGTCGCGAAGATCTTCGTAGAACACCGGTAACTTGTCCGGCATTATCAGACCCTTATAGGCGACCACACGGGAAGACAGGCTCGGTACGTAAAAGGTCTGATCCTCGTTCTCCAGTGCTTTTTCCGCCCGTCGCCGCGCGATGTACAAATGGCGTTCGAAGGACTCGTCGCCCATGGCCGCCGGCGCATTGACGAACACCTGCTCGATGTGGGGAACGGACTGCAGTGCCACCGTGCCGCAGGCCGACGCATCCGTGGGCACACTGCGCCAGCCGCACACGCCGAGCCCCTCCTGGGTGAGCTCCTTGTCCAGGCGCGCGCGCGCGCCATCCGCGCGCGTCGGGTCCTGGCTGAGAAACACCATGCCGACGGCGTAGAGAGGAGCGAGCTGAAACTTGTTCTCGGCCGCCACACGGGAGAAAAAGGTATGCGGTTTTTTCAGCAGCAAGCCGCAGCCGTCGCCGGTTTTGCCGTCGGCGGCGATGGCGCCCCGGTGGGTGAGACGCTCTAACGCCTGCATCGCCGTACGCACCAACCAATGGCTCGGCTCATCGTCCATCTGAGCGATCAGTCCGAAGCCGCAGCCGTCTTTTTCGAATTCGGGAGCATACAATCCCCCGGTTGGTTTCGTCGGCCTGTCCATCACTGCCCCTTTCCCCTCTGACCAACACCGAGCTCGCAGATCCGCCCGCGTCTGCGCGCGCTGCGCAGCCCTCTCCAGCCCACCCTGGGGGCGTCGCTAGCGAGGGGGTAGAGCCCAGCCGGGGGCGCGGGGGTTGGTCGGATGCGGAGGGTACCCTCCCCCCTGCTGGCCATCGTGCCGGCCACGCGTCCCCGCGCGGGCACCGACATTAGGCGTGAATGCTGCGGGCGCAAGTCTATGCAGTATAACTGCGGCACCCGCGGCTGTCACGATGCAGGCCCCGGCGGGGTGCCAGTTACCGCCCCTTTTCCCCTGTCGGGAAGGTCGCTCAGCGCGTGCTTTCGATGACGCTCGCCACCGAGCGTGGCCAGGGTGAGCCGGCGCGAAGCCGCTCCGGCAACGTTTCGACAGCGGCCCGGGCCGAGCGGTTATCCGGGTATAAGCCGTAAACCACCACGTACCAGGGCTTTCTCTCATGGGTGGTCACGAACCACGCCCCCTTGGATCCCATCTCGTGGTCGTCGAGAAACTTGCTCACCGCCGAGGCGTCCCGCGTCCCCACCACTTGGATGACGTAGTGGGACGGGTCCTGCTTCCGCAGCCAGTCCAGATCGTGGGCGGCTTGTACCATGGCCGGCGCACTGGCGGCCTTGGCGTCCGCCGGCGATGTGACGGCGACCGCCGGCGTCATCGATACGCCGTTCTCATCGAGAACCAACACCTTGGCGTCGCTGCTCGTGTGCGCCCTGATGACCATCGGCGCTCCCGAGTCCTCCTTACCTGCCGGCAACGTGGCCGCGACGCTTTCGGCTGTCGCGCTGACTCGCCCATCTGACCGCCATGGATGGCGGGAATGCAGGGAATTGTCGGGAACAATCCCTGCCCTGGACTCGCCGGCGAAGTGCTCGGCGATCCGAGTTTTTCGCTCTTGATCATCCCTCCACGCCCGGCCGCGAGCCACACGTTGCGGGTCGCCACTCGTCTCGGGGCCCTGGACTTCGCCGGTAGCCTCGGGGCCGCCGGCGGCCACAGGTTTCATCCGTGCATCGGGCCGAAGCACCAGGGCAGCGCCCACTGCCATGACCACCGCCACCGCCACGGCGGTCATGGTCCCTGTGGTCACTCTCGCCCTCCATGGCCGTCCAAGGCGAGAGCGGAACTGCGACATGTCGGTGTTGGCCAACAGGGCGTGCAGTGCCGAGGGATGAATCGCCCCCGGCAAGCCGCCGGAGTCCTGGTGAATATCGCCGACCAGGGAGGCATTGAACGGGCTGTCACCGACGAGGCCCGCGACACTCAGCCGGGCATGCAGGTAGTCGCCGCTCTGTTGTAAATCGAAGGGTTGCAGAACGACCACATGCACATGCTTGGCGTCATTGGTGGAGAATCCGAGGCGCCCCGGCTCGGTGGTCAGCAGCAATCGTAGCTCGATGCGGCCGCGCTCCTGCGCCAGCCTGAGTAGAAACTCGGTGCAGATTCGGGGCAGGAGGTGAGCATCGTCCACCGCAACCATGGTGACATCACCGTTGGAATGAATGTCGGCCAAGTGCGCCCGCAGCAACGCTTCGTCGCCCCGCGCGTCATGGCCGCGCGCGTTTGAACCGAAGCTTCGCAACAGTCCATCCACCAATGAGTCGATTGTCATCTCCTTACGGGCATCTAAGCGGCAGCACTTCCAGCGCTTATCCGAAGTGAGGAGAAACTGATTCAGGAAGGCTGTCTTGCCTGCTCCTTCGACACCGCTGATGACCAGCAGCAGATCACCGTACGCCACCAGATTCCGCAGCACATCCATTTGCTTGGCGAGTATCGGCGTGGAAAAGAAAAACTCATCGGTCTTGTCGACGGGAAACGGGTTGCTGCGAATGCCGTAAATCGCAAGAGTATCTTCCAACGCGAATGCGGGTTTGTGCTTGGTTTTCACGCAATCTCAGGTCAAAGTGGATGCGCTGAATATCCGTTCGTGCTCGGCAATGGCGAAACGGTCCGTCATGCCGGCAATGTAGTCGGCGATGGCGCGGCCGCGGCCTGCGGCGCCGTCCGCTTCTTCGAGCTCCGCCATGTGATCCCGCGCCGGTCGAGGCAGCAGGCGGGTGTCGTCGGAAAAAACGTTGAACAGTGCCTCGACGATTCGAGCCGCCTTCAATGTCATTCGGTGGACGCGATAGTGCCGGTAAAGGTTGGCGCGCAGAAAACGCTTGAGCTCCAAGTGTCGGTTGCTCGCCTCTTCGCTGAGGAGGATCAACGGCACGCCGGTCGCGCGGACGTCATCGATGCTCCCGGGTGCGTGTTGGTCGATGGTGTTTTGACTTGTTTCAATCAAATCGAGTACTTGTCGATTGATCATACGGCGGATTACCTCGTGAATCACGCGCCGTTCGGCCAGATCAGGCCAAAGCTCGGTCACTTCAGCGAAGGCTTCCCGAAAGCTTTCCACGTCCTGTAAGTCGTCGAGACTGACGAGCCCCGCACGCAGTCCATCATCCACGTCGTGATGATTGTAGGCGATCTCGTCGGCGATATTCGCCACCTGTGCCTCCAGACCAGGCTGTTCGCCGTTTAAAAATCGCTCTCCGAGCGGGCCCAGCATGGCTGCATTGGTGCGCGAGCAGTGCTTCAGAATTCCTTCCCGTGTCTCGAAACTCAAGTTGAGACCGGTAAAGGCGGCATATTTTTCCTCCAATACGTCCACGACGCGCAATGACTGAAGGTTGTGCTCGAAGCCGCCATAGTCGTGCATGCACTTGTTGAGGGAATCCTGACCGGCGTGACCAAAAGGGGTATGACCAAGGTCGTGGGCCAGTGCAATGGCCTCGCTCAAATCCTCGTTCAGACAAAGCGCACGGGCGATCGTGCGTGCGATCTGCGCAACCTCGATGGAGTGGGTGAGGCGGGTGCGGAACATGTCGCCTTCGTGATTGACGAAAACCTGCGTTTTGTACTCGAGCCGTCGAAATGCCGCCGAATGTATGACGCGATCGCGGTCGCGCTGGAAGGCCGGGCGCATGGCCGCCTCTGGCTCTTCGTGAATTCGTCCACGACTGCCGCCGTCGAACGCAGCGTAGGATTTCAACTCGTACATGGTGTCTTGCCGCTGGGCAAGTGTAGCGTTATTGCGTGTTGGAAGCACCCGGCGGTGCTTTTTACGCCGCGTTCCGGCACTCTTCGAGCGTTTCCTTGAGGGCGCCGGGCTCGAAGTCACCGTCGAGTTCCGCCTTGCCAATGGCGTTCAGCAGTACCAATCGCAGCTTACCGCCTTTGATCTTTTTGTCCACGGCCATCAATTCGACCATACGCTCACTACTGAGCTCCCCCGGCGCGCGAATCGGCAGGCCTGTGCTCTCCACGAGCCTCTCCACACGCCGGACATCGTCGGCGCCGATACGCCCGAGGCGTGCGGAGAGATCGGCCGCCAGGCATAATCCTGCCGCCACGGCCTCACCGTGCAGCCAGGTGCCGAAACCGAGTCCCGCCTCGATGGCGTGGCCGAAGGTGTGGCCTAGGTTGAGCAGCGCACGTACTCCGCTTTCAGTTTCGTCCATGCTCACCATCTCGGCCTTTATCTGGCAACAGCGATGAATCACCGTCGTGAGGCAGTCGCGATCCCGCGCCAACAGCTCCGGCATGTGCGCTTCCTGCCAGGCAAAGAATTCCGCGTCCCACAGCAGTCCGTATTTGATCACCTCGCCGAGGCCTGCGCGGAACTCGCGGCTGGGAAGGGTGGACAGCGTTTCGGTGTCCACAATCACGCAGGTCGGCTGATGAAAGGCGCCGATCATGTTCTTGCCGTGAGGGTGATTTACCCCGGTCTTGCCGCCAACCGAAGAATCCACCTGGGCAAGCAAGGTCGTGGGAACCTGAACATGGGCGACCCCCCGCTGGTAACAGGCGGCCGCGAACCCGGCCATGTCGCCGACCACGCCACCGCCGAGCGCAACCAGTGTGCAATCACGCGCGAATCGCGCCTCGACAAGAGCATCCAGTATCTTCGCCATCTCACCGAGGGTCTTGAACTCTTCTCCGTCCGGCAGAATGATGACTTGAACGTCCCGGTCTCCCAGGGCGTTTCTGACGACCTCGAGATACAAGGGTGCAACCGTCTCGTTGCTGACTACCAATACTTGATTTCCCGCGAGCCCGGCGTCGAACAGATCCGTGCGGCCGAGTAACCCCTCGCCGATGAAGATGGGGTAGCTGCGAGGGCCGAGGTTCAGGTTCAGCGTTTTCATAGCTGAGACAGTTTGCGCACGATCTCCTTGACCACGTGCCGGGCCGTGCGCCGATCGGTTTTTACGACCATATCCGCAACCTGCTGGTAGAGCGGCTCGCGCTCGGCCGCCAGTGCGATGAGACTGGCTTTGGGATCATCGGTCTGCAGCAGGGGCCGTTGCTTGTCCCGCGCCGTCCGTTCCAAGAGAAGCTCGATAGGCGCATTCAGGTAGATTGCGAATCCCCGCGTGCGCAATCGTGAACGATTTGCGTCATCCAGAACGACGCCTCCTCCGGTTGCCAGAACGATGCCATCGCGCTCGGTTAGCTGCTCGACCATGGCTCGTTCGCGCTTGCGAAACCCCTCTTCACCCTCCACATCGAAGATCACGGCGATGGTGACACCGGTTCGCTCCTCAATCTCCCGATCGCAGTCCACGAACTCCATATCGAGAGTCTTGGCGAGCTGGCGCCCCACGGTGGACTTGCCGGCGCCCATGGGGCCCACCAGGAATATGTTGTTGGGAACCTTCATATCCATTGCTTTTTACCCTCTACGGGAGCAGCGATGCAAATGAATGGGCAGCCGGAGGCACAGAAAAGCAAACGGCGGACCCTGAAGGGCCCGCCGTTCTCTCGAGATACGCTATAGGAACTGAAAGAGCTGGCGAAACGGCGCGCGATACCCTGCCGGTGCGTCAAAGCCCCGCCGTGCCCGCGTCCTTCAATATCTTCGGTGTCACGAAAATCAGCAGCTCGGTCTTTTCATCGCGAATCGAGGTGGTCTTGAACAGCCAGCTGAGATAGGGAAGGTCGCCGAAGAAGGGTACCTTCTCGATGTCCTCGCGCTTAACCTGCTCGTAGATACCGCCGAGCACGACCGTGTCACCATTGTCCACCAGAACCTGCGTGACTATCGATCGGGTATCGACGCTGGGAATACCGGAAAATTCTCTGCCGACGGTGTCCTGGGTCACCGCCAGGTCCATGATGACGCGGTCATCGGGTGTGATCTGTGGTGTCACCTTGAGGCTCAATACGGCCTTCTTGAAAGACGTAGAGGTCGCACCGCTCGAGGAAGCTTCCTGAAAGGGGATCTCCGTGCCCTGCTCGATGGTGGCCTCTTTCTGGTTGGCGGTTACCACGCGCGGGTTGGAGATTACCTCACCGCGGCCTTCGAGCTGCAGGGCCTGGAGCTCGAGCTGCAGGATGAAGTCCGGAATCGAGACCACTGCGAACTTGATGGCCGACGCCGGATTGCCGATGGGAAGATCGACCAGTAGATTCTGGTTGCCGCCGCTGCTGAGAAAATCGCCCGAGCCGACCGTGCCGCCGAAGTTGGAATCGCCCCCCAGGCCGCCACCAATGTTGCCCTGGGTTCTATTGCCGCCGTTGATGTTCCATGCGTAGGACACACCAAAGCGCACACCGAGGTCACGGTTGAAGCTGTCGTCGGCGATGACGATGCGCGCTTCGATCAGCACCTGGCGCACAGGTATGTCGAGAGTAGCAACCAGCTCGCGAATGCTGTTGATGGCATCCGCTGTATCCCGAACCAGCAGAATATTGGTGCGCTCGTCCACGGACACACGGCCGCGGTCGGTCATCAATGAATTCTCTTCCGCCTTGAGCAACGTCGCCAGGACGCTCGCCTTCGCGTAGTTCACCTGAATGAATTCCGAGCGCAACGGAGCCAGCTCCTCGATTTGTTTTTGTGCCTCGAGCTCGAGCTTCTCGCGGGCGGCAATCTCCTCGGTGGGGGCGATGAGAATGACATTGCCCGTCTGCCGCATGGCGAGCCCTTTGGTTTTGAGGATGATATCCAGCGCCTGATCCCAGGGAACGTTCTTGAGACGTAGTGTCAAGTTGCCGCTGACGGTGTCACTGGCAACCATGTTGAGGCCGGTGAAGTCGGCGATCAGCTGAAGCACGGCGCGCACTTCGATGTTCTGGAAATTGAGTGACAACCGTTCGCCGGTATAGGTGAACTTATCCTTTTTGGACCTCTCCTTCTCCACTTCTGAGACCGCTTTCACATCCAGGATGAATAAGTCCTCGGACTGATAGGCGAGATGATCGAAAGCGCCGCCGGCCTCGATAAGCATGCGCACGTTATCGCCGACTTGTTCGGTGTCGACGATTTTGACCGGGGTGCCAAAATCGATGACATCGAGGCGTCTCGACAGGTTTTCCGGCAACTCGACACCAATGAACTCGACGATGATGTCATCACCCTGTTCGAAGGTATTCACGACGATCGCCGGGTCGGACAGTATCACCATGACCCGTCCTTCACCGCCCTCGCCGCGACGGAAATCGATGCTTTCGATGCTGCCTTTGATGCCGGCGGCACGTTTGGCCGCCGCCTGGCTGGTCGGGCTGCCGGTGCTGTCGAGGGTCAGCACTACCTGGTTGCCGGATACCTTAATCGTATAAGGTACGAGCTTGACGAGGCTGAGAACCACACGCGAGCGTCCGCCTGCTTCGACGGCAGTGACGCTGCGCGCCATGCCGACACTGATGTTCTCGGTCTTGCGGGGCAGATTCAGCGACACACCGGGAAAATCCAGCGCAATCCTGGCCGGCTCGTCAATGGCGAAGCTGAGCGGCTCGTCCACTGGGCCGGACATATCGAGTACGACTTGCACCCGGTCGCCAGGCAGCGTGGAGAAGCTGATCTTATCGAGTGTCGTGCCGGTTTGCGCACTCGCCATACATGCCCATGTCATCGCGACAATGGTCACCGTGGTAGCCTTTAGTAGGGCGCGTGCGCTGCGCGCTGCGACAGGCAAGTTGCTGCCGATATTTTCGCCGAAGAACGATTCGCTCAATTTTCTCATTGCGGGCTTCCGTATTCGTTTAATCGGCCAAAGCCAATTCGGCATGTCGTTCCTCCCAGCCTCCACGGCCATCGGGAATGATTTCGAGGAGCTCGATTCTGTCCTCGGAAATGCCAGTAATCTTGCCGTTATTTTGTCCAATAAAGTTGCCGACCTGGACGCGGTGAATGATGGTGTCCGGGTCACGCAGGATGGCCCAGAATTGCTCCCCCTTCTCTAGCGTTCCCATCATGCGAAGAGCATCGAGGGGGTAGGTTTCCAGCTCTTCGCGGTTACGGTCGAAATCCGGAGAAATTCCGTTGTCCGAGACAGTTGTGCCGCCGTCGTCTGTTGGCCTTGGGGGCTCCAGATAAAACGGCTCGAAGGGGTCGACACATTGAATCGCGCCATCACAGGGATAGGTGTAGACCACATAAGGCTGAATGGGCGGGAGATCCTCGATAGGCGTTCCCGGCCGTGTCTTGACCTCGGCCACATAGCTTCTCAAGTCTGCCATCGAACCACCGCCGCAGCTGGCCAACGGCACGCACACGACCAGTATGGTCGCGAGTGCGCGGAAAACAGTGCTCTGCCTGCTCAATACAGAACAGCAAACGGGGTCCGATGTGGACAATGGCCGCATACAGGGAACCTCCGGCGCTAGCGCCGCTTACCTTTTTTCTTGGAAGTGGCAGCTGCCTCGATCTCTTCTTCTTCGAGGTAGCGATAAGTTTTCGCGATCATGTTCATGACGAGCTCGTCTTTGGACCCTATGGTGCCTCCGCTCTTGGAGATCATGTTGACGTCGTGTTGAGTGACGATTCGCGGCAAGGCGGCAACGCTGCTGATGAAATTACCGAATTCGTGATAAGTCCCGGTTACGCGAATGGCAATCGGCTGAATGGCATAGAAGTCCTCAACCTGCTCCGCACTCGGCTTGAAGAGTTCGAACTCCAGGCCCGCCGCCAGCCCAGATTGTGAAATGTCCACCAACAGACCTTCGATCTCGGTCTTGTTCGGCAGCAGTCTCAGCAGGTTTCCGAAGGACTCCTTCATGTCTTTCAGCTGCTCGCGAAGCGCTTTGAGGTTTGCGGACTTGCGCTGTTTGATCTCGAAAATCCGTTTCAGCTCAGTCTCTTTGTCCTGCGCGGATTCCAGGGCCACCAGCTGATCCTTGGTGTCGAACCAAAAACCTGCACCCAGCAGCGCGGCACACAAGATCAGGATCACTATCCCTTTGATCGGTCCCGGCCAGTTGCCGATGTTGTTCGGATCGAGGTCGAGCTTTGAAAAGTCAGGCATTTCCATGATTATTTACCCACCCGAGCCTTCTTGACCTTCGTCTTGCTTTTTCTTTTTCGCTTGGCTGACGTTCAAGTTGAATTTGCTGAGGCGTACGGACGTAGCCTTGTGGAGATCGGCGGTGATCTCCACCAGCGACGGATTCTCGAACCACGTGGATGTATTCAGGCTCCGCATCAACGATGAAACACGCGCATTGGATTGGGCGACGCCGTGCAGATTCAATGCTCGTCCTTTTTGAGCGACCTTCGTGTAGTACACGCCGTCGGGCAAGGTGGTGACGAGCTCATCGAAGACATGAACAATTTCGGGACGGCCCGCTTGCAAGTCCTGAATGACCTTCGTCCGGGCGATCAGACTATCGCGCTCTTTCTTCAAGTTATCGATCTCTTTGATCTTCTTGTCGAGCGTAGAAATCTCGGTTTCGATGAAGGTATTACGCTGATTCTGATACGCGATCCGGCTCTCGTAATATAGATGCACGCCGAGCACGACACCGCCCATCATCAGCGCAGCGATCACGCCGGTAATGATGAACTCTTTCTCGCGGCGTTTGCGTAGTTCGTCGCGCCATGGCAATAAATTAATGTGAGGCATTAGATGGCAGTCCTCATCGCCAGTCCGCACGCGATCATCAACGAGGGAGCGTCATTGGCTATTACGTTCTCTCTGACTTTCGAGGAGAGGGACATATTCGCAAAGGGGTTGGCGATGCTGACTTCGCATCCGGTTTTGGCGGCGATCACATCCGCCGCACCCTCAATGGATGCGCAACCGCCGGCCAACACGATGCGGTCCACCTGGCCAATCTGACTGGAGGAATAGAAAAACTGCAGCGCCCGATTCACCTGCTGGGCCATGGACTCCTTGAAGGGCTCCAGAACCTCCGGACTGTAGTTGTCCGGAAGCCCGCCCTGGCGTTTAGCGAGGCCGGCCTCTTCGTAGCTCAGGCCATAGCGGCGCTGAATTTCCTCGGTAAGCTGCTTGCCGCCGAAGACCTGTTCGCGGGCGTAGATGATCTTGAGGTCACTCAGCACGCTCAAGGTCGTCATGGTGGCGCCGATGTCCACCAGCGCGATGGTTTCGCCGATACCGCCCGTGGGAAGGTCCTGGGCGATGAGCGAAAAAGCGTTTTCCAGGGCGAAGGCCTCGACGTCGACGATCTTGCAGGTCAGCCCGCCGAGCTCGGCTGCGGCCACCCGCACGTCCACGTTCTCGCCCCGGGACGCAGCCAACAACACTTCCACCCGGTCCGGATCCGACTCCGACGGGCCGATGACCTCGAAGTCCAGATTCACTTCGTCCAGGGAGTAGGGGATGTACTGGTCGGCCTCGAGCTCGATCTGGCTGGCCAGCTCGTCATCGGAGAGGTTGCCGGGCATGGAGATGACCTTGGTGATGACGGCAGAGCCCGGGACCGCTAGAGCGGACAGCTTGTTCTTGGTCTGGGCGCGTTTCATGGCCCGGCCGATGGCCTCGCCCACCACCTCGACATCGGTAATGTTTTTCTCCACCACAGCGTTGGGGGGTAGCGGCTCGACGGCATAGGCCTCTATGCGGTACTTGCCCCCGCTGCCGCTCAGCTCGAGGATCTTGACGGCCGTAGAGCTAACGTCCACGCCCATCACCGGAAGTTCTTTACTGGAGAGAAAGCCCACAATTTTTCCTTTGAGAGTCGGCATTTAGGGACAACTGGTAGCCCTTTACATTAAATGCCAATTTAAAATATAGAACACGATTTCCAGAAAGTACAAACAGCCTTCAAGTGCTTACGAACAGCCATCGTGTGGATGGTATTGACGGCGTATACTAGAAGGAACTTTAGTATTAGCTCCCCGAATCGCCACATGGGGCGAGGGAACGAGCAAGGGTGGGTCCTGGCCACGGCTTTCGCTGACACCGCCACCGGACCCGATACCCCTGGGTTGCACCGGGACGGGCGAATTACGGTGCCGGCGTGCTTGGCTCAGGATGACGCAGTCCGGCTACAGGGCCCTTGCCCACCCCTACCAGGACTAGTGTAGATTAATGTTTCGCCTGTCTAGCGCGCTGAGGGTGCTGGGTGCGGTTCTGCTGGTGACCGGTCTTCTGGCCTGCATCGGTGTGGCCGGCCTGTACTGGTATCTGGCGCCCAAATTGCCCCCTATCGACAGCCTGAAAGACGTCCAACTGCAGGAGCCATTACGTGTTTACACCCGCGATGGCCGCCTGATCGCGGAGTTCGGTGAAAAGCGCCGCACCCCGCTGGAATTCGAGCAGATCCCGGATCTCATGGTGAAAGCGGTGCTCGCGGCCGAGGACGAGCGCTTCTATCAGCACCCCGGGGTCGACTGGCAGGGCTTGACCCGGGCCGTGGTGCACCTGATTCGCACCGGTGAAAAGGGGCCGGGAGGCAGCACCATCACCATGCAGGTGGCGCGCAATTTCTTTCTCGGCCGCGAGAAAACCTATGTGCGCAAGATCAACGAAATCCTCCTGGCGCTGAAAATTGAGAAAGAGCTCACAAAAGACGACATTCTGGAGCTCTACTTCAACAAGATTTTCCTCGGTCACAGGGCCTATGGCGTCGAGGCCGCCGCGCTGGTCTACTATGGCGCCCGCCTGGATGAGTTGAGCGTTGCCCAGATCGCCATGATCGCGGGCCTTCCCAAGGCGCCGTCGCGCTTCAACCCCATCGTGAATCCCGATCGTGCCAGGAGCCGGCGCAACTACGTCCTCGGACGCATGCGCGAGCTGGATGCGATCAGCGAGGAAGACTACCAGGTGGCGGTGGCAACCCCGGTGACGGCCAGGCTGCACGGCCTGTCCGTGGAGGTGGAGGCTCCCTACGTGGCGGAGATGGTACGTGTCTACGTGGGGGATCTCCTGGGCGCGGACGCGTACACGGCCGGGTTTCGCGTCACCACGACCATTGACAGCCGACTGCAGGAGGCGGCCAACCAGGCGTTGCGCAAGAATCTCCTCGCCTACGACCAGCGCCACGGATTCAGGGCGCCGGAATTTCATGTGGATCTGGACGACCCGGATGCCAGTCTGGATGCCGTGCTTGCCGATATTCCCACCACCGCCGGGCTTCTGCCGGCCGTGGTGGTGGCGGTCGAAGACAAGATGGTCACCGCCTATGCGAAGATTTTCGGCGAGATACAGATTCCCTGGGAGGGCCTCGAGTGGGCACGCGCCTATGTGGACGAGAACCGCCGTGGTCCCAAGCTGGAAACCGCCCAGGACGTGGTAGAGCGAGGCGATGTGGTGCGGGTGCAGCTCCAGGAAGACGGCTGGCGGATGGTGCAGGTGCCGGTGGTGGAGGGTGCCCTGGTGGCACTGGACCCGGAGGACGGCGCGATCCAGTCGCTGACCGGCGGCTTCGATTTCTATAAGAGCAAATTCAACCGTGCCACCCAGGCCCAGCGCCAGCCGGGGTCCAGCTTCAAGCCCTTTATCTATTCTGCCGCTATCGAGCACGGCTTCACCGCCGCCAGCATCATCAACGACGCCCCGGTGGTGTTCGACGACCCCGGCCTGGAGGCCGTATGGCGCCCGGAAAATTACAGCGGCAAGTTCTTCGGGCCGACGCGGTTGCGGGTAGCGCTGTTCAAATCGCGCAACCTGGTGTCCATCCGTCTGCTGCGCGCCGTCGGCATCGCGTGGGCCGTCGACTATCTGCAGCGCTTCGGCTTCGACGCCGAGCGTATCCCCCACGATCTGTCCCTGGCGCTGGGCAGCGGAGGCGTGACTCCCCTGGAGATGGCCACCGGCTTTGCGGTGCTCGCGAATGGGGGTTTTCGTGTGACGCCCTACTTCGTGGATCGCATCGAAGCCTCCGATGGCTCTCTCTGGTACCAGGCCGATCCCCTGCGCGTGTGCCGGGACTGTGAGGATGCCGAAACCATGGCGCGGGATATCGCCTCGGCCCCGGAACTCGATGAGGTGGTGCTTGCCGACGATGGGGCCGGCGAAAGCGGATATGCACCCCGGGTTTTGAGCCCTCAGAATGCCTGGATCATGAATTCCCTGATGCGCGACGTTATCAAACGCGGCACCGGTCGGCGCGCGCTGCGACTCAAACGCAACGATCTGGCCGGCAAAACCGGTACCACCAACGACCAGCAGGACGCCTGGTTTTCCGGTTTCAACCACAAGCTGGTGACCACCACCTGGGTGGGCTTCGACCAGCTGGGCCCGCTCGGCCGCCGCGAGACCGGTGCCGGAGCGGCGCTGCCCGTATGGATCGATTTCATGCGCGTGGCTCTGGACGGTGTGCCCGAGAAAATCCTGGCGCAGCCCGATGGCCTGGTGACGGTGCGCATCGATCCGGAGTCGGGATTGCTCGCCAGCGCCTCGCAACCCGGCGCCGTGTTCGAGACATTTCGCACCCAGAACGTGCCCCGGCAAAGTCTCGTAGATACCTCCGCCAGTCCCGGTTTGACGCCGACGTTGACGCCCGAGTCGGGAGTCACGGAGCAACTGTTTTAGTTCACCCCTGGTAGTCAGCCGTGCCTGCCCACACCAGCATGAAGTCGACCCAGGTTCGCGAGCGCGTCGCCAAGGAGGCTGCGCGCCTCATGTGCGAGACTGGAATTCACGATTATCAGCTTGCCAAGCGCAAAGCGGTTCAGCACCTGCGACTCTCGGGCCAGCGCAATCTTCCCAGTAATGGGGAGATCGAGTCGGCCGTATCCGAGTACCAGCGCCTGTTTCGTGCCCATAGTCAGCCTCGGCGGCTGGCGCAGCTGCGCTGTACGGCGGTGCGCGCCATGCGCTTCCTGGTGCGCTTTCGACCGCGCCTGGTGGGGGCAGTCTTGAGCGGGACCGCCGACGAGCACAGCGATGTGTGCCTGCATCTGTTTGCCGAGACCCCTGAGGAGGTAGGCTTGTTTCTGCTGGAAAATGGTGTTCCCCACGAACATGGCGAGCGCAGCATCAGACTCGCCATCGACGGCACCGAGCGCCTGCCCACCTGCCGGTTCATGGCCGACGACGTTCCGGTGGAGCTGGTGGTGTTCGCCGAGCGCGCACGCCGGCGCGTGCCCCTGAGCCCGGTGGATGGCCGGCCCATGCGGCGCGCCGCCCTGCGGGCGGTGGAAGCGCTTGCGGACGATTTGCCTTGAGAGTCTGTGAATCACTCACCGCGCCTGCTGCGACGACCCCTGAAGGTGCCCTGTGGCGTTGCGGCGACCCCCAAAACCGCTTACGTCGCCCGGCTACGCGCGCGATTTCGGGGATCCCCGCGCCTTGCAGGGCACGCCCAGGAACCGTCTCGTTACGGCCGGCGATTCATTCACAGACCCTGAGCCACACGGGCTCCTCCTAGCGGCCGCGCTGTGTGACCGACACCCCGGGCCCGTCTTCCAGATCCGCCGGTTCGCCGCCCCTTCGGCTGTTGCGGGTCGCGGTGCCGTCACCGCTGCGCCGGTCCTTCGATTACCTGCCGGCTGAAACCCCGGGCTTGGAGCTTCCGGCCCCGGGGACCAGGGTGCGCGTGCCCTTCGGTTCGGGCACGCGCGTCGGTGTGGTGCTGGAGCACGTGGACCACACGCCGGTGCCGCGGCAGCGCCTCAAGCGCATCTCCCAGACCCTCGATAGTGAGCCGCTCCTCAGTGCCGAACACCTGGTGTTTCTACGCTGGGCAAGCGACTATTTTCACCATCCCATCGGAGAAGTTGTTCTCGGCACCTTGCCATCGGCATTGCGCGCGGGAAAGCCTTTGCCGACCAGCGGTGAGCCGCGCTGGCGACTGACCGAATCGGGACAGGGATTGCCCAGTGAGCAGTTTCAGCGTGCACCTCGCCAGGCGGCCGTCCGGGAGCTGCTGCGCGGGCTGCCCCGCGGCGCGGGCCGAGGGGATCTCGCCGGTCTTGACGGAGCCTGGCGCGGAGCCCTGGCCGCCATGTGCGCAAAAGGCTGGGTCGAGGAATTCGAGGCTCCGGGCGACGCTGTTGCCATGGTGGCTGGCGCGCCCGGCGGGCCCCTAACGACTCCCAACGACGAGCAACGCCACGCCATCGAGACCGTCTATGGGGCACGGAATCGTTTCCAGAGCTTTCTGCTGGACGGGGTGACCGGCAGCGGCAAGACAGAGGTGTACCTGGCCCTGATCGAGCGCATCGTTGCGCTGGGGCGCCAGGCCATGGTGCTGATTCCCGAAATCGGCTTGACGCCACAGATTGTCACGCGCCTTCGAGAGCGGTTATCGGTGCCGATGGCCGTGCTGCACTCGGGCTTGAGCGACGGGGAGCGTCTGCAGGCCTGGGCCGCGGCCCGTGATGGCCGGGCGGCGGTGGTGGTGGGGACGCGTTCGGCGGTGTTCGCGCCTCTGGCGCGGCCGGGTCTGTTCGTGGTCGACGAGGAACACGATAGCTCGTTCAAGCAACAGGAGGGCTTTCGCTACTCGGCCCGGGATCTCGCCATCGTGCGCGCGCGCCAATGCGCGGTGCCGGTATTGCTGGGTAGCGCGACCCCGTCCCTGGAGAGTCTCCATAACATTGCCAACGGCCGCCACCAGGGCCTGCGACTCTCCCAACGTGCCCAGGGTGCGCTGGTGCCCGCGGTGGAGGTTCTGGATTTGCGTGGTCAGCCCTTCGAGGACGGGATCTCGCAAAAGCTCGCCAACGCCATCGAGCAGTGCCTGGGGGTCGGCGAGCAAGTGCTGTTGTTCGTCAACCGGCGCGGTTACGCACCGATACTCATTTGCCATGGTTGCGGCTGGCAGGCAGATTGCAGCCGTTGCGATGCGCACATGGTCTACCATCGCGCCAGCGGGTGTCTGCGCTGTCACCACTGCGCCGCCGAGCGTGAGGTTCCGGCGACCTGTCCGGAGTGCGGCGATAGCGATCTGCGCGCCCTCGGCCTCGGTACCCAACGGGTGGCCGCCGCGCTCCGGGAACGTTTTCCCGACGCCAGAGTCGAGCGCGTCGACCGCGACAGCACGCGCCGTAAAGGCGCTCTGCAGGAGGTGTTCGACGCGATCCACTCAGGAAGCACGAACATCCTCGTCGGCACTCAGATGCTCGCCAAGGGCCATCATTTCCCCAATGTCACCCTGGTGGGCATCCTGGATGCGGACGGCGGATTGTTCGGCGTCGATTTCCGTGCTGCCGAACGCATGGCGCAGTTGCTGGTGCAGGTTGCCGGCAGGGCCGGCCGCGGCCAGCGCCCGGGGCGCGTGCTCATTCAGACCCATCATCCCGACCATCCTTTACTGAAAGTACTGGTGCGCGAAGGTTACCGGCACTTCGGCGCCGCCGCCCTCGCTGAACGCCAGCAGGCTGCCCTGCCGCCATTTACCAGCCTGGCGCTGTTGCGTGCGGAAGCTCCTCAGCGGGATCGTGCCATGGGCTTCCTCGCCGAAGCACGGGCCTGTGCCCTGCACCTGGGGGACAATCACGTTCAGGCCCTGGGACCGGTGCCGGCACCCATGGAGCGGCGCGCCGGGCGTTTCCGCGCACAGCTTCTGCTGCAATCCGACGACCGCGGCCCTCTGCATGGCTTGTTGCTGCCGTGGCTGGAGAAACTCGAGACGCTGAAATCCGGACGACGCGTACGTTGGTCCCTGGACGTCGATCCCCAGGAGATGTTGTGAGTTGCCGGGTCGCCAAGCTTGAAGCGGCGGGTGGGAAGTCTTCACAATACACGGCTTGCCCCGCAGCGCGACAGAAGTCTTGAAAGAAACACTGCAGTTTCTCTTGAAGCAGGCCCTCGAGAGCCTCGTGGACACCGGCGAGCTCTCCTTGAGCGCGCTGCCCGAGATCCCCGTCGAGCGCAGCCGCGACGGCGCCCATGGCGACTATGCGAGCCCCGTGGCAATGGGGCTCGCGCGCGAGGCGCGCATGAATCCCCGCGAGATTGCCGCGCTCATCGTGTCGCGGCTACAGGCCGCGCCCGAGATCGCCGAAGTGCAGATCGCCGGTCCGGGATTCATCAACTTCACGATCGCGCAAACCGCCCGCGCGACGATCGTGGACAGAATCCTCACGGCAGGCGAAGAATTCGGGCGAACGGAGAGCGGTGAGAATCGCCCCGTGCAGGTGGAGTTCGTGTCGGCGAATCCCACCGGTCCCTTGCACGTCGGTCACGGGCGTCACGCGGCATACGGCGCGGCGATCGCCAACCTGCTCGCCGCGGTGGGCTTCGCGGTGCAGCGCGAGTATTACTTCAACGATGCCGGGCGTCAGATGAACATCCTCGCTGTCAGCGTTTGGCTGCGCTATCTGGAGGCTTGCGGGGAGTCGCTGCCGTTCCCGGCCAACGGTTATCAGGGCGACTATGTGGGCGGCATGGGTCGCGCTCTGCTGGCACGGGACGGCGATATCTATAAACGTGATGCTGAGGACGTCATGAAAGATCTACCCGCGGACGAGGCCCGGGGCGGCGACAAAGAGGCGTACCTCGACGCACTCATCACTCGCGCGCAAGCATTGCTCGGAGCGGGCGGCTTCGAGGCTCTGCATCTGTTTACCCTCGACAGCCAGCAGCAGGAGATCTGCGAGGACTTGGAAGAGTTCGGTGTGGTCTTCGACCGCTGGTACTCGGAGCAAACCCTGGTCGCCAGTGGTGCTATCGAGCGTGCCACTGCGCGTCTGCGCGAGGCCGGTCATGCCTACGACAAGGATGGCGCGATCTGGTTTCGCGCATCGCAATTCGGCGACGATAAAGATCGTGTGATCATTCGTAAGAACGGTCAGCCGACCTATTTCGCTTCGGATATCGCCTATCACATGGAGAAGTTCGAGCGTGGCTTTGTACGTGTCATCGACCTGTGGGGTGCTGACCACCACGGTTATGTGGCACGGGTGAAGGGAGCGCTGGCGGCTTTAGGGGAGAACCCGGACAAATTCGACGCGTTAATCATGCAGTTCGTCACGCTCTATCGCGGCGGCAAGAAGATGCAGATGTCGACCCGCAGTGGCGAGTTCGTCACTCTGCGTGAGCTGCGCGCGGATGTCGGCAACGACGCCGCGCGCTATTTCTATGTCATGCGCCGTTGCGAGCAGCATTTGGATTTCGATCTGGACTTGGCGAAATCCCGCTCCAGCGACAATCCCGTCTACTACATACAGTACGCCCACGCGCGCATCTGCAGCGTACTGCGCGAGGCGCGAGCCCGTGGAATGGAATTTGATGCTGCGCAGTACGCTGCAGACGCGTCGCAGCTGAGCGAACCCCACGAACTGGCCCTTCTACGCACGCTTTCCCGCTATCCGGAGGTTATCAACTCCGCGGCTTCGGATCTGGAGCCGCACCAGCTCGCCTATTTTCTGCGGGAGCTTGCCAATGACCTGCATACCTATTACAACGCTCACACCTTTTTAGTCGACGATGCCGATTTGCGCATGGCCCGCCTGGCGTTGGTGGCGGCGACGCGACAGGTACTGGCCAATGGACTGGCGATTCTCGGCGTATCGGCTCCCGAGGAGATGTAGGTCCGCTTACAAGGCAACAACGCGATGGCACCCAGGGATTACAAGCACAGGCGCAAGAGCAGTAAGAAGCCCAAGCGTGCCCGTGGCTGGCTGTGGTTCGTGGCCGGACTGCTTATCGGCGTGGCGGGCACCTTGTTCGCGGAATTCCTGGAATATTTCTCCGCCGAGGGCGTCGTGAAGGCCGTTCGCGAGGCGACCAGCAACGATGGGCCTGAAGCAGTCGCCAAGGCCAAGGAGCAGCAGTCCGAGAAAAAGGCCAAGCGTCCACGCTTCGAGTTCTACACCTTATTGCCGGAGATGGAGGTCGCGGTTCCCGAGAACGAGCTCACCGGTGGCAGCATCGCCGCGCGCCGGGACCCGGGAAAAGCCGGCGTCACCTACGTTCTGCAGGCCGGATCCTTTCGCCAGTTCGCCCAGGCGGATCGCCTGAAGGCGGAGCTGGCACTCATGGGAATGCCGGCCATGATCCAGACCGTCTCCATCGAGGGTGGAGCCAAGTGGCACCGGGTGCGGGTTGGGCCGTTCACCAACCTGCAGGCGTTAAACGAAGCGCGCGCGGAGCTGCAGAGCAACGGCTTGAAAGTGATGGTGCTGAAGGTCCGCTCTTGATCCCGCGCATAGCGCCCGTGCGAGTTCAGATCACCGATAAGGGATTGGTGGTGATGACGAACTCTTCCACCGGCACGCCGCCGATGAGATGCTCCTGAATGATGCGCTCGAGAATCTCCGGGGTACATCCCCGATACCAGACGCCCTCCGGGTAAACCACAGCCACCGGGCCCTGCTGGCAGATTCGCAGGCAATTCGCCTTGGTACGGTAGACGCCACCCTCACCGGCCAGGCCAAGCTCATCCAGCCGCTTTTTCAGGAAATTCCAGGACTCGAGGCTCGCTTTCTTTTGTGAGCACTTGGGCTCTGTCTGATCGGCACACAAAAAGATGTGCCGTCGGATCTTCGGGATATGCAGCTCATTGACTTTGCGAGCGAGAAACGCGGAACGATCCGGGGTGGGCTTGTTGGTGCTGTTCACGAAACTAAGCCTTCCTCGCTACGGCTGCCAATGCCGCGCACGCTGAATGCGAGCCATTGGCAGGGGAAACGATTTGGAGCGGGTGATGGGAATCGAACCCACGTTATCAGCTTGGGAAGCTGAAGTTCTACCATTGAACTACACCCGCACACGTCTGGATTCTAGGGCAAGCGCGGGCGCTTTCAAACATCGCCCCCCGGGGCCGCGGGATCACCTCGAGCACGTGTTGATTTCGCATCTGGCCCCTCGTAGTCTAGGTCCATGAATATCGTCCTCAATGGCGAGCAACGCGGCCTCGAAGATGCCTTGACCGTGCTCGGGCTGATCGACCGGCTGGAGTTGACCGGTAAGCGATTGGCGGTGGAGGTCAACGAGGAGGTGGTGCCGCGCAGCCTGCATGCCGGCTATCGATTGCACGACGGCGACCGGGTGGAGATCGTGCGCGCCATCGGCGGCGGGTGAGTGTCGAGGTCCAGACCGGTGTCCCCATGGCGATAATTGAGGAACTGCAGAGAGAGCCGGCAGTTGCTGGCGCCGACACGCCCCTGGTCGTGGCCGGCGTGGAGTACTCCTCGCGATTGCTGGTGGGTACCGGCAAGTACCGGGATTTCCAGGAGACCCGCCAGGCCATCGAGGCCAGCGGCGCGCGCATCGTCACGGTTGCCATTCGCCGCACCAACATCGGCCAGAATCCAGGCGAGCCCAACCTCCTGGATTTCCTCTCGCCGGACGAGTACACGATTCTGCCCAACACAGCCGGTTGCTACGACGCGCGTTCCGCGGTTCGTACCTGCAAGCTCGCTCGTGAGCTTCTCGGTGGTCACGATCTGGTGAAGCTCGAAGTGCTCGGTGACGAGAAGACCCTGTTTCCCGATATCACGGCGACCCTCGAGGCTGCCGAGGAGCTGATCAAGGATGATTTCAAGGTGATGGTCTACACCAACGACGATCCCATCATGGCCAAACGTCTGGAAGACATGGGCTGCGTGTCGGTGATGCCGTTGGCAGCGCCCATCGGATCGGGGCTCGGTATCCGAAATCCCTACAACATCCTCACCATCGTCGAGAATGCCGCTGTGCCCATCATCGTGGACGCGGGCGTCGGCACGGCCTCGGATGCGGCCATCGCCATGGAGCTCGGTTGTGACGGCGTGCTCATGAACACCGCCATCGCGGCGGCGGCACATCCGGTGCTGATGGCCTCGGCTATGAATAAGGCGATTCAGGCGGGACGGGAGGCATATCTTGCCGGGCGTATGCCGCGGAAGAGGTTTGGTAGTGCTTCGTCTCCGCTCGACGGTGTGTTTTAGGGGACATTGATTAGGGGACATTGATTAGGGGACAGATTTCAAATCTGTCCCCCTCCACCCGACGATTCGTGCTAACCCAGATCGATCCGTAGTCCCTCGCGCGCCACGTGGCAGCGCATGGGCGAATTCGCTTGCTTGATGATTTCCTGGGAGTGCTTGTGGATGGCGTCGATTTGATCGTCGTCGTAGTTCGGATCCACGTGGAACAGGTACAGGTCCTTGACGCCCGCGTCGATGGCGGAATTGACCGTATCGATGTAACAGGAATGTCCCCAACCACGCTTCTTCTGGTAGTCCTCCGGCGTGTATTGGGCGTCGTGTATGAGCACGTCCACGTCTTGCATGAATTCCCTCACACGCCGCCGTTCTTCTTCCTTCATGGCGTCCAGCAGGTCCTGCTCGTGGGCGTCGAATTCAGGCTTGCGGCGCTCGATGGATTCGTCGATGAAAGCGAGCTCGTTGTCCGATGCATAGACGATGGTCGTTTGGCCGGCCTGAATGCGGTAACCGAAGGTGCTGCCCGGATGGTGCACATTGAAGTGCTCGATGTGTATGGAGCCGATGTCCAGGGGATTCAATCCGGATTCCAGGTACTTGACGTCGGCGAGCCAGGTCTCCGTCTCCACCGGGAAATACGGTGCCTTCATCTGGTCCGATATGTGCTTGGCGATGTCGTGCTCGGTTTCGCCGGGGCCGAAGAAGTGAATCTTCCATCCGGGGATGAATGCAGGTACGAAGAAGGGCAGTCCGGAGATGTGGTCCCAGTGGTAGTGGGTGAGGATCACGGTGAGCTCGCGGACATCGTTCTGCTTCATCAGCTCATTGCCGAGTGGAATGATGCCTGATCCCGCGTCACAGACCAGAATCTGGTTGCCGACGCGGATCTCCACGCAGGAGGTGTTACCGCCAACTTTGCAATGACTGTCGAACGGGGCCGGATAAGAGCCACGCACTCCCCAGAAGCGCAGGTAATTTTCAGTCATGGACCAAGTCTAGCGGCCGGAATCTGGCTGGGCGTCCGTGTACTTGCAGATAATCTCACGAATTTCCTGAGATCGCAGGGGTTTGACGAGATATTCGCGCACCCCGAGCTGCCTGGCGATGGTCCGGTCCTGATGGTAGTCCTTCGACGTCACCATCACGACTGCGGTATTCTGATGACGCTTCATTCCCCTGAGCTTCTTGAGCAGGGTGAGGCCGTCCTTTTCGCGCATTAGCACGTCCAGAAACAACAGGTCGGCGCCGTGGTCCTGGAGGTAAACGAGAGATTCCGTGGCGGATTGGAACGATCTCAGGTTCACATCGAGGGGACCGGTGCTGAGTTCGTATAAGGAGATCGACGTGGGGCTATCGTCGATGACGACGATCTCTGGGCTTTTTCTTGGCACCGGGGAATCACCAATTACACTATCAATCGACCATACCTGACTGGAATATCCCCCTTTCAATCCGTAATTTAGCAGGTTTTTTTCATGGAGTTAATCAATTTACCCGCATTTTGCGATGATTCCCACAAACGCCTCGGACCGGGCTGCGGGCTGTTCGCGCCGCTTCTCCAGCCGGCATCTGGCGCCGGACAGTGATTCCGCAGGCCCACCATCGACCGGTACGCAGCTTCGTGCGGCGCTCGGCGCGCATGACGCCGGCGCAACGGGTCGCTATCGTGCGCTGCTGGCCGATCTACGGCCTCGAAGGCGCGGGCTTGCTGGATCTCGATGCCGTATTCGGGCGCCGGGTCCCCAGGGTGATGGAGATCGGCTTTGGAAACGGCGAAGCCCTGGTCAGCCTGGCCGAGTCCCATCCGGAGTGTGACTATCTGGGTGTCGATGTCTACGAACCCGGGATAGGGCGGCTGCTCGCGGCAGTCGCCGAAAAACGCCTCGACAATGTCAGGCTGCTGCGCGGTGATGCCGTGGACGTGCTGCCCAAGCGGCTTGCCCCGGCCAGCCTGAATGCGATGCTGCTGTTCTTTCCCGACCCCTGGCCGAAGAAACGCCACCACAAGCGCCGTTTGGTGCAAACGGATTTCGTCAAGCTGGTGGCGAGCAGACTGGTGCCCGGCGGACATTTTCATCTGGCCACCGACTGGCAGGATTACGCCGAGCACATGCTCACGGTGTTGGAGGAGGAGGATGCATTCGTGAACCTGGCCGGGCCGGGCAACTTTTGTACACGAGGCACGGACCGGCCGATGACGAAATTCGAGCGCCGCGGGCGACGGCTGGGACACGAGGTCCTGGACCTGCTATTCGAGCGGCGGGGGCCGAGCTGATGGCCCCGGGCCCGACGTTATGACTGAAGACGATGTGGCGCGTCTCTGGCGTCTCGCGGATCGCGTATCGGTGACCGTCGCCAGTGCCGCGCGTCGCGTCATGGCCATCTACCAAACAGAGTTCGAGGTACATCACAAAAAGGACAATTCACCGGTAACCAGTGCGGATTTGGCTGCCCACGACATTATCAGTGAGGGCTTGGCCGCACTCGAACCGGGTATGCCGATTTTGTCCGAGGAGGGCGAGATCCCCCCTTTCGAGGAGCGTGGCCGCTGGCGCAGCTACTGGTTGGTGGATCCCCTGGACGGCACCCGTGGATTCGCCGCGCGAAGTGGTGAGTTCACTATCAATGTCGCGCTGATCAGCGATTGCGAGCCGATCCTCGGTGTGGTGGCGGTGCCGGTCTCCGCTACCTGTTGCGCAGCCGTGCGCGGCGGTGGCGCGCGTTTCGAGCACGCCGACGGTACACGCGAATGCATTCGTACCCGCCGGCTGCCCGCTCACCAAGTGGTCGTGTTGCGCAGCCGCAGGCGCCGGCACGCCGAAGTGGACAGGCTGATGGCGAAGCTTGGCGGGGTGCGCGTGATTCGCGCCAGCAGTTCGCTCAAGGCATGTCTGGTGGCCCGCGGGCTTGCTGATCTGTATCCGGCTTTCGGACCCACCAGCGAGTGGGACACGGCCGCGAGCCAGTGTCTGCTCGAGGAAGCCGGCGGTGGGCTGACGGACCGCGCATTGAAGCCGTTGCGTTACAACACTTGCGCATCTGTGGAAAATCCATCCTTCGTCGCATTCGGTGACCGGCAAGCAGACTGGAAGAATCTGCTGGCGGAATTTAATTCTTGAGACGCGCTGCCCGCGCGCACCCCACAGGCGGTAATTGTGACAGTCATCCCACTTTGCGGGCACTTATGCAGGTGTTCGGCCTGGTTGTGTAAAGGGAAAATCCTCCCGTCCGATATGCTCCTAGATAGGTTCAGGTCCATCAGGGATGCCGTTCCTATGCTGGCGCGCGGAGGGCTTTTTGGTGATAGACATTCAGCCGGACAACCAACCGACGAAGCTCGGCCAGGTCTTGAACGCCTTCACCGCGGCGGCGCTGCTCATATCCGGATTGCTGCTGCTGAGCGCCTTCTACGTGGAAGAAGAGCTCGTTCGGGCTTTCTGTCTCGGCGCCTTTTGTTTTTCATTAACGGTTGCCGTGTTGCTGTTTGCCATAACGCGTATCAGCCGGGCGTTAGATCGCAGCCGCGAGCGATTCCACAAGGCTCTGGAAATCAGCAACGACCTGTCCGCGAAACTCTCGTACCAGGAAAGCCACGACAGCCTGACGGGTCTTCTCAATCGCCGCGAGTTCGAAGGGCGCCTGCAGGACCTGCTCAAACAGAATTCGTCACAGCCGATTGAACACGTCGTCTGCCACATTAATATCGACCGCTTCAAGGTTATCAACGAAACCTGTGGCCCCGCCGCTGGTGACGAGCTTCTCGTCGAGCTCGCCGAGCTGCTTCGCAAGCGCGTCCGGCACCGCGACACGTTGGCGCGAATAGGCGGCGACGAGTTCGGCATTATCATGCGCGACTGCTCGCTCGAGCACTCGGAGCACGTCGCCGAAAACCTCCTGGAACTACTCGGCGAACTCCGCTTCAATTGGCGTGGGAAACGATACGCCGTCGGGGCGAGCATCGGACTGGTGCCCTTAACCGACCCCGCAAGCAACGTATCGAACGTGCTCAGTTGCGCCGACGCAGCCTGCCACGCCGCCAAGGACAAGGGTGGCCACCGGGTGTTCATGTTCAGTCACAGCAACACGGAGCTCGCCAAGCGCCACGGTCACATGCGCTGGGTGTCGCGCATCAACAGGGCATTGGATGAAGACCGTTTTCGGTTGAGCTTTCAGCCCATTACGCCGATCGAGCCAACCGACAAGCCTCCGATCCACTACGAGCTACTGATTCGTATGCAGGACGAGTTCGGAAACATGATCGCGCCCGGCGCATTCCTGCCGGCCGCGGAGCTCTACAGTTTGTCCACCAAGCTGGACCGCTGGGTGTTGTCCTCGGCATTCGCATGGCTGGACAGCCACCCGCGCCACGTGGACGAACTGAGCCTTTGCGCGATCAACCTGTCGGGCCACTCCCTCAGCGACGACAAATTCCTGGATTTCGTGGTCGATCTGTTCGTATCGAGCCGGGTTCCCGCGAGCAAGATATGTTTCGAGATAACCGAAACAGCGGCGATCGCCAACCTGGAGCACGCCAGCCGATTCATCGGCACTCTGAAAGCCCTGGGCTCACGCTTCGCCCTCGATGACTTCGGCAGCGGTCTGTCGTCCTTCGCTTACTTGAAGACACTTCCGGTGGACTATCTCAAGATTGACGGCATGTTCATCCGGGACATCCATGAAGATCCGATTCACCTTGCCATGGTGCGGTCCATCAACGAGGTGGGTCATCTGATGGGCATGGAGACCGTGGCCGAGTTCGTGGAAAACGACGCCATCATCGAGGTACTGCGTGAGGTGGGGGTCGACTACGCCCAGGGTTACGGTATCTGCCCGCCTCAGCCCCTGGAGATTTTCGAGCGCGCCGAACAGCAGGAAACCGGCGCGCACGCCGCTCTGACCATGGTCGTCGCGTAAGTCCCGCTTCTCTCTATGCCCGCACAGTCGGGTGTTGGGCTTCGCAAACTCAGCCCAGCTTACGGTAGCCTGGCCCGCATGGGCATTTGTGCGAATGCGGCAATGCCGGTGGTGCTGGCGCTCGGCGCGGCTTTTCTCTTCGCCCTCGGTATACAGTTCACCCGCAAAGGTTTGCGGTATATCGATTCCCGGACCGGGACACTGGTGAGCATTGGCACTGCCACATTGCTTTACTGGGCGGTTTCGCCGTGGCTGCTGCAACGCCACTATTGGCTGACGCCCGTGATCGCGCTGTTTGCCGCCATCGGCTTGTTCCGCCCCTTTCTATCTTCGAATCTGTCCATGGCCGGCACCCGGTATCTGGGCGCGACCATTTCGAGCACCCTGGCATCTGCCGCGCCGGTGTTCGGCGTCGCTCTGGGGGTGCTGATGCTTGGCGAGCTTCTTGGCCTCGGCGTCGCGTTCGGCACCGCGGCGATTGTCGCCGGCGTGGTAGTGCTTTCCTGGCGGGGCGATGTCTCGCGGGCCTGGCCCTGGTGGGCACTGATGCTGCCGATCGGCGCCGCGTGCTTGCGAAGCGTCGCGCAGGCTTTTGCCAAGCTGGGCATGGAAAGTCTGCCGAGCCCCTATTTCGTGGGCTTGGTGGGCTACAGCGTGTCTTTTCTGGTCGCCGCCGCCGACCATCGCTGGCGCGGCGCCGCCTTGTGCACGGTGTTCAACCGCGGTTGTGGCTGGTTGGTGTTGACGGGCGCGAGCTACGGCTTGGCGATACTTTCCCTGAATAGCGCGCTCAGCTGCGGACGGTTGTTGGTGGTCGCGCCGATCGTCGCTTGTGCGCCGTTGTTCACGCTGCTTCTGGGTATTTCCCTGTTTCGCGAACGGGCAATCACCGGCCGCGTGGTGCTCGCCGTGTTGCTGGTCGTACCGGGGGTGGTGCTCGTCAGCATGGACCGCTGATCGTCGGTGCCCGATGCCAGGTGCGAATCCTGGCCCACGATGCTAGTCTTGCGCTTGAGCCCTCCGATTGACGCACCGCGTGTTCCCATGAAGACCATTTTGGTGCCCTTTTACGACGACGACATTGCACAAAATGCGCTCGCCACCTCGTGGCTGGTCGCCGAACGATTCTCGAGCTATGTCGAAGCATTGTTCGTCATGCGTCCGCCTCAGATATTTGATGGCGAAGGAATTGCCTTGGCGGGCTCTTATATGACTCAGCTCAAGGACGAGGAACGCCGGCTCGCGGAAAGCGCCCACCAGCGTTTTCAGTCGGCCATAGAATCCCGCGGCGTGCCGATTGCGGAAGTCAGCACTCCGGCCGAGGGCGTGACCGCCGGATGGCGGGAGACGGAAGGTCTGGAGGGTCAGATCATCGGTGACTACGGCCGTCTGTTCGACCTCATCGTCATCGGACGCAATTTCGGCCAGCCGTGGATCGATTGGAGCGTCATGTGTGAGGCGGCGTTGTTCGAGACCGGACGGCCGGTGCTGGTGGCGGGGTCGCAGACGCCGTCGTCCATCGGTGAGCGCATCGTGGTTGCCTGGAACGGAAGCACCGAGACCGCGCGTTGTATCGCACTCAGTATGCCGTTTCTGGAACGAGCCGAATCGGTCGTGGTGTTGACCGTCGAAGGCTGGCAAGTGCCAGGGCCGGGTGGCGATCAGGTAACCGCTCACCTACAACGAAACGGAATCAAAGCCACCGCGAGGGCGGTGGACGCCGGCAGCCGCTCCGTGGGTGAGGCGATTCTCGACGAGACCAAGGACTTCAACGCGGATCTCCTCGTCAAGGGTGCGTACACCCACAGCCGCCTGCGCCAGCTGGTCTTCGGCGGCGCCACCCGGCACCTGCTGAACCATACCCCCATTCCTCTGCTCATGGCGCACTGACGCCACCAGGTGAAAAAAACGACCGCCGCAACTGCGGCGGTCAGCCTCCATGAACGTCGTTGGCAAGAGCGCGCCGGGTGAAATCTGCGCCGTTCACGCAACATGCGATTCCTGAAACGTTTCGTTTACATTTGCGCAAGCTTCGTGATCATTGCCATTGTGGCGCTGTGGCTCGCGGTACGTGCAAGCCTGCCACAGCTCGACGGAGCGCGCGCCCTGGCAGGGTTGGCCGCACCGGTACAGGTTAGCCGCGACCAGATGGGTGTGGTCACCATACGCGCCGGCGATCGCCGTGATGCAGCGCTTGCAACCGGCTTCGTGCACGCTCAGGAACGCTTTTTCCAGATGGATTTGATGCGCCGTCTGGCCGCCGGTGAGTTGGCCGCGTTGGTGGGAGAGGCCGCCGCCGACCATGATATGCGGCAACGCGTTCATCGTTTACGCAGTGTCGCTCGCCGGGTGATCCGTCGCATGGACGATTTCGAGGGGGCAATCGTCGATGCTTACACCGCCGGTGTGAACGCCGGCATCGATGCGTTGCCCGTGCGGCCCTTCGAGTATCTGATTTTACGCGCCCATCCGTCAACCTGGCTCGCCGAGGACACCGTGCTGGCGGTGCTG
>Ga0209980_10000126_pt1 | contig 37090 bp, 44 predicted proteins | sample CR02metaG_FD_183611 | JGI IMG/M metagenome (GOLD analysis project Ga0209980, IMG submission 183611) | Deep subsurface microbial communities from Mariana Trench to uncover new lineages of life (NeLLi) - CR02 metaG (SPAdes) (version 2) | ecosystem: Environmental > Aquatic > Marine > Ocean trench...
CAAAATAATTTTCCATCGTCTCTTTTAATGCAAGTCCAACACCAAGTGAAATGCCACCAGTAGCTGTGGCCAAAACTATCAGGTCCACTCCCCACCATGAAATAATACCAATAGCTGTCACAACGAAAATTCCAATAGGTAGAACCTGTTTTGCTGATTTAGGAACTCCTTCTTGGTTTTTCTTTGAATATCCAGGTGGTTTTGCACTTGGAATCAGTGGTTCATAATTACCAAGTCTCTTTTGTTCTCTCCATATATCTATTGGATAGATTTCTTGTGGTACAACACCTGGTCTTAACTTTTTCCCGGTCTGGTTATTTCCAGTAATACAATTTTCATAATATTTTTCATACTTTTTTCTTTCTGATTTTTTCCATTCTTCAAAAGGATCTTCAACCAATTTTTCATATCCACCAACAGACAACCCTCTAGAGGTACGATATTTCTCGAGAAATTGTAGACCTTCTTTAGTTTTAATTAGTTTTTTAAATTCTTCGTCTTTCATATCATAAGGTGTTGTTTTTGGTGGAATCCATTTGAAGCACTTTTGAAATAGATCCCCTTCATCATCTGGGAAACCATGCATTTCATTCCAATTTTCATAATCTGTTTGCTCAAGGTTTGATTTCTCACGTTTTAGTAATGTAATTGGTATAAGCTGTGATACCGTCCAGCCAATTACAAGTATATTGATGGAATCTAAAATTTTTGCAAAGGTTTCAGCAGGATTTAGTTCATCTTCAGCAAATACATTTTCTCCTTCAAATAAACCAGTAGATGTTATGTACGCATTAGTTGATGAGACTAGTACTATGGCAAATAATGGTAAAATAGCTTTGCGAGCAAATCTGGAAACATCGGGACGTGAATAGTTAAATTTTTGGGATAAAATCCAATGCGAAAATTTGTGGTAAACTATTCCGATTATTATCAAACCAATGATTAAAATGGCAAAAGCAATCTGGACTGCTTCTGAAGAGGCAATTAACTGGGGTATCGTCTCAAATTCTCCTACTGAAATATTTCCAACTTCTTCTTCTTCAGCCAAATCTATTCACTAACTTTGGATATTGAATAGGCTTGAATACAAAGGTTAAGGTTGTCAGCAGTAATTTCTAGCCGTTATCAAATTTTTTTGCAGTTTCAGCCTCAATAATAAAAAAACCGTATATTTAGCAGTCAGTTGATCGAACCATACCTACCAACCTTTAACAGGGGAGAACGATATTTGTATTAAATGACCTTAGAAAATCAAGAACAAAATAGTGTATGGACTGAAACAGAGTCACCTTCAATCAAAACTTATACTCTAAGTAATTTTCGTAAACTCCCTCAAATACAAAAAATGTCTGAGGAAAAAAAATTTGAAATGGAAGTGGTTGGAAATGTACTTCCATTCAAGACAAATAACTATGTTATTGAACAGCTAATCGATTGGAATGATATACCAAACGATCCAATGTTTGTTTTAACATTTCCACAAAAAGAAATGCTAGTTTCAAAACATTATGAACAGATGGAAACTATTCTTAGAAAAAATGCAGATAAAAAAGAAATTCAAGAAATAGCAAATGAAATCCGATTACAACTTAATCCACACCCAGCAGGTCAAATGGAACTAAATGTTCCAACATTAAGTGATGGAACCAAACTTTATGGTATGCAACACAAGTACAAGGAAACATGCCTTTTCTTCCCAAGCCAAAGTCAAACATGTCATGCATATTGTAGCTTTTGTTTTAGATGGCCACAATTTGTTGGAATGGATGAAATGAAGTTTGCAATGAGAGAAGGAGAACAATTAGTTCAGTATCTTACAGAACACCCAGAGATTAGTGACGTTCTGTTTACTGGAGGTGACCCAATGATAATGAAAGCAAAAATGTTTTCTACATATATTGATGCATTACTTGAAGCTGATCTTCCTAATCTTAATACAATTAGAATCGGAACAAAGGCATTGTCTTACTGGCCTTACAAATTTCTGACAGACGATGATGCAGATCAATCATTAGATATTTTTGAGCGAACTACAAACAAAGGAATACATCTTGCAATAATGGCTCACTTTAATCATCTAATCGAACTAAAAACTGGTTCAGTAAAAGCTGCAATAAAACGTGTTAGAAAAACTGGAGCCGAAATTAGAACACAATCACCATTGTTAGCTCACATCAATGATGATGCAGATATGTGGGCTCAAATGTGGAGAAAACAGGTTCAGCTTGGTTGTATTCCATATTACATGTTTGTTGTACGAGATACTGGAGCACAACATTACTTTGGGATTTCACTAGTAAAGGCCTATGAAACTTTCAATAAAGCATACAGACAGGTTAGCGGTTTGTCTAGAACTGTAAGAGGACCTAGTATGTCAGCTACACCAGGTAAAGTACTCGTTGATGGAGTTGTAAAAATCAATGAAAAAAAAGTAATAACTCTACGATTCATTCAAGGTAGAAATCCAGATTGGGTTGGAAAACCATTCTTTGCTGAATATGATGAAAATGCCATTTGGCTTGATGATCTCAAACCTGCGTTTGAAGAAAAATTCTTTTTTGAAGATGAGCTAGAATCAAAATATCTTTCAAAAATAAAAAATTCTTCTTAAATTTTAATTAAAATTGTAAAAATAATTTTTATGTCTTGGCAATGTTATCCTTTTGAATTATTTTGATTTTCTTTTCTTTTTCTTATCTAGACGTCTTCTAATTGCTATGGAAAAAAGTGTTCCTGCAGGTATTCCTATTAACGTACCTATACTGACATAGGGCGCAATAAAGAAATCACCAATCCAAATTCCTCCATCAGTTGTAATTTCCATTAAGGTTCGTGGTCGTAAAATTAATGTACTAGTCTTAGAGTTAGTGATTTCATTTCCCAAATCATCTGTATAGCTTACAATTACTTCGAATGGAATTTTTTGTTCGGTACTAATGTTTTCTTGTGAAGTCTTTATCTGTGATGTGATAGAAACAGGTATCCCAGCTTCTATAGATGAAAAGCTATGAGTTACCTCTCCAACAAACTCAATGTTTTGAGGAGCAATAACTTGTATACTAACATCAATTATGTCAATATGTTCAGATAAAACTTCAACTTCAAATGGAAATTGAGCATTTGGAAATATTGCTTCAGGAGTAATTGTATGAATTGTTACTTTTGGTTGGTCTTCAACAATGATAGGAATTGCAATGTTACTTGAAGTTGGTGCAAGAGGGTCTTCGTTATTACTTACCAATACTTGTGAATACAAAACATTAAGAAAATGTGTTCCTTGGCTTGCATCCAGGAGAACTTTAAAATCAATCGTTCTTCCATAAGAGCCACCAGTTGATAATCTGTCAACTTTGATCTCATTATTATCAACTGGAACTATTGAACCATCAGGATTAGTTAATACAATGCTTATTTCCTGCTTATCTTCCCAACCATTATTTTTTAAGAGGATTGACACGGAAAACGTTCTTCCATTTATTACAGAATCTGGATGGTTAATCTCAAGATCAAGGCTTCCTTCCATTGTTTGCTTTATTGTTTCTGCTTCAGCTACTGGAAATACTATTATGAAAAAACCTAGGCATAATGCTAAAGATACAAAATTAACGTTTTTCACTTCGTTTACCTGCTTTTTGAGCTATTAAGTAATACAACGTTAATGATGCCTAGTTATGCGCTTTATTGCTACCTCACAAGACTGTTGATTAATAAATCCCTTTTAGGTTTAAGCTTCAAATAGGTAAAATCATGGTAAAAGTAACTAATACTAATGAAAAGTGTCAGCGCTGTGGAAAGGGCAAAATGGTAACCGATCGTGAAACGGGAGAGGAGTTTTGTTCAAAATGTGGATTTGTAGCGTCTGAAAAATTACAGGAATCAGGCCCAGAATGGAGATCCTTTACACAAGATGAGCATGGAGATCGTGCTAGAGCAGGTGCCCCAACATCATTAACAATGCACGATATGGGTCTTGCCACTATTATTAATCCTATCAACAAAGATGCTTCGGGGAAACCGCTATCATCAGCTATGAAAAGCACAATTGAACGTCTTAGAACTTGGGATAGTAGAAGTCAAGTCCATGAACCAGTAGATAGAAACTTTAGACAAGCCTTCAGTGAGCTTAATAGACTAAAAGATAAACTTACAATTTCAGATGCAGTAATGGAAAAGGCTGCATATATTTATAGAAAAGCACTTGATAAAGGTCTCGTTCGAGGTAGATCAATTTCAGCTTTGATAGCAGCTGCACTTTACGCAGCTTGTCGTGATACTTCTACACCAAGAAATCTAAAAGACATCGAAATGGCAGCTAACATCAAACGAAAAGATATTGCACGTTGTTATAGATTACTTGTAAAGGAACTCTCTCTTAAAATGCCTGTAACTGATTCTATTCAATGTGTTGCAAGAATTGCAAGTAAGATTGGAATTGGAGAAAAAGCAAAACGTAGTGCAATAGTAGTTTTGAAAAGTGCTCAAGAAAAAGAAGTTTCAGCTGGAAAAGATCCAATGGGACTAGCAGCAGCTGCTTTATACTTGGCTTGTGTGAAAAATGGTGAAGATAAGACACAAAGAGATATTGCAGAAGCTGCAAATGTAACTGAAGTTACAATAAGAAATAGATACAAAGGTCTCAAAGAACTGTTAAACCTTTAGTTTTCTTAATTCATTAAATACCAACTATAAGCATTGTTACACGTTCGAAAATACTAAACATATTACCAATGACCAAATCAACTATACGATCACCATATCTTTCAATTACAAAATCAACTCCTTCACCCAAAACCTTGGTCTCTACAACATTGAAGATCTGATCAAGGGTCTGTTCTGCTACCAATTCAGAACTTTGTCCTGAATCTACTTCACCAAATATTGAAGGCATTATATCAGCAATCATACTTGGTGTAATGTTTGACATAACTTCTGATATTTTGTCCGGTGTTGGGTCACGGATTACATTTTGAAACATTTGCGAATCCATCAATAATCTAAGAAACTTTCAATCCTATAATGAGTAGGTATTAACTATACCAAATAAAGAACCATTTTGGCATTAAACTAATTTTTGGATACCAATATGGAATAGATTGTTATTACAAAAATTTCTTAGATCTTCTTTTCATTTTGAACATAACCTCCTTCTACATTATCAGGAGGTGGTATTTTTTTTGCTGTCCCTAGTCCTATTGTTGTAATAATTACTGAGGCCATTATTACAAAAAATACAATCTGAGGATAAACATCTCCGTTAGGAAGACCAAGAGTTATTGGGAATGTTGCTAGTACTGCAGCAGCTAATCCCCGAGGGATCATTACTGAAGTGACTTTTCTATCAAGTAATGAAAATCTCATCGTAAGTGTGGTCTTAGTTACTATAACTCTTCCAAGATATACTAAAACTGCCGCAACAATTCCAAATATCAAAAATTCTATCCGGCCAAAACTGGCTAATAATCCTACAAACACAAAGAAAAATGATCTTACGAGAAATGTTAACTGGTTGTGCATAGTATCATCAGTTGAAATTTCAGGAAGCTTAAATTTTAGATAACGTGAAATACGACGTCTATTTCCTAGCATTAATCCAAAAACTAGTGCTGTTAGCGCACCTGATTCTCCAAAGGATCGTGCCATAAAATAAAGAACAAATAAAATTCCAAGGGTTAACATGTAGCTGTGTTGAGCATTAGATAATTTTGTAGTAACATACATCCAAGGAATTCCTACCCCCAAACCAAGAAGAAGACCAACTGCAACTGCTTTTCCAAAAGTTACTCCCAATAAATCCACATCAAAATATCCTGATAGAACTGCTTGAAACATGATAAATGCTATAATAGTTGATAAAATGTCAGTCAAAGCAGATTCGAAACTAAGCATTGATCTTGTTTCTTCAGAAACTCGGAGTTGTCTAACTAAACCAAATACAATAATTGAACTACTTCCTCCAACAATAGAAGAAAGTAAAATACTATCAAGTAATTCCCACCCTAATCCATAATGAGCTAACAATGTTACTATCATCATAGATACTGCAAAACCCAAAATTGCAAGTATTATGGCAAAGTGTGCAGTCTTTACCATATTTCTCAAATCAAGATTCAAACCACCATCAAACATGATTATAATTAGAGCGAGGGCAGCAAAGTAGGGAACAACTTCAATGACAACATCAGGTTGAATGATTCCAAGTACTGGACCGATAATAACTCCTAGAATCATTAAAAACGCAATATCCGGAATTCCAGTTTTTTTAAAAAATGCTTCACCAGCAACTCCTAGAAATATGGTAACTCCTGCAGCTAAGAGCACTACATGTGCTGCTGCAATTGAATCCTGGCCTGATAATCCCTCAATGGCTTTTTGTAAATTTATTATGCCTTGAATAATAAAATTTGAATCAAGTTCTTCTTCTGATATTATTGATGGGAGTGGATTTTCTTGAAAGTAGGATTTGATCGTATCTAATATGCTGAAAAATACCAAATTCATTGACGTCAGTTTGTTTTTTCCTGATCTATTTAAAAGAAGAATTTGTCAAGGTAGATTGATTTATTGATAATTGCATTGACTTGAAAATTTGAAATTGGTGTAAAAATTGATAACTTGTAGATGGATCTAGTATTTTCAGATATTCATGCAGATATAGAAGCTCTTAATTTAATTCTCAAAGTGGTTACTTCTAATGAATTTAAAGAAAAGTATGGTGCTTTTTCGAGAATTCTAAATCTCGGTGATGTTTTAGAAAGAGGTACTCATCCTAAACAAGTTTTGAAAGAATTAAAGAATCTTCAAAAAAACTACCCAGTAATCTCCGTCATGGGAAATCATGATGAAGCGTTTTTGTATGGTAGAAGAGTTAGTGGTAGTTCTCTTGAAAGTCTTGATGCACATTCCTCCCTCACTGAGACCGACACTGATTTTTTTCAAAAAAACAAAGATGATTCATATGGCCAACAAGAATTTGTAGATAAAAAAAATGGGCTAATTTGTGTTCATGGTGGTACATTGGATTCAAATAAAATTACTCCTCCTGATGCTGGAACTGAAGCCTGGCTTTATCAGAAAAGTTGGCAAAGATTATCAGAAGAGGATTTTGAGTTCTTTAGTTATACAGGATTTCACTACAAAGCCTCATCAGCATTTTCTGAAGCTAAAACATTGCTAGATAATTCCGTAATATTATGCGGTCATCAGCATTTAGAGGCTGCTCTAAAACAAGATAAAGAAGGAATTTTTGAAATTCTGTCTACAACAAAGCTCCAAGAAGAAAAACTTTCTACATTTACTCTTGAAAAAAAAGAATTTGAAATTGAAGATAATTGTAACTATTTTATTAGATTAGGATTGGGAGGTCCAGAAGGATATTATGGAATTGGAGCTTCTAAACCACATTTTGGAATTATTCAATACAATCCAAAAAAAATAGTTCTCTTTACAGTAAATCCTTAACATAAATCATATACAAATTAAAACACGTACTTGTCTACTCTTCATTATAAATGAGCGCAACAGAAATTCTTCGCAAAGATCACAGGGAAATTAAAAGATTAGAAAAAGTTGTATCAAAGTGTTATCAAAAACTATATGCTGGAAGTAAAATTCCATTTACTGACATCGAAAAAATTACATTAGTAATTTCAGAATTTTTAGATTCTATTCATTATTCCCGAGAAGAAAGCTCTTACTTTGCCTGTGTATCAAGTTATGAAACACTCAATAAAGAAATTCATACTTTCCTAGTCGAACATGAGTTTGGACGCCGAATTGCAACAAAAATTTCACATCATCTAAAGCGATGGAAAAACGGTGAAGATGCACGAGAACCTGTTGCTAGGTTTCTAAGAACCTACTCTATCTTTCTACAGGACCATCTATCAAAAGAAGATGCTTTTTTTGATAGAGCAGAAAAGGAGGTATTATCTAAAGAAGAAGAAAAGGAAATGTTTGAACAATTTCAATCAATTATCGCCATTACTTCAAAAATTGATGAAATGATAAAAGTAATTGATTATTTAGAAAACCAACCCTGGTTCAAAGACTAATTCTCTAATTAAGAATTATTTTTAGGAAATGAGATGTTAAGAAAACAGTAATGATTGTTTATGGAAATAACAGATTGGTTGTTATTCTGTTTTAGTAGGTTATGGTATGAAAGGATAACCTAGGTAGTTAGTTCAGGCTTTAGAGTCCAAGCAATTGCCAGTATTACAAATGGAACAGAAATCGTAACAGTAAGCTGCAAAATAACCATCAATTGAGTTTGAGCAATTTCAGAAGGTGCTGCTAGAATCCAAGGTAAAGGAAGAGTAATTATAAACCAAATTGATGAAAGCAAAATAATTATTTCAAGTTTTTTCTTTGTACGAGGTTTCAACAATTTGTTTCCTAGGTTAGGGTATTAATTTGATTGGAAAAAGTGTGAATTTTGGTTTTTTAAAATCGTATCCCAAAGGTCCAACGACGATTAATTATGAAATTAATACCCCCGGCAATTGCTATTGAAATTACGGCCGCAAGCATATAGTAGATAGATAATACTTCTACAAACATATAGGTAGTACCAAGTTGAATCCCCATTCCTACCAAACCAACACTTACAAATTTAATGTACATCAAAATAGTTTTTTGAGAATTTTTTGAATCATTAAAAGTCCAAAATTTATTTAATGTAAAATTTGAGGTTATTGAAACCGAAATTGCAATCACATAAGAAAGGAAATACCAAAGACCCAAAAACTCGGTTAAGAAATAAAGCAGTCCTAAATTTACAAGAACTCCACTTGTTCCAACTGCATAATATTTGACTGCATGTTTTGCAAAAAGTGAAAGCCTTCCACCTTTCCTTTGATCATGCAGTGTCAAGTTGATTTCTCAAGATTTCGCGTGTTAATAAACAAAGTTGAATATGAGATTCTTTCTATAAATCAAAGAAACAATAATAAATAATTTAATTTTTTCTGAAAAAATGTATAAAAATTTGAACAAAATGTTAAATAGTTTAAAATCATATAAGATATGATGCGGAAGGATGTAAATCCTATCGACTAAATTAGCGTGGCTCCGCGGAACAAAATTTAGTTCAAAAGCACATGTTGCTTTGATAGAGAGGCAATCTCTCAAAGTTCTGCATTGGGAGTCACGCCAACTTTTATTATCTTATTTCAAAGGTATAAGATCAATTGAGACTGGTCCAACAATGTTTTTGTTGGGATTTATCAAAATTGTTAATTTCTGATTTTCCTCGATTGTTACTTCCTTCATCCCAAGATAATCCCACGTATAATAAACAGAAATTCCAGTTTCGTGTGGGGTTCCTTCTAGTTGAAAATCCTCTGAGAATGAAAATGAGTTGCCCTCTAAACTAATTGTCAAAATCTCGGGGCTGTCCCCATTAGGAACAAATCTAAATTCATAGTTTCCCTTTTGAATATTGATATTATCAGTAAAAATTCCTTCCTTGTACAAACCTGGGTCAGCCAAGGTGATATGATATCCTTCTATTTTTTTTTCATTTGGATTTAATGAAAAAACTCCTCCGGCAATCGTCAATCCAATTATAACTGCTGCATATGTGCCAATCCGAGATTTTTTCAAATTTAGCTAAATTTTTCTTTTTTAAGTAATATTTAAATACAAACCCTCCAACTTAGCGTAAAATGCAAAAATGTCCTCTCTGCGGTGAAGTGGTTAACAATCACTTGGGAATTCAAAGCCATATCAAGAAGATTCATCCTCAAAGAACAACCCCTCTGAATTTCTAGTCTCACAGTAATTCAATTTTTGTTAGCGAAATTTTATGTTCGGTTAAGCAAAATTCACAATTTCAATTAAAAGTCAATTTTTTGAGCAGGCATTGTGTCAAAATTCCAAAATACGTGGTCTAAGCCAGAAAGTCCAGGAATCGGTCATAGGATTACTGATGCGTTAAAACCTAAAGGCGCTTTAAAGCCTAGGGTAGAAATGGCAGTCAAAAGACTACAAGCTCAGATTTCAAAATTAGATAATATGCTTACTAAATTAAAACAAAGAGATGAACAAATTTTCAAAAGAATAGTTACTGCAACACAACAGCATGATACTCATACAAGTAAAGTTCTGTCAAATGAATTGGGAGAAGTTAGAAAGGTTAGTAGGATTTTAGGAAATGCCCGAATGGCTCTAGAACAAATTGAATTAAGATTAACAACTTTCCATGACCTTGGAGATACTGTCATAACTATTATGCCCACAATAGGTCTAATGAAAAGTCTAAAATCATCTCTTGTTAAGTTCATGCCAGAAGCAGATCAAGAAGTCAACCGAATGACTGAAATGCTAGGAGGTTTGATGACTGAAACATTCTCAGGAGATACATCATTAGGCGTTGAACCAAGTACTAATGCAGAGTCAGATAAAATATTACAGGAAGCAGCTGCAATTGCAGAGTCAGCAGTAAATGACAAGTTACCCTCTATGCCAGCTGAAGAGACATCTCCTTCTTCTACAACAACTCGCTATATGTGATAAAATCTTTTATCTCAAAAATTGATAATTAATGAATTAGGAAGAAGGTCTTGATTCCTTAAAGTTCTTAACCCTATCGCCTTCGGCATCAATAATACCATCTAGACCAGAAAGTTTACTTCGCAAATTATTGATTAAATTTCCGACCTCATCTGCATCATTTTCTACCGCTCCTCTTTTTTTGGTAAGACTCTCAATTCCTTGATTTTCTTCTTCAATATACTCACTAACCTTCATTAGCTTTTCTTTAAGATTTTTAATATCAACAGATTCATCTTCGATGTCTTTTTCAAGTTTGGTCCGTTTATCTTTAAGATTTTTTATCATTAAACCCACAAGATCAATTGCCTCTTCTAATTTGACTCTCTTATTCATAAGCTCACTAACCCCAATCTGAGATTGTGAAGTCGAAACATTCTCTGTCTTAGTTTGAATTTCAGGTGTAGATTGAGGTTCTTGATAAGATTCTCTAGGAGGACGTTCTTCCTGTATTGGTTCAGGTTCAGAGGGTTGTTCAATTGATGTTTCTGGTTTCTCTTGAACCATTCCAGAACCTTCAGATTCCTCATTTTCTTGCAGTTTTTTCCTTAATTTATCAAACATACTGCTAGGATGTGTGTGATTATATCGAATAAAAAGTTAGGGATATCAGAAGCTGACAATATGCTTTTTTCTAGTAACTTTTTCTGAAATTACGAAGGAATTTTGGAAATTTCCCCGCGCAAAAAAAACTATAATTTTTCATATTTTTGAAGGTGAAACATGTGTTCCGCTAGCTGTTCCGCTATGAGGTTTCAGAATGTCCCTCATAAACTAAGTACTTGTATACAATACCATGTCAAAACAACAATACAGATCCGAAATGGGCATCATGGGAGATATCTTAGATGTAACCATGGATGGCGGACGAAATGGAGTAATTGTTTCTGCAATATCCAGAAGGGCTAACCTTTCACATTATGCTGTACTAGACAAATGTGAGAAATTAGTAAGTGCAGGCTTAGTCGAATCCGTAAAAACCGACAGAAATAGAGTCTATATGATGACCGAAAAGGGAGTCAAATTCTTCCAAGAATTTCAAAGATTTCAATCTCTAGTCGTTTCCATGAATCTAAGGTACTAGTCAATGAAGCAAGAAGTAATGCTATCGAATAGTCAGGGCTATCCTCCTGAGGATGGAATGCTTTTTGTAAGGACTTCAGGTATCGTGACAACAATGGTTCAAGTCCCAATATTAGCACTTGGCTTGTTAGTTGTTGCACTAACTATACCTGCCCAGATCTCTTTCGGCTCAACAAAAAGTCTGGACCTTACAATTTATCCAGATGGCTCTGCTCATGTATTTTCTGAGATTTCAGCTAATCCATTTGATCCTGAATATTATGTTGAACTTTTTGGGACTGAAATTGATAATTTTGTTGCAGAGGATGAAAACGGTTTCTTACTTTCAGGTCATATTGAAGGAAATATTGCAGTTGTAGAAACCCTAGGTGCTTCTTCTTTAAAAATAAATTATGATACTCATGACCTTATTTCAAAACAAGCAAGAATTTGGACATTTAACATTGATTCTTCTATTGATTATACTCTTCTTATGCCAAAAAACACTGTGGTCGTTGGAATGAGTAATTATCCATTAAGCATGCAAGTAATTGATGAACAATCACAATTATTCTTGCCAAGTGGACCCCTTGAATTAAATTATTTTTTTGGAATTTCTGATCCTCTTCACGTTGAAAACCCTCCTACTGAATCTGGACTAAACAGTTCTATTTGGTATCTTTTCGGAGGAATAGTAGCAGCTGGATTAATTGCTGCCTTTTTGATTAAGAGATCTAAACGAGCCATTCCAAAAGTACATCTTGATGCTAAACAATTTGAGGTAATTGAAAAACCACTTGAAGCAGAAACCATCTTTAAACTAAAACCAGATTTGAGAGATGACGATAAAGAGTTAATTAATTTCATTTCTGCTAATGGTGGCCAAGCATTTGAGAGTGAACTACGTAAGAAATTCCTTCAGCCTCGAACTACAATGTGGAGAGCAGTTAAACGATTAGAACGATATGGCATTATAGAAATCGAAAAAAAAGAATTACAAAATCTCGTGAAACTTAGAAAAAACCTGGAGGATGAACAATGAAAAGACAACTAGCAATTTTTGCATTTTTGGCTATTGCTCTTAGTATGATTTTTGGTAGCATTCCAAATTATGTATTTGCAGATTCTCAATCCGAATCTATGATTAAAATTGCTATTCAAGCAAGAGATCAGCTCAAGATTCAGTTATCAAAAACTAATTCATCTAACGACCTAAATGATCTCTTTAATGAGGGATTAGCTAAGGTTGAATTACTCAAAGAAGCCGCAAAAATAGATGATACTTCTAAAGCAAGGGAATATTTCTTATCCGCAATGAAAATATTTCGTGAAATTAGCCAACAAATTGCCCAACAACAATCTCTGGAAAATGCTAAATCTGCAGCTCAATCACAACCTTCTAGATCAAATGAAATTGAAAGATTAGAGAGATACCTAAATACACTAAAAGGAATTGCAAATAAAAACAACTTAGATGTTGATTTTTCCAAGATTGAGAAACTAATTGAAAATACAAAACAGGATCAAAAAGATGTGGATTATGATGAAAGGACATCAAGAGAAGAGATAAAACGGGAAATAATTATTCTTCAAAAATCCTTAAAAGAAAAAACCAGTTCAAGTACAACTGAACGAGCAAAATCCTTTGCCAAAAAACATCTTTATGAGCTTGATAGACTGATTTCTCAAGCAAAGGAAATTGAAGTATCTGATGATACAATCAAACAATTGTATGAAGCTAGAGGGAATTTGGATGAGACATCAGATGTAGCACAGATTATCCGAGAAGTAAAACACCTAATTTCAGTTACAGCCAAATTTGAAGAAACAAAATCCGAGAGGATAAAATCACGAATCAATCAACTTGAAACAAAATATGATCGACTATCAAATCATGAAAATTCAGGAGAATATGATTTAGACAGGGCCCAAAAAATGATTTCAGAATTAAAAAATCTTATTGAACAAGACAAACTTAGTGAAGCAATTAGTATGCTACACACTCTGAGCAGTTATTTAGATGAGATTGATACTTCAATATCTACTAAACAAGATGATACGACAGTAGCTAAAGAAATATCTGTCAACTCTCTTGATGAATCAAAAGTTGATAGAATCAAGGTAAAAATTGAACGATTAGAAGAACAATTAAAACAACTTGCAGATCAAATAGAAGAAGATTTTGCAAAAAGATGGCTTGAAAGTGCGAAATTACAATTAGAAAATGCCAAATTGTATGTTGATGATTCACCTGACAAAGCTCTGAAAATTATCATGAAGATAGAGCAAGTCATTGAAAGAATAAAGAATACAATTCAGTAAGAAGACAAACTTCATATACATTTTAAAAAAATGCCTCTATATGGCTTCAAAACAGATCACCATTGGTGTTGGCATCCCAATGATGGTGGTTGGTGGATTAATTGCATTATTATGGGCGCCTGCAGAAATTGAACTAAAAGAAACCATAGAATTCATTGGAAGTCTAATAGGAATTTTAGGAGTAGTGTTTTTTATTGCTGGATTATTTTATTCTAAAGAAACAATTATACAATAATTATTCTTGCTGGACGATCTTATCGAATAAATAACAACATTGTTTAGATTTACTACATGAAAGTTAGACTTTTTGAAATATTTACCTCAATCGAGGGAGAAGGAATTCTATTTGGAACAAAAACTCTATTTGTAAGACTAGCTGGGTGTCCATTTACCTGTTTTTATTGTGATACAAAAGAGGCTCTCCCAATAGATTCTGGTAAAGAGTATACACTTACAGAAGCATGTAATCTAATTGATAAAAAGTTAGAAGATAAAACCTATAAAGTAAATTTTACTGGAGGGGAACCCCTCGTCCAATATGAAGCGGTTTCTGAAATGGCAAAACATGTTAAAACAAAAAACATCCCTACATACCTAGAGTCTTCATGCTATGATTCTGAAAAATTTTCTAAAGTATTACCATTCATCGATTATGCAAAAATTGAATTTAAAACCTCAGAAGCAGAGTTCGTCGATAAAGAACATTATTCAAAGCTTATTATGAATGCAATAAAGTGCCTTGAGGAAGCAATTGCATCAAAGAAAATCACATATATCAAAATTGTAGTTAGCTCAAAAACTGAATCAGAATCATTTAAAGAACTAATTAAATTAATTTTCAAAAACGTAACAAAAGATAATCTTGAAGGATTTACTATACAACCTACCTTTGGAATTGCAGAGCCAAATTTAGAACAGCTTTTGAATTTTTACGATCTTGTGTATCCTTACTATCCTGAAGTAAGAGTAGTTCCTCAGCTACACAAGTTAATTGGAGCGCCCTGAAAACCTAACGATATTCCTAGTAATTTTAGTAAAACTTTCAAATATTACCTCGAATGTCTCTTTTTAAGAATGGACAAAAATAGGATAAAAAAACTCGTTAGAGAGTTAATTATTGAAGTAGGCGAGGATCCTTCAAGAGAAGGATTACTTGAAACTCCTGAACGTATTGCTGAAATGTATGCAGAGATTTTTGGAGGATATGATATTGATTCAGAACTTTCCGTACAGTTTTCTGAAGATTCTGATGTTGTCATTGCAAAAGACATTAAATTTTACTCAATGTGTGAGCATCATATTTTGCCTTTTTTTGGTAAAATTCACATTGCTTATTCCCCAAACGGAAGAGTTTTTGGAATTTCAAAACTAGTTCGATTGGTAGAAAAATACTCAAAAAGACTACAAATCCAGGAGAGATTAACTAAAAACATTGCTGATGAACTTTATTCTCAAGGAGTTAAAGGAGTTATTGTAATGACAGAAGCTGAACATCTCTGCATGAAAATGAGGGGTGTTAGAAATGATGCTACAATGATGTCAGCCGCTTTTAGAGGAATTTATGAAAAGAAAGATGAAAGGGATAACATCATAGCCCTCATTAGGAAACATCCATTCGAATCCTTAAAGATCTGATAATTACTGAAAAAATAAATAATCAATTTAGGACACAGACTATGTGGTAACCCACGATAATATTTACATCCCAGGAGAATCTTTCCCACATTGGATTTGGTTTGTTATTGAATTCATCATTGTATTAGCAGTAGCTGTTGTGATTTCTCATCAAATAGTTCCATTATTAGAAGACATGGTTTTAACTCATAACTGGGTTTGCATTCAAGTATCGCATCTTTCAGTTTGTTCTCAGGAAGAGGAACTAGCACCTAACGAAGGATTACTTAACTGGATTTTTTGGGGTATTGTTACTGCAACTTTTTTGGTTTGGTATATTGTAATAAGAGGTCTTATTCTAAAAAAACCAATCTTAAAAAATCGTTACGAATAATTTTGCTAGAATTTTTTAATTCAGATACTGTATTGTGTTTTATCTAGAATTCCTGCTTCAATAAACGCCATTTTTCTGTTGTTACATGACTCACATTTTCCACAATGAATTTTTTTGTTAGTGTAACAACTCCAAGTTTTAAAAATTTTTTTTCCTAAAATTTGGTAACCTTTTTTTAATAATTTACTTTTTGAAAAGCCTTCATTGAATGGAGACCATATCTTGATTTTTTTCCTAATTCCTAATTTTATTCCATCAATTTCTCCCAGGTTGAGGGCTAATTCCATTTTCTTTGAAAACTTTGGTCTACAATCTGGATAATTCTTATCTCCAATATGGGCACCATATGCAACTAAGGATGCGTTAAGCGTAAAAGCCCATGCTGTTGCTATGGATAAAAACACCGCATTTCTAATAGGCACCACAATGGAATAATCAAAACTTTTCGGGATAGTCTTTTTTGTGTTAGTAAGTACGTTAGTTTCACCGTACAGTTCTTTCATAAAATTAATGTCTATTATTTTATGTTCCTGAAAACCAAGAATTTTTGCAAAGGTTTTTGCCATCTTAATTTCTTGGTTAGCTCTTTGCCCATAAGAAAAAGAAATTCCATATAGTTTGTATTTTGATTTAAGATAAACACACGTACAGATAGAATCAACTCCCCCACTAAAAACAACAACAGCTTTTTTCAAGTTAACACCTTTTTGTAAAATTAATTAAGATTTAATGATGGAGGCACCTTTAGTTGGTTGACAGATAATAATTTCACATTTTTTGTTTACAGATGCAAAACCTTTCTCCATTGATTTAGAAATTTTCTTTAAATTTGATGATTTTGTTGTAAATGCAATCACTGAGGGACCAGCCCCACTAATTGTAACACCTAGTGCTCCAGCATTTAGAGCATTTTTTTTCACTTTATCAAAGCCTGGAATCATATGCTGTCTAGCAGGTTCAATAATAATATCTTTAATCGAATTTCCAATCAACTTTGAATCTTTTTTCATAAAACCAGCAACAATTGCAGAAGCATTTGAAAGATTTACAATACTATCATCTAACTTAATTTTTTTTGGAATTACACTTCTTGAGATCATTGTTTTTTTCGCTGGTACACGAAGTTTTGGTATTGCTACACATAAAACCAAGTCTTTAGGCGGATCTATTTTTATGACGTCAAATGGTTTTTTTCTCACAATTACAAAACCTCCTAACACTGCTGCTGCTACGTTATCATAATGAATTGAACCTGCACTTGCTAGTTCACCTATTCCTGCAAATTCTACCAAAGATTTAGGATTAAGACTCAGCTTAAATAATTTGTTAAATGCAACAGCAGTAGCTGCTGCAGTTGCAGCGCTACTTCCCATTCCAAATCCAATAGGTACGCCTTTTTTGATTTTAATTTCAAAACCAGTTTTTATTTTAAATTTTTTTGCCATTTTTTTTGCAACAAGACCTGCGGTATTTTTTTGTGGATTAATGGGAATGGGATCAGAACTGATAATTTTTATTCCATTACCTTTTTTTGAAATTTTTACTTGATCATAAAATGCATCTAACGCAAGACCAAAAACGTCAAATCCAGGACCTAAATTTGCAGTCGAGGAAGGTGCACGGACCCTAACACTTTGAATCACTAATCTTCTACCTCTTCACCTAAGTTAATGGTTCTACTTAATGCACTTTCTAAATTAATCATTCCTTCACCAGTGACATTTGAAACAGGAATCAAACCTTGTGCAAATCCACCAAGATTTAAACTTCTTAAAATAGTGGTTGTGAGGGTATAGGTCTCTCCATCTGCTTCTTTTGATATTGATTCTTCCAAAGCTTTTAGATTCGTTGACCAACGAATGATATCTTTTAATTTTTCACCAATTAGATCTGTTTTTGTCAGTACATTAATTGTAGGTAGATTCAATCTTAATTTAATTGAGGTTGCCAAAAGTGCAATTGATACAAAGTTTACTGGAGAAGTAATTAACGCTCCATCAAACAAAAACAAGTTTACTTTTTCTGCAACATCTAAATTTTGAACAACAAAGGGACCACTTGCTCTATATGCAAATAACTCAATTTGTCCTGGGGTATCTACAACTAAGTAATCTGGATTAACTTTACTCACCTCTTTTTGTATATCTTCAATTTTTGAAGCGATCAAATCGTTTGCCATTATTAGCGCTCCATTAGGCCCTAAATCATATTGCTTCATTATGGAAACTAGATCAACATAATCTCTTACATCTATGTCACAAGAATATGGTAAATTTTCTACCCCAGGATCTAAATTTAAGATAGCGCAAAAAGCCCCATTACTCGTATAGTAATCATAAACTCTAGAAGAAAGTAGGGATTTTCCTGCTCCAGCCGTACCAGTAATAAAAATAATTTTCAACCTTTTCGGTGTAATTTTTTTTTGATTCGCTTATATTTGAATCCATGAGAAAACCATCGAATGAATTGGCGAATAATTGCCATCCCGGCAAGCATGATTCCTATTATCATTATTGCTATTCAATTTGATATTAAACTCGAGGATGTTTTTGCCATCGGAATTCTTCCTTTTGTTGGAGCGATAGGTGCTATGATGATCAAACTTGGTCTTCAAGGGGTAAAATTTGCTTATATTGCTAAACACTATCTTGGCCCAATTGCATCTTTTTGGCATCTTACTGGAGTAAGAGTTGGAAGCGAATTTATCAAATTTACAACTCCTATGTTTGTTGGTGCCGAGTTTGTAGTTATTTACTGGTTACATAAGAAGGGTGTTCCTCCTTCCAAAGCATCTTGGGTTGCCATATTAGATATTGTAACAGAAGTTTTTGCAGCAGGATTATTATCCATTATGGCAGGCATATTGGCTTTGATTCATGGGGCATATGTTGTAGCTGCAATAGTTCTTGGAACTAGTATTTTTGTAACCACTTTATGGTTGATTTTATTTTTCTTATCTTCAAAACGTATTTTCCAAGTTCCACAAGTTATAGCAAGTTTTGTAAAAAAATTAGGTAAAGATAGAGGAAAAAAATACATTGAGAAATCAAATCAATTGATGAAAGAAGTATGTTTAATGAGTAAAGAAAACTTTGGAACAAAAGAATCAAAGAAGGTATTTGTTATTGGTTTTCTTATCTCGATTGTATCATGGACTTTCTATGGAGTTTCCTTTATGGTAATAACATTAGGTACTGATTCTGTAACTGGTTTATTTGACTCTGTTATGGCAGTAATGGGTGCTAATGCTATTGGGAATTTGCCAATAACAATTGGTGGTTCAGGGTTGGCAGAATTTGGAATTATGGCCTATCTAAATAATCTTGATCCATTTAATTTTCAAATTCCAGAAAAAAGTACTCAATGGAGTCAAGTGATTGGATGGAGAATTGCAACATATTATGTTCCAATAGTAATTACTTGGTTATTATTAGTAAAATTAGCCTTAAGAAAATATAATAAACCAGGAATTTCATAGAAACCACTTTGTTTTCAATTCAGTTTTTTGTTTATGGAATTAAAAAATAAAATCATAGTAATTACCGGAGCCTCCAGCGGAATTGGAGAAGCCTCTGCAATCAGATTTGCTGAAAAGAAAGCAAAATTAGTTTTAGTTGGAAGAAGAAAAGAAAAATTACTTGATGTAGAAAAAAAAATTTCAAAATTCAACATTCCAACGCTCGTTTGTAAATGTGATGTTTCTGAAAAATCTCAAGTTAAGGAAATGTGTCAAGAAGTATTGAATAAATTTGGTCAAATTGATGTGTTAGTGAATAATGCAGGTTTTGCGATTTATGGTAATGTTTCTGATCTTAGTATAGATGAAATCGAATCACAAATGGCTACAAATTATTTTGGTATGGTTTATTGCATCAAAAACTTTCTTCCAAAGATGATTGAACAAAAATCTGGACATATAGTAAATGTTGCATCAGTTGCAGCAAGTTTTGGATTACCAGGAATTGCTTCTTATTGTGCCTCAAAATTTGCAATGCTTGGTTTTTCTGAGGGGTTACGTTATGAGCTTAAAGGAACAGGAGTTGGAATTACCGTCGTAAGTCCTATAATGGTTAGAACAAATTTCTTTGATCATCCTTCATTTGAATCAATGCCAAAATATTCTTCAACATCATTAAGTGCAGATACCGTAGGAAAGGCAGTAGTTAAAGCAGCAAATTCTTCTAGACTAGAAATAATTGTTCCACCAATGGTAAGAGGAGCAGTTTGGGCAAAACATACTATACCTTACTTAATTAACCCTATTATCGGTTCAGTGTTTAAGAAACATTGGACTGAAGAAAAAAATTCACAGTAAAAATTATTCTTCAGATTCAGTAGGTACTTCATCAGAACTTACATCAAGGAGCTCTAATTTTTTTAAATTAAATTGGTAGATTGCTTCCATCTCAATTTCTTTTTCTTTTTTTAAAAAATCTGTAACTTTTTTGCTTAATGGTGCTTTTAATGTATCAAAAGTAAACTCGTAAACAATTCCTCTTTCTAACTCAGCGGGTTTGATAGTTTTTGGTAGATCAAGTGTTACAATACGTCTCCCATCTTCTACAGGATCGTAAAGTTGAGCATCTGCCTTGCCATCTTTATCGTAAATTTCTAAAAAATAACCTGTTTTTGTTTCAGATTTGGGTTTTTCAAATTTAGCATTCTGAATCTCCTCAGTAACCCAACTTGGAATATCTTCTTTCTTTTTTGCCATAATTCATTGACTGCTCTAACTCTGTTGTTTGTCTTTCTTGCTTTTTTGCCACCAGTCTAAATAATCATATTGTCTATCTTCTCTAGTAAATTCTCGTTGGTTTAGGCGATCACGTATGTCACTAACTTGTTCTCTTGTGGCGTATAAACCGCATTTTTTACAAATAAAGTGCTTTGTTGAAGGATCAAATTTCATTGGGAATTCTCCTTCTACGGGGGTTTCAATCACTGGAACTTCGCTTTCTCCCGAAGCAGCATTCTGTGCTATTATGGCCTTTTTTTTCCTTGCTATACATTCTGGACAATCAGGCAATATTGTTTCCACAGAATTTTTCCATAAAAGCGTTCCCACCATCATCATAAGATCGGCTCTTAATACCTTGATTTTCAAAATTTTCTGGTACGCGGATTATATCGTCATCCCTTTCGGTCAGTTCGCCCATCGAACATACCGCGTACCAGACTAGTAAATAGTCTAAATTCAATTATTATTATTTCTTGTTTTCAAGCACTTCACAAACAATTTTTGCAGTGTTTTCTGCCCCTTTATCTGAAAAATTATTTGTGAACGTCTCTAGTTTATCCAAATATTCACTGTAATTACTCTTGATATTTTTTACAGCATTTACAATTTGTTTTTTATTTTTTGTTAGAATTCCTAACTTTCTTTCTTCTATCCACTTTAACTGATTAGCGTGTTCATCATAAACTGGAATTCCAATTACTGGCTTAGAATTAGCGCCAATAATTTCACCCAATGTGGTATGTGATCCATTAACAACTGCATATTTACATCGATTTAGAACAGTTTGTTTTTCTAATTCCGATAAAAATCCTATATCAATTTGAATCCAATCAATCTTTTTCTCAAATGCTTCAGAAAATGAATATTTTACTCCATCCTTTCCTATTACTCTATCAATGGATGAATCATTTCTCGCATGAGAAATAACTCTTTTCTCATTTTCAAATGCATCATCTCCAAAAACTTCTTCAAATTTTTTTCCAGTAAAATCATTTGTTGACTTATTTCCAGTTCGCATCCAATAACCAAAATCAGTTTCATCTATTAACTTCTCAAAATTTGTTTTAGGTTTTGTTTTGGTAAGATTTTTCTTTGCAAAATGTCCAACATATGTTATTTTTTCTTTTAATTTATTAGGAAAATTAAGATTATATTCACATATGGTATATGGAGGAGGAGAGTCTGCAACGATGATTTTAGTTGCTTTTGCTATTTGTTTTGCTACAAAAACCATAGATGGATAAAAATAAAATTTAGTTTTCCAAAGCTTTGGCATAAATTGATTTGTGATAAATAGACTAGTTATTTTTCGATTCTTTGCAAGTATATTGGAACCGACATCTCCATCATTAATTACTAAATCAAATTTTTCTTTATCGTAAAGTTTTCTTTCTTTTTTAAGATAATCCGGAATTTGTTTGAGAAGAGGTGGATTCCTTGAAACAGGAATAAAAAAATTAAGCATAGATAAAGTTACACTGGGTCCCACTTTTCCGTCTATGGGAGTTGGCATCTTAATTTCATGAATATATTGATGGTGTGATGGAAATTTTTCTAATAATCTTTGATAAACTTCTCCTTTACTAGAATAATGAATTTCGTATTCATCTTTTAGATACTTTGGAAGTTCATTGTTTAATGTCATCATTCTAGAATAATGTCCAAAGCCCCAAGGATAGATGAATTCTCCTATCTTTTTCATACTTTCAAAATACCTAAGCCGTTTAAATTTTCAATGTTCTAATTCTAAAGAATCAAGAATATCATGAATGTTATTAGCACCAACTTCTATTGAAATACTTTTTTTAGTATGTTCAGATTCTTTAGCAATTTTTTTTGCTTCGTTAATAGTTGTATTAATTGAATTAAATTTCATTTTCCCAAATTTTTCTATTTTAGGTAGGAATTTTCCCAATCCAATTTCTTTAGCATTATCTAAAATATCATCATCAAGACCAGCAAGTGGGATATGTGGAATTATATTCTTTTCAAACACTCTTTTAATAATAGCATCAACAAATGGTGATGGAAAAATTAAAGGTGAAATTGAAAGTGATATCTTTTTCATTTTATTTAATTTTGCAATTGTGATTAAAATTTCAGTTATAGTTTGTACTAGAAGCAAAAAATTCTTTGTACCTGAACTTATTAAAATCTGGTAGAAATCTAAATCTATCTTGGAGTGAAGAGTTCTTGGAATAATCTTATTCAGAATTTTTACAAGATTCAACAACTCTGATTTTTTATTGTAAAAAATAACAATCTTCACATCATAACCTTGCTTAATTGTTTCAAGACATGAAATAGCAGATAATTCATCAAAGATGCTACATACTATTTTTTCATTTTGTGAGTTATAGGGAATTCCTCCAAGACCTTTATCGGTATAAATGCAAACATAAGCATGTTTTTTGGTTAGAAAAGTGTAAAGTACCTTATCATTATTGTTTTCTGTACCCGGTTTAGCACCGAGTTTAGTAGTTTTTTCTATAAGTGAGGATGTAGTAGCAATTTCCAAATCTTTTGGTAAGTATCCTGTTGAATAACCTTCAATTTTTACATAAAATTTATCTCCTTTAAGTAAAAGATTAGAACCAATTTTTGTGATTGCTGAAACAACAGTATTAAATTCATTTTCAACTTGTTTTGCTATCGCCACTCTTTCAATTCCAAATAGTAAATTTATCGCCGAAGAGGTAAAAACTGGGTCATTAGCATCAACTACAATTATGGGATCTTCCTTTCGAATAGCTTGAAATTTTAGATTTTTAATTTTTAAAATTTTTTTAATATTTGAGATTAAAGAATTAATTTTATTTTGAGCAAAAATTGATGGAAAAACAATTACTGAAGCGTTTTCACTCATTTCATTTTTTTATCTAGAGTTGTTTATAATTTTAGAATAATTTGTTGAGACTAACACTCGTAATGATTATTAAACAATCCTTAAGAATGTATATCATGAGCAAATTCACACCAGAACAAATTGCTGAGCTAAATGAAAAACTCAAAACACCAGAAGAAGTTCTAAAATGGGCTTTAGATAACTTACACCCAAAATTAGCATTAGCCTCAAGTTTTGGTGCTGAGGATGTTGCAGTTATTGATATGTTAACTAAGATAAATTCTAAGGCAAGAATTTTTACATTAGATACTGGTAGACTGAACCAAGAAACTTATGATGTAATGGATGAAATTAGAAAAAAATACAATACTAGCATCGAAGTTACATTTCCTGATGTTGAAGAAGTTACAGAAATGGTACGTGTAAACGGAATGAATCTATTTTATGAAAGTCCTGATAACCGAAAACTCTGTTGTGGTATCAGAAAAGTTCATCCACTAAACAAAATGTTAGCTACTTTAGATGGTTGGATTACTGGACTAAGAAGTGATCAAACAAACAATAGAAGTACCGTACCCAAAATTGCAATCGACGATCAACATAATGGTATGTTAAAAATTAATCCTATTGTAGATTGGACATGGGAACAAACTTGGGATTACATTAAAGCAAATAATATTCCCTACAATAAATTACATGATAAAGGATTTCCTAGCATAGGATGTGAACCTTGTACACGAGCAATTAAACCCGGTGAAGATCTAAGAGCAGGTCGTTGGTGGTGGGAAGGTAAATCAGATAGAGAATGTGGCCTGCATATGGAACATAACAAATAGACCTTGCCACAAAGCAATGGAGTAGCGAAACCACACGGTGGTAAGTTAGTAAATAAGATTAGCAAAAAAGATCCAACGGGATTATTTTCTATTTCTGTTAGTGCAGATCTTGCAAATGATGTTGAAAATATTGCAGATGGAATATTTAGCCCTCTAGAAGGATTTTTACTTCAGCAGGATTTTGAAACTGTTGTTAAAAGGGGGAGATTATCAAACGATCTACCTTGGACAATTCCTATAGTTTTAGACGTAGATGATTCAACTGCAACAAAAATAAAAGATTCTGGAGAAGTACTTTTACAAAACCCCAATTCAGAAGGATTTGCTATTTTACACGTTGAAGAAATTTTCAGGTTTGAAAAAGAAAAAACAATTCAAGGAGTTTATGGTACAACTGATTCTAATCATCCTGGCATTGCAAGAACATTAGCAATGAAAGATAACTTAGTTGGTGGAAAAATTGATTACATAAAAAGACCAGATGAAAGTACTTTAAGAAAATATAGAAAGACTCCTTTGGAAACTAGAGAAGATTTTGAAAAAATTGGATGGAAAACAATTGTTGCTTTTCAAACAAGAAATCCACCACATGTTGCTCATGAAATGCTTCAAAAAACATCCCTAACAACACGAGATGGAGTTTTTGTAAATCCATTAATTGGAAAGAAAAAATCAGGAGATTTTGTAGATGAGGTTATCATAAAAAGTTATGAAACATTAATTGAGCATTATTATCCAAAAAATCGATGTAAACTAGCAACACTACATACTGAAATGCGATATGCGGGACCTAAGGAAGCAATACATCATGGAATTATGAGACAAAACTATGGATGTACTCACATAATAATTGGAAGAGATCACGCTGGTGTAGGAAATTACTATGATCCTTTTGCAGCTCAGAAAATATTTGATGACTATCCAGATCTTGAGATAACACCAATCTTTTTTCCTGCATTTTTCTATTGTAAAAAATGTCTTAATTTTACAAATGAAAGAGTTTGTCCTCATGACAAAGATGCCAGAGAACAACTAAGTGGAACTAAACTTCGCACAATGATACAAGAAGGAACAACACCATCAGAATTTATTCTACGTCCTGAAGTTTCAAAAATTATTATGAACTGGGACAAACCCTTTGTAGATTAGATTTTTATTCGTGCCTCGTCAAGCTTAGTTATGAAGTACATCATTATTTTTTTATTTCTTACAACAATTTTCTTTATACCTTCTTATGCTCAAAATGAATCAAACCCCTCCTTAATTTTAGAAACGATTGAAATTTCTCCAAATGATTTTAACACAGTTGCTCGTGATACAATAATAATTGAATTTGAAAAACCACATACAATAAGCTGGCAAGTAACAATACGAAATGATCTAATGTACGCAAATCCAGACGGAAACGCTGCAATTCGATTTTATGATCTAACAAACCCAGACAAATTTGTTGAAATAGGAATGGGTAGCCCTCCTCAAAAAAAATTTTGGATTGCAGTACAAATTCCAGACGACACGGGATATGTGGTTATACATAGTAAACTAGAGAGAGGATGGGCACCAGAAAAACTACAAATTCTCGCGTATACTGAAAAAGCAGGATTAACTGTTAACAATGGCGAAAGAATAGTAACTTCTAATTTAGATATTGGTTCATTTCAGATTGGATCTTATTCGGTTTTTGGAATGGAAAGCTCAACTGATCCTCCGGCAATAAATTCCGGTAAATTTGTGATAGAATTTATGTCAGGTGATCCAACTCAAAATCAACTTGCACTTTTTCCATTCTTCCTAGCTGGTGGAGTTGGAGTGATTGTTGCAATTCTGCTTGTAACTAAGAAGCGTAATTAGTTTCATAATATTTACAACTGTTCTTAATCTTACAAACACTGCATCGAGGTGAAATAGGTTTACAAATATTCTGACCATACATTACAAATGTGTCATTGATTTCAAGCCAATATTTTTTTGGTATTTTTTTTATTAATTCAAATTCAGTTTCTTCGGGTGTTTTTGTATTGACTAGTCCTAGTCTATTTGAAATTCTATGCACATGAGTATCTACTGGAATCGCAGGAATATCAAATGCATAAACTAAAACACAATTAGCAGTTTTTCTTCCAACACCAGGTAATTTCAAAAGCTCATCAAAATCATTGGGGACTTTTCCTTTATACTGAGAAGAAATAATTGATGCTACATTAATTATCCTTTTAGCTTTTACGTGGTAGAAACCTATCGACCTGATTAGTTTCTCTACATCATTGACTTTGGCCTTGGCAAGAGCATGAACTGATTTGTACTTGCTAAATAATTTTTTTACCACCTTGGCCGTGTTTTCATCTTTTGTCCTGGCGGAGAGTATTGTTCCAATAAGAATACTAAAAGGATTTCCAGTTTCAGCCTCATGAAGTTCTTTCAAAGCTGTTAATCTTGGAGGAGAAACAGAATTCATAGTATCAATCATTCCTCTAAGAATTTTTTTCATATGTACTTCTAGATTTGATTCTATTATAATGTAAACTAGTAACTACTAAATCAAACCTTGTAAATTATCGTACAAGTATTATACCTTGAAAATTGAGTAATTATATTGGAACTAACAAAGGATGAAGAAGCAGCTCTTAAAGGAGAAATGGGTGAAACATTAGAACTTGCCTATAGAATTTTAGTCGCTACAGGTGAAGCTACTAATGCTGAAAAACTTATTCCTATTCAATGGGCACATGTATCTGGAGTAAACTATAACACCATTGGCGATGCAGGTGTTGATTTTCTTTCAAAGTTGAGTAAAGAAGCCAAAGTCAAAGTAAAAACAACAGTTAATCCTATGGGTTTTGATTCAAGTAATGTATCCCAATATGGACTTGACGAAGAATTCATACAAAAACAAGAAGATATCAAAAATTCCTATGAAAAAATGGGGGCAATCCTATCCTTTTCATGTATTCCCTACGAAATTTTCGAACTTCCTAAAGAAAATACTCAGGTTTCATTTGCTGAAACAAACGCTGCAATTTATGTAAATTCTGTCGGACATCTTAAAACCAACAAAGAAAGTGCTTTTAGTGCACTTGCAAGTGCGTTAACTGGGAAAAGTCCTTACTCTGATCTAAGAAAGGACCACGAACCACCAGATCTTACAATAAGAATGAAAATTGAGAATCCTAACGAACTTACTTATGGCATGTTAGGTTTTTTTGCTGGAAAAATTGCTGATAGTTCTGTTACTATTTCTGGTGTAGATAATCTAAACAAAAGAAGTTGTAAATCACTCTGTGGTGGTATGGGAACTTCAGGACTATGTGGCAAATTCTTTTTAAATGAAGGAACAAAAGATTCTGAAAAAGTTGATTTTGATAAAAAAGAAATGCAAAACATTCATGACGAACTAAACACTACCGACTCTGGTGATCTTATTACTCTTGGTAGCCCTCAACTGGGTCTAGAAGAATTAAAAGATCTTTCTGTAACACTGAAAGGAACATCATTTAAGAAAAGATGCATGGTTTTCTGTCCTCGCACTATCCAAAATCAGGCACGAAAATTAGGTTATGCTCAGGAACTAGAAGGAGCAGGATGTGAAATTCTTTCTGATTGTTGTATATGTCTTACTCCATTAATAGATAAAAAAAATGTTGATGGTGTAACTACAAATAGCATTAAAGGTGCTTACTATTTAAAAAATTCCAACGGTGTAGATGTTAATCTAAAACCACTATCACAAATCATAAAGGATGAAACAAAATGACTCTAAAAATAATTGTTAAGGGTAAAACCAAAGGAAAAATTTTGAAAACTTCTATCCCAATTAACTTTCTTGGGGCTGTAGACAAAAAAACTGGTATTATTCGTGATGACAAACACGATATGTTCAAAAAATCTATTAAAAATGTTATACTTGTTTTTCCTCACGGAATTGGTAGTAGTGTTGGTGCATATACAATTTATTCATTAAAAACTAATGATTCAGCTCCCTTAGCAATGATTTGCACTAAAGCAGATCTATCGGTAGCTTCAGGATGTGCTTTAGCAAACATACCAATGGTTATTGTATCAAAAAATGAATATGATTCACTTCAAGATGGCAAAGAAATTACACTCGATGCTATTTCTGGTAAAATTCTATAATTTTACAGGAATAACTTGTCCGTTTGGTGATTCTTCTTTGAAAACCACGCCTTCGAATTTCAAAATTTTTGTTTGACTGTTTTTCCAAATATCATTTGGAAGCTGGGCTTTTTCACATGTATGACGAAGAAATTCTTCTGAATTCCATCCATATTCAACTGGAACTTGTGGCAATAAGAGCCCTGAATTTAAACCAAATTTCACAATTAATCCGTCTTGACCAACCTTGATCTTTGAAGGAAAATCTTTTGGATCATTAACTTTGATTTCTTCTGGAGGAGTAAGAACCGTAACTTCAAAAGTAATTTTATCTAATTCTTCTGGTTCAACTTTTGGAAATCGTGGATCTTCTGTGGCGGCAGCAATTGCAGCGTCTTTTAATGCAATATGCAATTTTTTGTCTGGGAGAGGAAAACCGATACATCCTCTCAAACCGGATTGATCGTTTAAGGTAACAAAAACACCTGAATTGAAGGAAAAGCAATTTTCAAATTTTTCATCTAATTTCATTTTGTTTTTTGAGATAAGATATTCTTCAACAACTTTTCTAGCCGTTTTTACAAGAATTTCTCCATCCTGATCTGATATCTGTTTATAATCTGTCATTTAGTTTCGCCATAAATTTTTGTAAATTAGTAATATGAGTACCTTCCCAATAGATTTTTTTACAATTTTTACATTTCCAAAATTTTTCAGTATTTTCTAGAACTCCTATAGGTATACTGTTTTGCACATATTTTTTTTCAATAATTTCTAAAACTCCATTACACATTGTACATCTAGAATTAAATCCTTTAATGAATAATTTTCCTAGATTAACTCTTTCATTAATTTGTATAAACTGTTCAATTTCATCTAATCCTGCTAATTCAATAGTTTCAACTTGTTTTTTTATACACTTTTTTACAAGTTGAACATCTTTTGTAATCAAAATTCTTTTTTCGGTTTTAGCAATCTGAATTAATTCGTCATCATCTTTATTGGAAGAATATATCGTATCATATCCTAATAATCGTAATTTTTTTGCTAATTTTCCTAACATTGCATCTACTAAAAAAATAGGTTTTTCAGTTTTCACTAGATTGTTCGCCCATTCCTGATTCTACAACATGGCTTTTTCCAGCTGGTAAGACGCGGACAAGATCATCTATGCTAATAGATTTTACAATTTCCTCATTTATTTCTGCAAATTTACTTTTAATTTTTTTTGCAACGTCAGTCATCTCTGAACCAGTTGGTTCAATAACTACATAACACATACTAGATTTTTTAATAGTATTTGGAGGTCCACAAGTTACCAGATAGTTTGTATCTTGTTTTATTATCCCAATTGCCAATTTTAATGAGGCAACATTGACAAAATTTCTGTTACCTTCTATTACGAAAGCTCCCTTAGGAAGAAATTGTCCACTTGGTGCAGCTTTTTTAATTTGCTCAGGTTCTACCCAATACGCATTTAATCCATACACTGCCTCTCGCCATGCTCTGCTAAAACATACGGTGGCTTGTGCAATTTCATTTAGACTGGCAGGCGATATGGGTTCCTTGCCATCTTTTAAAACAAAAAATGGAGAACCATGAATATCTGCATGAAACACCTTATCATTTTTTTCAATATGTTTTCTAATAATTGCAGAATTTGAAGAGGAATCCCGTCCTCCAATTGCTAAAATTCCATCTGAGGTGTAAAACCATCGGTATCTTTCAAACCAATTTTTCTTTCTTACTTCAGTAAATGTAATAGATTCTTGAGCAACTTTTTCTTGTTTTTCTTCTTTTTTCAATTTCTTTTCAGTTTGTTCTTTAATCTTTTCAATGGAGCTTATTGCAGCCATCTGATGTTTTGATTCATTAAATAATTTAGATACAATTGCGTGCATTGAGGAATCTAGTTCTATCTTAATTTTCTTATCATGAATTTTTACTAGTGAAATTCCTTTCTCTTTAATGATTTTAGAATTTTGTTTTTTTAATAGTTCTAAAACTTGTGGATCATTCATAGAAAATATTCCTTGAGAAGCCAAATTTTGAAGATTCTTTGCAACATTAGATATTTCTGCAGATTTTTCTTTTACTTGTGCAATTGCTTTGTTTTGTTCTTCTAATTGGTTTTTTAATTCTGCAATTTTTGTACTTACTACACTAGATTGAGAATCTTTTCCTAACTCGATTAATTTTTCTGTAAATATTTTATCTAATCCTTCCATAAAACTTGGTACAGAAGTATAGTTTTCATCTGTACCAAGTTTAATTGGATAAACTTCATAATTTTTCTCATTTCTAATTAAGACAGGTTCATGTTTACCATTTACTACTTTATCTATTACTAGATTTACAGAATCAAAAATTTTATTTACTTCTTTCTTTGTTAATTGATTTCCAGCTATTTTTGACTCAACATTTGATAATCTAAAAATTTCTTCAACATATTTTGTTGGCAATCCTAATTTTCTTCCAAACGATTTTGCCGCAGGTAGTGTTGATGAACTAATTTCATCTAAATCATTGAGTTTTAATGAAAAAACATTGATTGCATTTTGTGGGGGAGGGAAATATTCTACACCTACCCTAAGTTTCCTATGCCTAACATCAACAGAATGAAGTAAAGCTAAGATTTTCTTTTCTTTATTACAAAGTATAATGTTACCTTTACCAAAAAATTCTCCAACAAGAACAAATTCTTTATCAAATCCGCTAAAAGTTAGGTAGACTATTCTTTCTGCTTCAATTTGTTCAACCTTTGTTAACTTTAGTCTAAGAAGATCATCGCGTAATCGTCTTAATAATTTATTTTTTTCAGTTTGATTTACTTTGACGGAACTTGTCCATATTCCCAATGTAGAAAACATTAACAAAACATCTGGTTTTTTAGGATGGTGAAGTTTGAAGAGTAAACTTTCTGAGTTAATTCCATAAATGTTGGATACATAATAATCCAAGGTTTTTTTTGAAATTTCGTTAATGAGGAAACGTAATTCTATACCGGCAAGTTTCATACAAAAACTTCTAAAGTCTAAAATTAGACTCTTACTCCTTTCAAATGCTTACAATCTATCCAAAGATTTTAAACAAGGCTATCCAAAATCAACCTAGAAATTTCGTTGGCTAAACATCATCCTAAGAAAAAAGAGACTCCAGACACACCTGATCTTCCTGATTCTGGCAAAAAAGATCCTCCTAGTTCAGAACCAATGATCAATGAGTACGAAAAACACTATAATGAAAGTCAACTCAATAAGCTTTTTTGGCTACGCATCGCCCTCGCAGTCATTGCTGGAATATCAGCTACTTTTATCTTTGAACAATTTGAAGGCGAAGAAAGAAGATGGGTTTCGATTGGATTTATGATAACGATTTTCATTGTAACGATATTTATTGCAAAGGAAATGAGAATGAAATTACCTAAATCTGATAGAAAAAAAATTGTAACACAGGCCATAGGAAGCTATATTTTCATCTATTTGTTTATGTGGATTCTTTCTTATACGATTGTTAATGTTAATGAAAATGGAACTGGTCTAGTAACACCATTCACATAATACTAGTAAGACAAGGTGTGGGCAAAATGTGGAATCACAAAACTCCTGGAATTCCAGATGAATATTTTGATAGACTCGACGATGTCCCTATCACAAAAGAAGAAGTCCGTGCCGTACAAATTAGCAAAGCTAGACTATCTAGAGGACAAACTGTCTATGATATTGGTTGTGGAAGTGGCTCAATTTCAGTTGAAGCAGCTTTACAAATAGAATCTTCTGGAAAAGTTTTTGGGGTAGACATTGATCCCAAAGCAGTTGAATTAACAAAGAAAAACCTTGAAAAGTTTGGAATATCTAACGTTTCTGTTATTTTAGGTGATGCAAAAGAAAAAATTTCTGAGCTTCCACCACCTGATGCAATTTTTATTGGAGGAACAGGAGGGGACACTAAGGAAATAGTGGAATTATGCCACACTAAATTGAAACAGGGAGGACGTATTGTTATTGGAATCATTTTAATTGAAACTTTATTTTCTGTTTTATCATTAATCGAAAAACTGAATTTTACATCAATAGATATAACTCAAATTACAGTTTCTAAAAGTAGAAAAACCTCCAAGGGTACAATGATGCTTGCTAGAAATCCTGTTACTATAATCGCTGCTACAAAAAATTAGAACCAAGTTTAGATATTAATTAGGAAAATTGGAGGATTTTTTATGCATGAATTAATTTGCGTTGGTTGTGGACCTGGAGATCCTGAACTTCTTACTGTTAAAGCGGTTAAAGCAATACAAAATGCAGAAGTAATAATGTGCCCTACATCTAAAGAGGGTAAACCAAGCATTGCTTTATCGGTAATTTCATCACTCATTGATGAATCAAAAAAACAAATTATTAATCTAGTATTTCCTATGACAAAAGATAAAAACAAACTAGTTAACGCTTGGGAAAATAATGCAAAAACTCTTGCAGAAGCCGTCATCTCAGGAAAAAAAGTGGTCTATCTTACTATTGGTGATCCATATCTTTACAGTACATGGATCTATCTTCATCGTGAACTCGAAACAAAACATCCTGATATAAAAATTAAAGTTATTCCTGGGATTGTATCAATGTTCACGTTTGCATCAAAAGTTGGTATAAGTCTAGCTGAAGGTGCAGAAAAAATGGTCGTCATTCCATCATGTTATGATCTTTCTAGAGTAAAAGAGATTGCTAAAAATTGTGATACTATGATTTTTCTAAAAGATGGGAGATACTTTGATCAAGTTATCAAACTTTTACGAGAAGCGGGATTTTCTGATAAATCACTCTTTGCAATTGGTCAGGATCTTGATACAGATAATGAAATTGTAAAAAAATTAACATTAGGTCAAGTAACTGATAAAGTGTTTACTACAAAGTATTTTTCAATTATGGTGGTAAAACGTGTCTAAAGTTTATTTTGTGGGTTGTGGTCCTGGTGATCCTGATTTAATTACGATAAAAGCAAAAAAATTAATTCAAAAAGCAGATGTGGTAGTATATTCTGGTTCATTAATACCACCTAAAATAATCAAATTTTGTAAGAAAGGAAAACTTTACAACGCAGCAAAACTCGTACGAGAAGAAATTTTTGAATTATTGAAAAAAAATGCAAAAAAAAACAAAGTTGTGGTCAGGCTTCATGATGGAGATCCATCCATTTATGGAGCCATTCGTGAACAGATTGATAATTTAAGAAAAATAGGAATTCAATCAGAAATAATTCCTGGTGTTACATCATTTTTAGCCTCTGCAGCTGTTTTAGAAACTCAACTCACTTTACCTGGAATAACTCAAACTATTATCATAACAAGAGCAGAAAAACGAACTAAAGTTCCAAAAAAAGAAAAAATTTCTGAACTCGCAAAGCACAAGGCTACTATGATATTCTATCTCAGTATTCATTTGCTTTCTAAAATTGTTAAAGAATCAATTCAAGGTGGATATCCAAAATCAACTCCAGCTGCTGTTGTATATCGTGCGAGCTGGAATGACCAAAAAGTAATTATAGGTACTCTAAATGACATTTCAAAAAAAGTTTGGAAAGAAAAAATTACACGTACTGCAATTGTAATTATTGGAGATGTAATTAATCCAAAGACTTATGAGTATTCTAAATTATATGATAAAACTTTTAGTCATGGATATAGAAAAGCAAAATCTAAGGAGAAACTAAAAAACTAACTTTATTTCTAATTCCAATTTTCTTAAGATATTTTTCAAAAAGTTGAGGATTTGATGATGTAAAAATTTTCATTGTGTTTCTTTTTGAACTTTTCTTAAAACTTTTTTTTGATACTTTCTTTGCTACTTCATTAGCTGGATCTATAAACTTAACATTTGGGAATTCTTTTTTTAAGTAGGGTAGTAAGAAAGGTAAGTGTGTGCTTGATAGGGTTACAACATCAACATTTTGTTTGATTAATTGTTTTCCCAATAGTTGTTTAATTTTTAATTTACATTCCTTTGAATTATCAATAAATTTACCTGATTCAACTAATTCAATAAGTGATGAGGCATCAATTTTTTTTACTTTAATCCTTTTTGAAAGTTGATTTTTTTTTATATAATTTTCTAATTCTGTACTTCGTATTACTGAACGAGTTGCTAAAATTGCTATATTTGATGTTTTTGAAATTTTTGTAGCTTGTTTTAAGGGAGGTAACACATTCAAAATTTTTGATGATTTATTTTTTCCAAGTAAAAGTGATGGAGTATTAGATCCAATTACAATTAGATCTGGATTAAATTTCTTTTTTAACATGTTGATAGTATTTGTAATAATTTTTTTTAGATGATGTTTTGATTTTTTTCCATAAGGAAAATGTTTTTGATCAGCAAAATAGATGATTTCAGCTCTTGTAATCTTTTGTATGGCTTTAATTATTGAAAGAGAACCAAATCCAGAATCAAAAACAACTACTTTTGCCACGAAGCCATCGTTTCATTCCTGCATTTACAGTTTGTTAGCTAAATTTAGTCTAAAGTCGATCTAAATATACACCTCACATTAAGAGCCAAATTCTAAACAAACTTCCATGACTAACTTCGATAAGACTTGGGCACGACAAGAAACTCAAAGCATGACTGGAAGGATTCGAGATGCAGTAAAACCTCAAGGAGCACTTAAACCCAGAGTACAAAACGCAGTTAACAAACTACAAGTTCAAACTTCAAAAATGGACGGTATGTTAACTAAGTGCCGTGAAAGAGATCAGCAACTATTCCAGAGAATAGTGACAGCTATGCAACAACATGATACTTCAACAAGTAAAGTATTGTCAAACGAATTAGCAGAAATCAGAAAAGTTACAAGAATGCTTGGCAATGCAAGAATGTCATTAGAACAAGTACAATTAAGATTGACTACAATCCATGACTTAGGTGATGCAATGGTAGCAATCGGACCAGCAATGTCAACCATGAAAGGCTTGAAATCATCTTTAGGAAGATTTATGCCAGAAGCTGATTCCGAATTGAATTCCATGACACAAACGCTTAACGGCCTTATGGTGGATTCATTGTCAGGTGACTCATTTAACATGGAAACTGATGTTGCAAACGAAGAAACAGAAAAGATCTTACAAGAAGCATCCGCAGTTGCAGAACAGCAGATTGGAGATAAGTTCCCATCCGTGCCATCATCAGAAGGACTTTCATCACAAACAACTACAGCGTCAACCTCATCTACGTATGAGTAGCTAACATTGTTAAGACAGAAAGTTCAATTCCCTTCTTTTTCTTTTTTCAAATATTCTAAATACGATTTAATAAAAGCCTATAACACATTTTTATAAATTGAAGTGATTCGCTAAATTCCATTTTTGATTTACCTCTAGTTCTGTTAACAAATCTAGTGGGTATTTCTATTCCCTTTAGTCCCATTCTTCTTAGATAACAAAGTAATTCAACTTGGAAAGCAAAACCTTCTGATTTTATTTCAGAAAAGTTTATGGATTTTAATACATTTTTTTTAAAAATCCTAAAACCACTTGTAGGATCTGTAATATCTAATTTGGCACACTTTCGTGCAAATGAACCTGCCATTGAATGGAGTATTTTTCTTCTAGTGTTCCAACCAACAACCAATGAACCTGCTACATGTCTACTAGCAATTACATAATCATAATCTTTGATCTTGTTTATCATTAATGGAATTTCCCTTGGATCATGTGAATGATCTGCATCCATTTGAACTATATAATCAGGATTAAATTTATTGATTGCAATTTGAAATCCTTGTTTGTAAGCTGAACCCAGACCAAGTTTAGATGGTCTTTTAACAACCATAATATTTTGATATTTTTCATTGAGGTTTTCAGCTATCTTTGCTGTTCCATCAGGAGAAGAGTCATCCATAATTATGATTAAAAATTTTTCAGCAATTTTTTTTACTTCAGTAAAGAGTTTATCTATTAAACTCGGCAAAGTTTCTTTTTCGTTATAGGTAGGAATAACTATTGCTATATTCATTATTTGTCATTTAAAATCTTCATAGCCTGTGTAAATACTTTCTTCCATTGGAGCCATGTTAGCCTCCCTGTTTGGGTATTTTGTCTACTAGGATGATAAGAACAAATTACAGATAAATTATTATGATGAAATAATTTTCCATGAGAAAATTTAACTCCTTTGATTCCAGTTAATTTGCAATACGAGTCAAAAGCTATTTTTCCTAAACAAATTATAACTTTAAGATTCTTTAGTAAAGAAATTTCTTCTTGAATGTATGGTAAACAATTATCAAATTCATTTTTTAGTGGTTTATTTTGTGGAGGAGCACATCTTACAGCAGCTGTAATGTATGTGTTAATTAGATTAAAACCATCATCTAACTTTTGACTAGTTGGTTTAGTTGCAAACTTGTGGTCATAAAGTACTTTAGCAACCCAATCACCTGAGCTATCTCCAGTAAACATTCTTCCAGTTCTATTTCCTCCATGTGCTGCAGGTGCTAATCCTATTAACAATAATTTAGCATTAATATCTCCAAAACCTGGAAGTGGTTTTCCCCAATAATTTTCATTTGTGAATCTTTTTACTTTTTCTTTTGCAACAGTTCTTATGTAAGAATATAATCGAGGACATTTC
>Ga0209980_10000127_pt1 | contig 37074 bp, 37 predicted proteins | sample CR02metaG_FD_183611 | JGI IMG/M metagenome (GOLD analysis project Ga0209980, IMG submission 183611) | Deep subsurface microbial communities from Mariana Trench to uncover new lineages of life (NeLLi) - CR02 metaG (SPAdes) (version 2) | ecosystem: Environmental > Aquatic > Marine > Ocean trench...
CATGCAGGCTCAGGACATCGATGTCGGTGGCGTTCTGACCTCGACGGGAGCCGTGAACGCGGTGCTCGATGTGCTGGTGAGCGAGGACGCGGACGTCGCCAGCATGGACGCGGGGGGGGACATCGCCATCGACGGCAGCCTGACCTCCAGCGGCAGCGTGAGTGCGGGCCTCGACATCGAGGTGGGGGAAGACGCGGCGGTGGGCAGCCTGGCGGCGGGTGGGGACTTTCTCATCGGGGGGGGCCTGACCGCGACCGGGGACGTGAGCTCCGGACGCGACGCGGATGCGACCCGCATCGAGACGGCGGGGCGGCTGGACGTCGGCGGGTCGCTGAGCGTCGGCGACAGCGTGATCGCGGGCACCGATGTGGCGGTTGGGCTCGATGCGGACGCCGACAGCATCAGCGCGGGTGAGGACATCACCATCGGCGGCAGCGCGGACATACCCAACGGTCTGATCGCGGGCGGCAACGTGGTGCTGAACGGCGATGCGACCGTCGGCAAGATCGAGGCGGGCAACGACATCGAGCTCAACGGCCAGGACGTGAACGTGGTCGCGAACGAGGCCGATGACGACGATTTCGATGAAGACTTCGACGAGGACGACTTGGGAGACGCGCAAGTAGCCGAGAGGGCGGACGAAGACACCGGTCTGGGAGCGGTCCGCGCCGGCCACGACGTGAAGATCATGGGCTCCGCAAGCGTGGAGCGCGACGTCACGGCCGGCAACGACGTGCTGGTGCGGGGCCAGATCGAGGCCGGCTCACTCGTGGCTACGGCGGGCAACGTCTCGGTTGAGGGCGAGGGCAGCGCGACGGTCAGCGGAGACATCACAGCCGGGAGCGACGTGCTCCTCACCCCCTCGGGCATTCAGCCGGGTAACGCCGTGACCGTGAGCGGGGCCGTGAGTGCCGGTAACAACGCGGTGCTCCAGGGCCCGGTCGACCTGGGCAGTCTCAGCGTGGGGAACGACCTCGATGTCGGAGGCACCGCCGTGATCCAGGGCGACCTGGTGGTGGGCCACGCCGCCAACCTGGTCACGAGTCCGGAGCTGAAAGGCAACGCGAGCATCGGCGGGCCGCTGGTCCTCAAGGGCGACCTGGCAGCCGCGGGGAACCTGGTGCTCAACGGCAGCGCGACGTTGGACGGAACGGGGGATCAGACCCTCTCCGCGGGCGGGCAGCTCGTGCTCAGCGGAGTGGCTAAGAGCAACGGCGGTCTCAACCTGATCGGGAGCTCGATCGCATTCAACTCAGCGATCGAGTCGCAGGGAACTCTCGATCTGGAAGCGACCGGGAGCTCTGGGCGCGAGGACGGGGCGAACCTCTTCCAGCAGACGGGCGACCTCGCACTGATCTCTTCCGAGGGCGATGTGATCATGCACGAGGGAGACCGCTTGTTCGTGGGGGGCAACCTCGAGGTGCGGGCCGGCGGCGGGAGAGCGCTGCTGGCGGATATCTCGGCCGATGAGCTGCTCAGCGTGGTGGCCACTGAGATCGAGCTTCTCGGACCCCGTGCGGATGCGGACAGTGACGCGGGCTTCCTCACCAAGGAAGGCGTCGCCCGCGTGAACTACTTCGCCGCTAAGATCGATTTCGCGACTACCCCCCCGGGGCAGAGCCAGATCTTCGGCGCTCGCAACGGGCGCGCCGACATCATCGGTGACCCCCTGGCGGCCTTCGACGTCATCATCACGGGCGGCACGCTCGCCTCCAGCGGCGAGGCCATCCCCCAGGTCGTCGGCACCACGATCAATCGGGACGCCCAGGTCGAGCTGCCAGCGATCCTGACCTCAGAGCCGCCGATCTACGAGCAGCTGCTCGGCGTGGGCGCCCAGCGGCCGCTCTGGTCCGACGAGCTCATCGCCTATTTGGACTGCGCCGCATTGGCCCAGTGCGTACCGGGAGCGCCCAGCGCGGTTCACGACGCACGCCTCGCAACCGTGCCGGCCCAGAGCGCGATGCTCTCCTACCGCGAGCTCTTTCTCCAGCCGGAGCCCATGCGCAGCGCGTTACAGCGCGCGGTGAATGACTTCCGCAGCCAACGGCCGGTTACGCCGATGACAGGAGAGGCGCTGCGCGCCTTTCTTGAGTCCGACCTTGGCTTCACCGATGCCCTCGCCTATCTGAACAGGCTGGCGCTGCTCCTGGACGAGATCGAGCAGCTAAACCTGAGCGAGCGCGAGCCCGGCGACACGCGCCTCGTGCTGCTCGAGAAGCTCCAGCTCATGGGGATCGACGTCCACGACCTCGACGGCGCGATCCGGGCCGCCGCGACAAACGACCCCACCCTCACAGACGCGGGCTAGCCCAACTCCCCCCGGGGGGAGTTGCGACTGGAGCAACATTCCATGTGCTCTCGTCCGAACACGCGCTCGCCCTCGTACTGATTGTGCGCCCGGCACATCAAGACGATCTCGCTCGCGGCATGCCGCCGCGCGCGAGCCCAGGGCTCCACATGATGAAACTCGAGGAAGTCCCGCGACCCACAGAGCTGGCCGGTGGGGCTAGTGTACCTGCATCTCCCACCGTCCCGCTGGACGACATCTCGCCGGATGCTCGCGGGGATATGCCGGGACGGTGGGTTCTTTGTCTCCCGCGCGGCCTGCGGTCGCGCGGTACGGCCAAACCGCTTCCGCTTCACGTCCTCAAGCAACAGGTCCAGGGCCTTATCGAAGATAAGACTCAGATCCCCATTGGGGATCTGATGTCTGAGCAAAGCTTGAATCTCGCACAATTTGTTGTGCGTCTCTTTGGTCGCGGTGAACTGTATCTTGAAGCGCTCCGCGCCTAGCGGTACCGGCCTCGGCCGTCTGGCCGAGGTCGGAAAAGGGGACTCCAGGGGTGCTGGGTTCGCTCGAGCCAACTCTGGCCGCTCCGGCTGCGTGCGTGATCCTGACGGGACGGGCAGCTTGCGCACCTTGGCCGGTGCTGCCGGCTTCGGCCCGAGCTCCGCGACCACCTGCTCGACCTGTCGCTTGCTTCTGTGCTTTGCTCGCGCCAGCAGCTCGCGATGATTTTCTGGGGTCAAATGGGGCGCGAGCAAAGTGATGCCGGCCAGATGGAGCTCTCCGCCTTTCAGCCGTTCGAGTACTGGGGGATAGCGCCGCGCAACGCGCGCCGCTGATATCCGATGATATGCAGCAGACTCCGCGAAATGCAGAACCTGGGTGCAGTAGACGAACATCGATGAGCAGGCTTCTCGCAGATATAGCTTGCGTGCATCGACCTCGGCGATATGCGCGAGAAGCTCTGCTTCCAGATGCCCCGACTTCGCGACCAATCGCTTCAGTGTCTCGAGCAGATCTTGATCACAGATACCCTTGAAACGAGGGCTCAACGAGGTAGTCATCTCAATGCCTTTCTCATGACATCGAGGTGAGGCGGGATACCTAAATGATTACATCTTAAGGTGTCAGCGTCAAGGTTTTACCGACGGTGCAACTCCCCCGGAGGGCGTTGACGCTCCGCCAGCCAAGCACGATTAAGTCAGCCAAGGATCCCGCACTGCTCCAGATAGCTGATGACGGCTTTCGTACACTCTTCCACGTCCTGCTCGGCGCTGCGCAGGGTGAGCTCCGGCTTCTCCGGGGCCTCGTAGGGTGCGGAGATTCCCGTGAACTCCGGGATCTCGCCCGCGCGGGCCTTCTTGTAGAGTCCCTTGATGTCGCGCTTCTCGCATTCGTCAAGCGGGCAATCGACGAAGATCTCGATGAACTCACCATCGGGCAGCGAGGCGCGCACTGCATCGCGGTCCTCGCGATAGGGGGAGATGAACGCGGTCAGGACCACGACGCCCGCATCGTTGAAGAGCTTCGCCACCTCGCCGATGCGGCGGATGTTCTCCGTGCGATCTGCGGGGGAGAAGCCGAGATTCTTGTTCAGTCCGTGACGGATATTGTCGCCATCGAGCACGTAGGCGTTGATCCGGCGCCGCACGAGCTCGCGCTCGGCCGCGATCGCGATCGTGGACTTGCCCGATCCCGAGAGCCCGGTGAACCACAGCGTCGCAGCGCCGTGGCCGAGTATCGAGCTCCGCTCCTCACGCGTGACGTGACTGTGACTCCAGCTGATGTGCTTGCTTTTCGGTGCGCTCACGTTCTCTCCCTCAATTACTTCGAGCGACCGGCAGGATACGACATGTGGGCTGTCTGAGGGAAGCTCGAGGTCTTGGGTCCGGGCTCTTAGCGTGCCCTGCTCTGCAGGTCGTGCACGGCGGCGAGGAGGGCGGCGACGGCGACCTCGGCCGCGTCCCGGCGCTCGGGCGCCAGCCGCAAAGCCTCCACCAGCTCGGATCCGCTCACACATGAGAGCTCGTGGAGCGCTGCGCGATCCGCACGTTCGGTCACCAGGCTGGCGCAGGCGATCGTCGCGGGGCAGCCGAAAGCCTTGAAGCGCGCCTCCGTGACCACGCCCCCGGCATCGACGCGAAGCTGCACGCGTACGAGCCGACCCGTGTCCTCCTCGCCCGCCTGGCCCGTTCCCACGCGCGGGTCGTCACGAGGCAGGCTTCCCAGGTTGCGCGGCTCCCGAAAGCGCGCGAGCACCTCCGGGCTGTAGGCGCCAGCGGCCATCGGCGCCCTCACTCAGCTGCGGGACGGCGCGCGCGCCGGCTCGTGCCAGAGCGGCGACATGGCCCGGAGTCGCTCCACCTGCTCGACCAGCAGCTCCGCGACAGCGTCGATCTCAGCTTCGGTGTTCGCGCGTCCGATCCCGAAACGCACCGCCCCCAGGGCCCGTGCCCCGCCCCTGCCGAGGGCCCGAATGACATGGGACGGCTGCGGCTGCGCGGAGGTGCACGCGGAGCCCGACGAGAGGGCCACTTCGGGCAGGGCCACCAGCAGCGCCTGCGCCTCGACCCCGATGAAGCTCAGGTTGAGGTTGCCCGCTACGCGGTTTTCGGGATGACCGTTGAGCCAGACCTCGTCGAGCTCCGTGGAAAGCCGCTGCCAGAGCCGATCGCGCAACAGGAGCACGCGCTTGGCATCCGTCTCCCACTCCTGGCCAGCGATCTGGCAGGCCCGGCCGAGCCCCACGCACAGGGCGACCGGCAGCGTCCCGCTGCGCATGCCGCGCTCGTGCCCACCACCGTACAGGATGGGTGCCACGCGCAGAACGGGACGCCGCCGGCGCACGTAGAGCGCACCCATGCCCTTGGGCCCGTACAGCTTGTGCGCGGTCAGCGAGAGCAGGTCCACGCCGAGACGATCGACATCCACCCTAAGCTTCCCCACGGACTGGGCCGCGTCCGTGTGAAAGAGGGCGCCATGCTCGCGCGTAACCCGAGCAATCTCCGGCAGCGGCTGCACTACCCCGATCTCGTTGTTCACGTGCATGACCGAGACCAGGATCGTGCGGCCGTCGAGAGCAGCACGCAGATCGTCCACGTCCACCAGACCCTCCGCATCGACCGCCAGGCGGGTGACCCGAAAACCCTCCTGCTCGAGAGCGGCGAGCGGGTCCAGCACGGAGCGGTGCTCCGTCTGGCAGCTGATAATGTGGTCCCCGCGCTCACGGTTGGCGCGCGCTACACCCAGCAGCGCGAGATTGTTCGACTCGGTCGCACCCGAGGTGAAGACGATCTCGCGGGGGTCGGCGCCGATCAGCCGGGCCACCTCCTCCCGAGCCGCCTCCACCGCCTCCTCGGCACGCCAGCCGAACGCGTGTGTACGACTGGCCGCGTTCCCGAATTCACGGGTCCAGTAAGGGGCCATCGCATCCACGACCCGTGGGTCGCAGGGCGTCGTGGAATGGTGGTCAAGATAGATCGGCATCCAGGGGCGCTCCTGCGCCCATTCTGCATGCTCAAGGACAGAGCCGCCAGACGTGATCGCTCGCGCACGATCTCAGGTTCGAATCGCTCGGGCCCGATGGCGATTACGCAATGCGTCGACAGCGCGCTCTCGGACGGAATGACAGAAGACGACGATGGGGGCTCTTGCTGCTCCTGCCCGGCCTTTTGGGCTTCGACGACTCGCGTGCCCGCGAAGCGCTCGACCTGGCCCTGCATCATGTCTACGGCACCAATCTGCTCGCCGCAATCGAGCTCACCGTGCAGGAAAACGAGCGCAGCCAGTCGCAGCTCTTCTTCGCCTTCGGGCGCAAACACAAGGGCGATGAGGTTCGCACCCTGATGTACTCGGGTGACGGCCGCCGCAAATCACCCCGTGCCCTGCTCTTGCAGCGTCCTGGCCGGCGCGATCGGATCTTCGTGAGCGACGGCGGGCAGAGCCAGGTGCGACCTGTGAGCGCGGGCAAGCACGCCTGGCGGCTCTTCGGCACCGACTTCTCCTACGAGGACTTCCGCGTGCACACGGCTGACGATTACCGGATCGAGGTGCTGGGAGAAGAGCGCCAGCAAGGCGAGCCCTGTGTGGTGCTCCGCCTGCGTCCCTTGAGCGGGTCCTACCGCATGCGGCTCGTGTGGCTCTCCACCCAGCGGCCGGTGATCCTGCGCAGCGACTACTTCGACGAGCGCGGTCTCTTCAAACGCTACCGCGTGGATCCCAAAGACGTGGTCCAGCACTTCCAGTGGTGGGTGCCCATGCGCGACGAGATGCTCGACCTGCGCACCGGCCGCCGCACCATCCGACGCATCCGCAACCTGCTGATCGACATCGAGGTTCCCGACGAGCTCTTCACGCTCACCCAGCTCGCCCGAGGCCGCATGCCTTCTTTTTAGGGAGGGGATTAGGTGGGCTAGCCTGCAAGCCCCGCAGGGCTGCGTAGCAGTGCGCGAAGCGACGCAGTGAGGCGAAGCCGAACGAAGTGCGCGCAGGCGGCTCTGCCGCCGATACCGCGCTAGTAGCTACGCGCCGAAGGACTGGCCGCAGCCGCAGGTGGAGCTGGCGTTTGGGTTCTCGATCTTGAAGCCCGAGCCGTTCAGATCGTCTACGTAGTCCACGGTGCTGCCGACCAGATAGACGGCGCTCTTGGTGTCCACGATCACCGTGACCCCGTTCTGCTGGGTCTCCTGGTCCCACTCCCCGCGCTGGTCATCGAACATGAGCTGGTACTGTAGCCCGCTGCAGCCCCCGCCTACGACCTTCACGCGCAGGCCAAAGCTCTCACCGCGGCCATCGCGGTCCAGGAGCTGCTTGACCTTGCCCGCCGCCGTCTCTGTAAGATTCAATACCGCCACACCATGCCTCCGTTCAGCCACCTAGTCTAAGCGCCCGGCGCCTCAGTGCAAGCGTCGAATTCGGGTCCTGCTGTCTTTTCGTGTGCGCGGCTGGCGAACTGAAGTCAGGGCCGCTCCAGCAGCAGGAAACGCTCCCGATTGCCCTTGGGCCCCGCCAGCGCAGATTCCTCCTCCCCCAGGGGACGCAGATCCAGCTGCTGGGCCGCCCCCCGCACGCGGCGCGCCGCCTCCAGCTGCATCTCAGGATCGCGCACCACGCCTCCGGCCCCCACCTCCCCTCGACCCAGCTCGAACTGCGGCTTGACCAGCAGCAGCAGCCGGCCTCCCTCGCGCACGAGCGCGACCAGCTGGGGCAGCACCTGCCGCAGCGAGATGAACGCGAGATCCGCGGTCAGCAGGTCGAAGGGCGCGACCTCCGGCGGTCGGGCGAAGTAACGAATATTCGTGCGCTCCAGCAGCGTGACCCGCGCGTCCTCGCGCAGGCGCAGGGCCAGCTGCCCGTAGCCCACGTCGATCGCCAGGACCGAGGCGGCTCCACGCTGCAGCAGGCAGTCGCAGAAGCCCCCGGTCGAGGCCCCCACGTCGACACAGCGCAGGCCGCGGGGATCCAGCCCAAAACGGTCCAGCGCGGAGGCGAGCTTCTCTCCACCACGCGATACGTAGGGGCTGCGCGCGCGCAGCGTGGGCTCCGCGTCCGCGGGGATGAGCGTGCCGGGCTTGTCCAGCACGCGGTCCCCGAGCCGCACCTCGCCGGCCAGGATGCGGGCGCGTGCGCGCGAGCGGCTCTCCTCCAGGCCGAGCTCCACCAGACGCTGGTCGACGCGGATGCGAGGCTGAGCCACGGCGCGTGTCCTAATTTCCCGATCCGGAAGTTCGCCGGGAGTCTCGGACCAGAACACTAGCGCCCAAGCAGCTCCCGCGCGGCGCGCTCGATGCCCTCGGCATCGAGCCCCATCTCGGCCAGGATCTCCGCGGGCTTGCCGTGTTCGATCACCTCGTCGCGCACGCCCAGTGCGCGCAGTGGAACCCGTACGCCGCGGGCTGCGAGCAGCGCCAGCACGGCTTCGCCGAAGCCGGCGCTCATGCTGTGCTCTTCGACCACCAGCAGCGCTCCACAACGGCGTCCGAGCTCGACCAGCCAGCGCTCATCCAGGGGCTTGGCAAAGCGCGCGTTGAGCACAGCGGCGTGGATGCCGGCCGCGTCGAGCCGCTCCGCCGCCTGCAGGGCCGGCGCCACCATCGAGCCGAGCGCCACCAGAGCCAGGTCGTTGCCATCCCGCAGCAGCTCCGCACGGCCGATCTCCAGCGCCTTGATCTCGGGCTGGAGTGGAACGCCCAACGCCGGTCCGCGCGGAAAGCGCAGGGCCGCCGGACCCGGGTACTCGATCGCGGTCTTGAGCATGAGGCGGAGCTCGTTCTCATCCTTGGGAGCCATCAGCACGATGTTGGGCAGGGTGCGCAGGTACGCCAGATCGTAGAGACCCTGATGCGTGGCCCCGTCCGCTCCCACGATCCCGGCGCGGTCGAGCGCGAAGGTCACGTCGAGATTCTGAACGCAGACATCGTGCACGATCTGGTCGAAGGCCCGCTGCAGGAAGGTCGAGTAGATGGCGCAGACGGGCTTGAGCCCCTCGGTAGCCAGGCCACCGGCGAACGTAACCGCGTGCTGCTCGGCGATGCCCACGTCGTAGAAGCGGTCGGGGTAGGCCTTCTCGAAGCGGTCCAGGCCCGTCCCGCCGGCCATGGCGGCGGTGATTCCCACGATGCGATCGTCGCTCTTCGCGAGCTGGATCAGCGCGTCCGAGAAGACAGAGGTCCAGCTGGGCGGACCCCCGCTCGATTTCTTCATCTGGCCCGACGGGATCTCGAAGGGCGTCACCCCGTGGTACTTGAGGGGGTCCCCCTGCGCGGGCTCGTAACCGTAGCCCTTGTGGGTCACGCAGTGAATCAGGACCGGGTCCTGCAGGTCCTTCATATCGCGCACGTTGCGGAGGGTCTCATACAAGACCGGCAGGTTGTGTCCATCGATGGGACCGATGTAGTTGAAGCCCAGCCCCTCAAAGAGCAACGCCGGCGAGATGAAAGCCTTGAACGACTGCTCCGCCCGCCGCGCCAGCTCGACCAGCTCATCCCCGGCGCCGGGCACCGACTCGAGCAGCGCCCGCACACCATGCTTGAGACGCCGGGCCAGAGGACCCGACCAGCGCCGCGCCAGGTAGCTGGAGATGGCGCCCACGGGGGGCGAGATGGACATGTTGTTGTCGTTGAGCACCACCACCAGGTTGGTGAGCTTGAGGTAGCCCGCGTTATTCAGCCCCTCGTACGCCAGGCCGGCCGTGAGCGCGCCGTCGCCGATGACCGCGATCACGCGCTGCTTGCCTCCGCGCCGCCGGATCGCCTCCGCCACGCCCGTGGCAGCCGAGACCGACGTTCCCGCGTGGCCCGCCCCGAAGACATCGTAGGGCGATTCCTTCCGCCGCAGGAACTTCCCGATGCCGTCGCGTTTCCCGATCGTGGGGAAGAGCTCGCGCCGCCCCGTCAGCAGCTTGTGGGGATAGCCTTGATGACCCACGTCCCAGATCAGACGATCAGCGGGCGTATCGAAGACGTAGTGCAGCGCCACTGCCAGCTCGACCGCGCCCAGGCTGGCCGCCAGATGTCCTCCGGTCTTGGAGATCACAGCGATGATCTCCTGCCGCAGGGCCTGCGCCACCTCACCCAGCTGCTCAGGCGGGAAAGCGCGCAGATCGGCCGGGCACGCGATACGGTCCAGGATGGATCCCATGGCCCCTACGTTAGCCACCCGAGCAGGCGCCCGGCTAGGCCTCGCAGAGCAACCGCCCGCTCGGCGCAGGGCGCGAGGGCCTCGAGCGCCGCAGCCAACTCGGCCTCGGCCCGCGCCCGCACCTCGTGCTCCGCCAGCACACGCAGGATCGAGCACTCCTTGGGATCGGCATCCCGCAGGTCGTCCAGGAGCTGGTAAGCCAGCCCGTAGTGCCGGCCGAAGTGCTCGAGCGCCTGCTCCTGGACCGCTGTCGCGCCGAGGCTACGCGCGCCGCCCCAGCCCGCGTACTGAAACAGGGCGGCCGTCTTGCGCTGGTGGATGGACAGGATGCGCTCCAGCGAATCACGTCCAGCGGCGAAGGCCAGGTCGTCGGCCTGCCCTCCCACGAGTGCACGTGAGCCCGCAGTCTGGGCCAGGCGCGCGATCAGCTCGGGCGCCGCGTCGGGCGTCGCCAGCTGGGCAAAGGCCTCCGCCAGTAGCGCGTCGCCCACGAGGATGGCGGTGGCCTCTCCGTAGCGCACGTGGACCGTTGGTCTGCCGCGACGCTCTTGATCGTCGTCCATCGCGGGCAGGTCATCGTGCACCAGGGAGTAGGCGTGAACCAGCTCCGCGGCGGCCGCGACCGGCAACACGCGTTCAGGATCGCCTCCGAGGGCCTCGGCTGCCCCGAAGGTGAGGGCCGGCCGTAGGCGCTTACCGCCCGACAGCACGGCGTAGCGCATCGCCTCATGCAGCGAGACCGGGGGCTCGGATGCCGGAGGCAGAGCTTTGTCCAGGTAGCGCTCGACCCGCTCTGCGCTCTCCAGCAGGAAAGCGTCCAGGCTCCAGCTCGCGCTCACTCTTCCCTGGCTACGTCGACGGCACGCTCGCTCACGCCGTCCGTTCCTTCTTCGAGCTGGCGGATCCGCAGCTCCGCGCTCTTGAGCTGCTCCGAGCAGCGTCGCACCAGCCGCACCCCCTCCTCGAACCTACGCAGCGAGTTCTCGAGGTTCAGCTCGCCGCGCTCGAGCTCGCCCACCAGATCCTCCAAGCGCGAGAGTGCTCCCTCGAAGTCGACGTCTTCGCCGTCGCCCATCATTCCGCCGCCGTTTTGGTCACGGATGCTCGCAGCGCGCCCCGCGCCAGCCGAACTCCAATGCTTTCGCCGACTCTCACCTGTTCGCTCGACTGGAGGATAGCCCCATCCGACTCGCGCCGGACGATCCCGTAGCCGCGGCCAAGCACCGCCAGGGGAGAGAGCGCGTGGAGCCGTCCCCCCAGCGCTCTCAGCCGAGCGCCCTGACGTTCCTGAAGACTCTCGACGGCTCGCCCGAGCCGCTCCCGCAGGGGGGCCAGCCGGATCGAGCCCCGCTCGCGCTCGTGGCCTACGGCGTGAAAGAGACGTGAGCGTGCGTCGCCAAGACGCCGCCCCAGCTCGGTCAGGCGCTGCGCCGGGTGCACCAGAGCCCGGCTCAGGCTCTCGAGCCGATGCCTCAGGGCCTGAAGTCGCATGCGCTGGCGCTGGGTCAGCTGCGCTCGCAACGCACTCAACTCACGCAGCAACGCCGCCGCGTCGGGCACGACCAGCTCGGCCGCGGTGGTCGGTGTAGCCGCCCGTGCGTCGGCCACCAGGTCGGTCAGGACCAGGTCCACCTCGTGGCCAATGCCCGAGACGACCGGCGTCTCCAACTCGAAGATCGCGCGCACAACCTCCTCGCGGTTGAAGGTCCAAAGGTCCTCGATCGAGCCCCCTCCTCGGGTAACAACGATCACGTCCACCCCAGGGCGGGAGTCGAGCAGGTGCAGTCCACGCACCACCTCCCGCCAGGCCCCCTCCCCCTGCACCCGCGCGTCGTAGAGCAAGACGTCCACCGCGGGAAAGCGTTGCCTCAGGGCTCGCAGGAAGTCGTGAATAGCCGCGCCCTGCTGCGACGTAATCAGACCGATGCGGCGCGGCAGAAAGGGCAGCTTCTGCTTGTGCTCCGGATCGAACAGGCCCTCCGCCGCGAGGCGCCTCTTCAGCTGCTCAAACGCCAGCCGCAGCGCCCCCTCCCCGCACGGCTCGAGGCGCGACACGACCAGCTGCAGGAGCCCCCGCTCGGCATAGATGTCGAGCTGCGCACGGGCCAGCACCTGCATACCCTCCTCGGGCTCGAACGGCAGCTCACTCGCGGCGCGACGAAAGATCACCGCGCGCAGCTGTGCGTCGGAATCCTTCAGGTCGAAGTAGAAGTGCCCCGGACGGGAACGGTGCAACGACGCGATCTCGCCCTCGACCCAGACCTCACCGAACTCGTCGAAGAGCGCCTCGCGCAGGCGCGCGACGAGCTCGGAGACCCCGAGGACCCGCCCCTCCAGCGCCTCGATCCCGTCCCGCATGGACCCAACGTAGCACTACAGAACGCCCAGGGCTGAGTAGGCCCAGCGGCTGCAAGCGGCGCGGCAGCGCCGCGCGCGGTGAGGCGAAGCCGAACGAAGTGCGGGTGGGCGCGGCCGCCCGCGCCCGGGACCCGCAGGTACTCAGGCGCCGCTGCCGAGTTCGAGGTTCGAGAAGATGTTCCAGCTCTTGAGCAGCTCCGTGGCACGGATGAGCTGGCGGTCGAGCTCCAGCTGCCGCGCCATCGGGTCGTTCGGCTCATTGCGCTCGGGCTTGGCCTTCTTCGACTCCAGGTGACCCACCAGGTGCTCTTCACCGAAGGTCTCCCCCTGGTCCTCGTTCTCGATGGCGGCCAGCTCAGCCTGGGTATAGGGCTCGATCAGGACGTCGGGCTGGATGCGGACCTCCTGGATGGAGCGACCGCTCGGCAGGTAGTACAGCGCCGTCGTCAAGCGCAGGCCCGACCCGTCGTCGAGCGGGATGATGGTCTGGACCGAGCCCTTGCCGAAGGTCTCACTACCCAGCACCAGCGCCCGGTGGTGATCCTGCAACGCTCCCGCGACGATTTCGGAGGCCGACGCACTTCCCCCATTGACGAGCACGACCATGGGATACTTGGGTTCGGTGCCCTCGCCTTTGGCGTGCCACTCCATGTGGTTGCCGCTGTCCCGCCCCTCGGAGAAGACGATCATGCCCTCCTCGAGGAAGAGATCCGTGACCCGAACCGCCTGCTCCAGCAGCCCGCCCGGGTTATTGCGTAAGTCGAGCACCAGGCCCTTGAACTCGCCCGTCTCCTTGTGTGCCTGCTTGAGGGCCGCCGCCAGATCACGCGTCGTGCGCTCCTGGAACTGGCTCAGGCGAACATACGGAAGCCCCGGCTCGAGGATGGACATGCGAACGCTCGAGACACGAATCGAGGCCCGCTTGATCACGAAGGGCTTGGGAGTGGTCCAGCCCTCGCGCCTGATCTGGATCATCACCTTGGTGCCACGTGGACCGCGCATGAGCTTGACGGCCTCGAGCAGGTTCATGTCCTGGGTGGAGACGCAGCTGTCGTCCTCCGCGCTGGGGCAGACCGCGACAATCTCATCCTTCGCCTTGATCCCGGCCTTCGCCGCCGGGGTGCCATCGATCGGGGCAACGACCATGACGAAGCCATCGCGCTTGGTGATCTCGATCCCGAGGCCTTCGAACTCACCCTTGGTGTCGAGCTGGACCTCCTTGTAGAAGTCGGCCGAGAGGTAGCTCGTGTGAGGATCCAGAACGTCCAGCATGCCCTTGAGAGCGCCCTCGATCAGCGTGTGCTCATCGACGTCATCCACGTAGTGCTGTTGGACGAGATGGAGCACGTTCGTCAGCAGCGCCAGTTCCCGATAATTGGGCCCGGCGAAGCTCTTCAGGTTCCCCATGCCGAGGAAGAGAAACAGCGCCACTCCCGAGGCGATCGCGAACGTGCCGACGATGCGAAGCTTGCTCATCACTTTCCTTCCTGTGCCCTCGATTCGAGCCAGCCCTGCGGATCCACGGGCTTGCCCTCGCGCCGGATCTCAAAGTAAAGCCCCGGTCCGGAGGGAGATCCAGTCTCTCCGACGGTTCCGATCGCGTGCCCCCGTTTGAGGGTGGCACCCGCGTCCACGGCGATCTCTTCCAGATAGCCTGAGACTGTCACACTATCCCGCCCGTGGTCCAGAATGACGAGCTGGCCATAGCCACGAAACCAGCCCGCGAAGAGCACGCGCCCGGACGCCACGGCGCGCACAGGGGCCCCGGCCGCTGCTGCGATCTCGATGCCCGTGCGACGTATCCGGGTCCCGAACTCGGGGTCCACCTGCGGTCCGAAGCCGTTGCGGATCCGGCCCTCCACCGGCCAGGGCACGGCGCCCGGCCACAGTCCCTCTCCGGCGGCCGGCGTGAACCCGGAGGGCATGCGCTCGAGCGCCTGCTCCAGCCGCCGAGCGGCCCGGCGCAGCTCTTCAGCCCTACGCAACTCACTGTCCGAGCGAGCGCGCAGCATCGACATCAAATTATGACGCTCCACGGAGCTTCGCCGCATCCTCTCCTGACGCGCTCCGATCTCACGCCGCGCCGACCGGATCTCGCTCATGAGCTGCTGCTGTCGATCACGACGCTCCACAAAGGCGTTCCGAGCCACGAGATGGCGCTTGAAGAGGCTCGTGTCGCGCTCCAGGACCTGGGCCAGGCCGTGTTGCCGACGAGCGAAAGCTTGAAAGTCGCGCGCCGAGTAGAGCGCGAAAATTCCGCCGGTCGATCCGAACTTATAGAGCGCAATCAATCGCGTTTTCAGATCCGTTCTCGTTCTCTCCAGCACGGGGGTCACCTCCGCCAGGCCAGCGCGCGCCTCCTCCAGTTCCTGTTCGGCCGTTTGCTGCCGCTGCCGCAGTCGGCGCACGCTGCGGCGTGTCTCGCTCAGCTCCCGATCGATCGCATCCAGCTCCTGGAAGTGCCCCTCGGCCTCTTCAGCGTAGGCCCGGGCCCGGGCTTCCCTCTGCTCAATCTCGCGCCTGATCTCCTCGAGCCGCTGCTTGTGGTCCGCACTCCGAGCCGGAGACCCGGGCACCAGCGTCAACAGCGCACAGCAGAGCACCGCCGACCCCATTCGAGTCAACGCGTCTCCTCCAGCCTGATCAGCGAGAGTACGGACCCCCCGACGCCGAGGCCCACGCCGATCAGGAAGAGCAGCGCAATCTGCGGGGCGCCGAAAAAGCTGGGCGCCGAGTTCCCCAGCAGAAAGGCCAGCAGGTCTCCGAGGATGGGCAGCCCCAGCTGAAACAGGCCGTAGAGCAGCCCCACTGCGACCGCGGCCGCAACCGCCCCCTGGAGCGCACCCTCGAGATAGAACGGCAGGCGCACGAAGAGCCCGCTGGCTCCAACCAGTCGCTGGATCTGAATCTCGTCGGTACGCGCGTACAGCGCGAGCCGCACCGTGCCGGCCACGACCGTGCACAACACCAGCATCAGGAAGGCACCGAGCGCCGCCCCCAGCCACACCACCGCACGCAGCAGGCGCGAGTAACCGTTGACCCAATCCTCACCCCAGCGCACGTCATCGATCTCCTCGCTCTGGGCGATGCGCGCGGCCAACGGCTCGATGGTGCTGGCGGAGCGGGTGCCGGCCGCGAGCGTGATCTCGAACGAGGCCGGGAGCGGGTTCGCCTCCAGGCCCTCCAGGATGCCCGCCTCCCGCCCCAGGTCGGAGCGCAGGCGCTCGAGGGCCTGGTTGCTGTCGACAAACTGAACCCGACTCACGCCGTCGAACGCTTCGAAGCGCGAACGCAGCTCGACCACCACGCTGGGCGAGGGCTCGGCGTTGGGCTTCAAGAACGCCACGATCCGCAGCTCGTTCCCGAAACGGACGAGCACCTGCTGCATATTCTGCACCACCAGCAGGTAGGTGCCGACCAGAAGCAGGCCGGCCGCCATGCTGCTGACCGAGAGTGTGAAGATGATGGGTGTCGCCCGAATCCCGCGAATTCCCGAGCGCAGGGCGCTCGCCAGCCGACGCAGCTGCTCCCGGTCCATCAGCTGAGCCTGCGCGCGGTCTGTGGTGGGGCGTTGGAAAAGGTGTCGGGGCGACGGTCCAAGATCAGACGACCGGACTCCAGCACGAGCCGACGATGCGGGTAGCGCTCGAGCAGGCTCGGGTCGTGCGTCGCCACGATCACGGTCGTCCCGCGGGCATGCGCATCCGCAATGATATCCATAATGTCGAATGCCAGGTCGGGGTCGAGATTGCCCGTGGGCTCATCGGCCAGCAGCAGCGGCGGATCGTTCACGAGCGCGCGTGCGATCGCCACGCGTTGCTGCTCACCGCCCGAGAGCGCGCGTGGTCGGTTGTCCAGCCGGTCGCCCAGACCGAGCCGGCGCAGCATGCTCCAGGTGCGGGCCCGGAGCTCCCGCCGTGGCAGCCCGGCGATCTCGAGCGTGATGCAGACGTTCTCGAAGACGGTCCGCTCGGGCAGCAGCTTGAAGTCCTGGAAGATGACACCGATCTGACGCCGCAGCTCGGGGATCGAGGCCGACGATAGCCGCGACACGTTGCGTCCGGCCACGATGATCTGCCCCCGACTGGGATGCTCCGCCCCGAAGAGCAGCCTCAGCAGCGTGGTCTTGCCGGCGCCGCTGGGCCCGGTGAGAAAGACGAACTCCCCCCGTTCCACGGAGAGCGACACGTCGCGCAAGCCGTAGGTCTCCCCCGGGTACCGCATATCGACGTGGTACATCTGGATCATGGCCTGATTCCCTGGAGGAGCGACCGCTTTTCTGTGTGCGCCGGAAGTCTAGCGGCCAGCGAGGTGAGCCCGGATGACCTTCGCCAGCGGCACGTCGCTGATGATGCCCTCGCCAAACTCCGGCGCGCTCGACGCCTCGGACCGGGCCGCGCCCTCGGTCCCCGTGCTCGAGCTTACACCGACGGCCTCGTCCAGCGCTCCCGATTTGAGGTTCTGAACAACGCTGCGGTGCTGGTCCTCCATGAGCGTGCGCACCACCGACTCGAGGTCCTTGCGTGAGAGAACATCCTCGTAGCTGCGCTTGCTGACCGAGATGATCGCGCCGCCCTCATACAGCAGGGTGACGATCTGCGGATTGAGCTCGCCCTTATCCTCGGTCTGGACATGAAACGTACGACCGCAGTAGCGAATGTTGGTATTGAAACCGCCGACCATGACTTTGTCCTCGGCGCGATTGTGCGGGACCACGGCGACCCTCGCAAGCGTCCGTCGGGAACGCACCCCGGTCATCGGGCGCAGGAGGGCAGAAGGTGACTCAGACGGCGCCTGACGTCCGCGGCCTGGGAGTCGGCCCGGTCGTGTTAGCGGGCGCTCCGAGCGGAGCTCGCGGCCAGGCGGGAGAACACACCGCCCGTCCACGCGTCCAGATGTGCGGCCAGCTCCCGCACTCGCAGCTGCAGCTCCGGCCGCTCTTGCTGCCGGTCCGGCGCCAGGGCTTCCAGCTCGGCCAGCACACGCAGCCGCTCGAAGTAGAGGCGGTTGACCCGCTCCAACACCTGGTCGCGCAGCTCGATCAGCAGTCGCCGCTCGCGCGAGACCGAGAGCGCGTAGCCCGGCGCGGCCAGCTTGGCCAGGTCCCAGACCAGCTGAACCTCGAAACCCAGCTTTCGCCCTTGATCCGAATCACGATCCAGAAGATCACGTACGCTGCCCGAGCTGAAGGTCTGATCGTGCTCGCGCGCACGCGACCGATCTCGATCCAGGGAAAAGGTCGTCCGCAGCTGCGGGTAGAACGCAGCGCGGCGCGCACGCGCATCCAGCCGGGACACGCGCGCGGGCGAGAGCTCGAGGTAGGCCAGCGCAGCACGCTGCACGCGGGCCACGTCCGGACCCACGCTACGCGTGGCTCGCAGAGCCAGGGCCGCCGACGGCGGGCGCGTGAGCGGGACGAGGGCGATCCCGCGCGGGGTCGCCACCAGCAGCCCCCGAGCGGCCAGCTTCAGCTCGAGAGCATCGGCATCGAGCTCGATCTTCGCAGCGGCTGCTTCCACACGGTCGAGCGCGAAGCTGTATACGCCGCGCTCGGAGGCCACCCAGAGTCTGCCGCGCGCCAGCGCGATCCCGCGTACCCTTCCCACGCCGAGCTCGATCGACTCCTGCGAAGCGCCGCGGACGCTCCAGAGACCCTTCGGCACCGAGAGCCACACGTCCGACGTCGTGCTGACGGCGCCGTTGAGCTCCCACCATCCCGTCTCCAGGCCGCGCAGGCGGGGCGCGAAGCCCGCTCCCGACGGTTTGACCCACAGCGTGCCGCGGGTCGCCACCCAGATCTGCTCCTCGAGTGCCTTCACCTCGCCCACGGCGCCCGCCGGCAGCGTTGTATGGCGGCGGAAGCGCGCCTGACCCAACGCCCGCGAGAAGAGCCCCACGTTCGAAGCCACCCACGCCGTGCCTCCGCGATCGACGCTGACGGAGTGAATCGCCGCACCCACCCCCAGCGGCAACGCCCGCGGCGCGTCCCCCGCGAAGGGCCAGGCATACAGGCCGGCGGCGGTAGCGATCAGCGTCTCCTCGGACTGCGTCGCCAGATCGCGTACACCGCCGCGCGTCAATACCAGCCTCCAGCCGCTCGGTCTCTCCTCGTACAAGCCGCGCTCGGTTCCGAGCAGAACACGATCCCCTCGCAGGCCCAGGGCCGTGGGAGGCCCGGGTGGCGGGGCCGACAGCCAGAATGGCAGCAGCAGCACAAAGTTTGCGAGAGCCAGCACGGCCCGCGCATACAGCAAAGCGTGTGCCTGCGCGGATGCTACACACACCGTCCCGCACGCGCGCCAGGAGTGGATGTGAACTCGCCGGCGCAGCTCGCGAACGCTCGTCCTCAACCTGCGCGGCCGAACGGCCGATCTCGGGCCCGGCAACCAACACGGAGCCCAGCCCATGCTCGCCGTAAGACCACAGCGCGCGCCAGCCCGGAACAGCAGGATCCGCTCACTGGCACTGACGACGTGCTGCATCGTCAGCTTCGCATGCTGCTCCGAGACGACCGCCGCGGATCCCACGCACCCCCACGCGCACGCGACTCCGTCGTTGGAGGCGGGAGACGCGCTGGGCCGCGCCGTCTTCGGATCGCGCGCACGGCGCGCGCCGGCGCTCCCTGGGCCAAGTGCAGACACGGACGGCAGCTCGCTCACACGCCCGGCCCCGGCGCGCATCGACCCCACGGAATGGCTGTCCAGCTGGCACGCGAGGCGGAGCGCGGAGGCAACTTCCCATGCTAATCCTGCAAGGGCCAAAGGCCCGCGCTAGTACCGCACTAGCGCTGCAAGGGCCGAAGGCCCGCGCAGCGAGACGAAGCCGAGCGAAGTGCGCGCAGGCGGGCTTCGCCCGCCGATACCGCGCTAGTACAGGTTGACACGCCCTAGGCCCGTCGTAGACTCGATCCACACGCGCTGCTCCCAGGCGTCCCGAGGAGGGCCCGCCATCCTCAAAGCCCCCGACATCTGGCTCGTGCTATGCCTGTCGACCCTGCTGTGCGTGCCCGGCGCGGCGTCCTCCGACGCTGGGGCGCAGGTGTATCGCTGGCTCGACGAGGCTGGGAATACGCACTACAGCGTGCTGCAGGGAGAGCTCGGCAAGCGAGGTGCGCCGCTCAAGCCGGCACCGCTGCCGCAGGCGACGGACGTTGCCGAGCCGCTCCCCCCGCCCAGGCCGCCGCCCCCGGTGAAGCTGGGGCCGCCTGCTCTCCAGCAGCCCGCCGTGCCGAAGCGTACACCGTTTCCCACGCCACCCAGCGTGACAACGCCCGCGGAGAACGCGGATGATATCAGCGAGCTGGAAGCGTTGATCGCGCGCGACAAAGAGGTGATCAAGGACCTCATCAGCCAGGGACGTCCGAGCGGAGAGGACCTGCTCGCCGATCCCCAGCTGCGCGAGATTGCCAAGCGCCTGCCGCGTCTGCAGTCAGAGCTCAGAGCGCTGCGCGGGGAGACCTGGCCCTAGGGCCACTCCGCGATGGCTGTGCGCCCCGTAGTCGTTCTCGCCGGTGGGGTGGGTGCGGCCCGCTTTCTCAGCGGGCTGGTGCAGGTCGTGCCGCCCGAGCAGCTCACGGTAATTGTGAACACGGGTGACGACCGCGATTTCTTCGGGCTGCGCGTGTGTCCGGATCTCGACATCATCACCTACACCCTGGCCGGCCGCGTGCAGCGAGAGACCGGCTGGGGGTTGGCCGGCGATACCTTTCACTGCCTGGAAGCGCTGCGGCGTCTGCGCGGCGACGCCTGGTTTCAGCTGGGCGACCAGGACCTGGCCACACACATCCAGCGCAGTGCTCGCCTGCGTGAGGGCGCATCGCTCACCGAGGTCACGCGCGAGATCACCGCGGCCTTCGGCCTGGAGCTGGAGCTGCTGCCGATGACCGAAGCCGAAGCCCCCACGCGCCTGCTGCGGCGCGATCGCGAGCCCAGCGACTTCGAGGAGTACCTGGTGCGGGATGGCGCGCCCGATGACGTGGAGGCGGTGGATCTCTCGGCGGCCGCCGCAGCCGCACCTGCGCCGGGCGTGCTGGAGGCCCTGGCTGCGGCCGAGATCCTGCTGATCTGTCCGAGCAATCCGGTCGTCTCCATCGGAACCATCCGGGCGGTGCAGGGCGTCGAGGCGCGCCTGCGCGAGCGCCGCGACGCGGTGGCAGTGAGCCCGATCATCGGCGGCCGACCGGTGAAGGGACCAGCCGACCGGCTGCTGCGCGCGGTCGGGGCCGAAGTCTCGGCCCAGGGTGTGGCCAAGCTCTACCAGCCCATCGCGAAGGCCATCGTCATCGATCGGGTGGACGCCGGGCTGGCCCCAGCCATCGAGGCGCTGGGGCTTGGGGTGCGGGTCACGGAGACCCTCATGAAAGATACGAGAGTCTGCCGACAACTAGCTGATTTAGCTCTTAAACTTGCCAAGGGCTCGGAGTGAGGGTCGCGGCCATTGTCCCCTTCAAATGCTTCACCCGCGCCAAGGGCCGCCTGCGCACACGCTACAGCGATCGGGAGGTGGAGCAGCTCGGCCACGCCATGCTGGCGGACGTCCTGGGCGCGCTCACACGCGCCAGCTGCCTCGAGCGCGTGACGGTGTTGACGGATGACCCGTCTGTGGCGGACGTCGCACGCCAGGCGCGCGCCGCGGTCCGCCTGCGTACGCCCGACCCCGGCTTGAACCCGGCGATCGAGGACGCCACGCGCGAGCTGCTCGACGAGAGGTTCGAGGCGGTCCTGGTGGTGCTGGGTGACGTACCGCTGCTGCAGACGCCGGAGGTCGAGACGGTGGTCGAGGCCGGAGAGCAGCAGCCGGTGGTGCTCGTGCCCTCCTCCGACGGGGGCACCTCGCTGCTCTTCCGGCGCCCGCCGGATTGCATCCCCGCCTGCTTCGGCCCCGACAGCGCGAGCGCCCACGCCAGGGCGGCACGCGAGCGCGGGCTCGAGCCCCGGTGGCTCAGCGACCTGCACCCGGGCACGGCTTTGGATCTCGATACGCCCGAAGACGCGCAGCGGCTGCTCGAGACGGGCGTCGCGTGCCGCACGACCGAACTCCTGCGAAAGTTCAGCAGATGACGCGCTCGCTCACGCTGCGACAGCTGGAGGGCCTACCGGAGATCCAGCCCGGCGACGATCTGCCGGAGCTGCTGGCGGCGCAGGTGCCGGCGGGTCCGGGGGTGCTTGTCGTAGCTCAGAAGATCGTCTCCAAGGCCGAGGGCAGAACGGCTCGGCTCAAAGAGGTGGAGCCGTCTGCGCGCGCCCGCGAGCTCGCCCAGAAGGTCGAGAAGGACCCGCGCCAGGTGGAGCTGGTGCTGCGTGAGTCGACCCGCGTCGTGCGCGCCGTACCCGGCGTTCTGATCTGCGAGACCCGGCACGGACTCATCTGCGCCAACGCGGGGGTCGACTTCTCGAACGCTCCCGAGGACGAGTGCGCGGTGCTGCTCCCGCTCGACCCCGACGCCTCGGCGCAGCGGATTCGCCACAGGCTCGGAGCCGGCCGCGCCGTCATCATCTCGGACACCTTCGGGCGTCCCTGGCGGGAGGGCCTGGTGGACGTGGCGATCGGTGTGGCGGGTCTCGCCCCGCTCGCCGACCTGCGCGGCACGCGAGACCGTCGCGGCAGGCTGCTCGAGGTCACGGTCATGGCACGCGCCGATCAGCTGGCGGCCGCCGCGGGCATGCTGATGGAGGACGCGCCTGGCTGTCCGGCGGTCTGGATCGAGGGGCTCCCGCCCGAGGGTGAGGGCTCGCTGCGCGACCTGCTGCGCGACCCAGAACGCGATCTGTTCAGGGACTGAGGCCGACTCAAGAGTCGACCGACGCGCGCGCACCCAGGCGCGTACGAAGTCACGCGCCGTCCCGGCAGGCCGGCTCTGCCGGCCGCTACCCGGGTAGTAGAGCTCAGCTCGCCGATAACGCGTTAGTCGTGTGCGCTTCCGTCGGGCCGACGCAGCAGCAGGCCCGTCCACTCCTGAATCCAGCCCACCACCGCCGCCAAGCCCTTACCGGTACGACTGGAGACCACCGCCACGTCCTCCGTAGCGAGGGAGAGCTGGCGCGACACAGCGTCCATGCGCGCGCTCAGCTGCGCAGCGCGAAGCTTGTCGGCCTTGGTCAGAGCCAGCCGGGTGGGAATGCGTTCGGCGGCAAGCCAGTCCAGGAGCTCACGCTCCTCCTGCTGCGGACCGCGTCGGATGTCGACCAGAAGCACACAGCCCTTGAGTGCAGGGCGACGGCCCCCCAGGTACGACTCCACCAGCGGCCGCCACGCTCGTTGCTCTACACGCGAGACCGCGGCATAGCCGAAGCCCGGCAAGTCAACCAGGTAGACGGACTGATCGAGCCGGTAGAAGTGAATGCGCCGGGTCTTGCCCGGCGTCGAGCTGGTACGCGCGAGCTGGCGGCGTCCAACCAGCCGATTGATGAAGCTCGACTTTCCCACGTTCGATCGTCCGAGCACAGCGACCTCGGGCAGCCCGTCGGTCGGAAACTGCGCATGCTCGGCGGCATCGTGTGCAAGCTCGGCGTTCACGTCCATTTCCCTCGGTTTGACGCTCTCCAGCGCGGAGGGTAGCTTGGGCGGAGACTCGAGCACACGGATGATCCGACATGAGCAAGGGCGCGCAGATTGCGGTTGCGGTGTTGAGCGTGTTCGCTGGGTTGGCCTGGCTCTTGAGCGCCAGCAGCTCGGGCGAAGGAACATTTCGCTACTTCGAGAACGTTTCGGCCTTTCTGGAGACGAGCCAGGAGGAGCCATCGCGGCGTAGCTTCCGTGTGCACGGATTCGTCGTCGAGGGCTCGATCGCGAAGGACCTCCCGAACGGCCACGTCGATTTCAGCATCGAGGACCCCGACCGTGTGACGGCCAGGCTCTCGGTGAGGCTGCTCGCGCTCGACATACCGGATCTGTTCAAAGACGGAGCCGAGGTCGTGGTAGAGGGCCGCTTTGAGCACGGACGCTTTCTCGCAAATCGGGTCCTGGCGAAGTGCCCCTCCAAGTACGAGGTCGTGCCCGGGACCGAGGCGTAGCTCCGAGCCCGCGCAGGAAGTTCAGGATCGTTGACCAATCTCGTCATCAGCTTCGGCCACTTCTCGCTCTACCTGAGCTTACTTTTTGCAGTGTACGGCGTATGCGCGGCGGCTTTCGGCGCCCTGCGCGGCCGACCGGAGTGGGTCCGCAGTGCCGAGCGAGCCGTGTACGCGGTCTTCGCGCTACTCAGCTTCGCCATGCTCGGACTCGAGGCCGCGCTCTTGAGCGACCGCTTTGACATCGCCTTCGTGGCCCAGAACTCGAGCCGCGAGCAGTCCTGGGTCTTCAAGCTGCCGGCACTCTGGGGCGGTCAGTCAGGGTCGCTCCTGCTCTGGGGCTGGATGCTCTCTGCGCTGAGCGCGGTGGTGATTTTCCAGAACCGGACGCGCAACCGCACGCTCATGCCCTGGGTCATGGTCACGCTGCTCGCCAATGTGATCTTCTTCGCCACGCTGCTGTGCTTCGTAACGAACCCGTTCGCAGCCCTGGCCCCGGACCAGGTCTTCTCCAATGGTCGCGGCCTGAACCCGCTGCTGCAGCACCCCGTGATGCTGATCCACCCGCCGATTCTGTACGTGGGCTTCGTCGGCTTCGCCGTGCCCTTCGCCTTCGCCCTGGCCGCGCTCATCTCGGGGGAGCTCGGCCCGGCCTGGTTCCGCTCCACCCGTCGCTGGACCCTCGTAGCCTGGGCCTTCCTCGGCGTGGGTCTCATGCTCGGCGGACGCTGGGCCTACGAGGTGCTGGGCTGGGGCGGCTACTGGGCCTGGGATCCGGTCGAGAACGCCGCGCTCATGCCCTGGCTCGCGGGCACCGCCTACGTGCACTCCGTGATGATCCAGGAGAAGCGCGGCATGCTGAAGATCTGGAACCTGGCGTTGATTGGTCTGGCCTACTCCCTGTGCCTGTTCGGCACCTTCCTCACGCGCAGCGGCGTGGTGAGCTCGGTCCACAGCTTCACCGCCTCGGGCTGGTTCGGATACGTGTTCCTGATCTACGTGATCGTGATGGCCGCGGTCTTCGCGGGCTTCCTGATCTGGCGGGCGCCGCTCCTGCGCAGCGAGAACCGGCTCGACTCCGTCATCTCGAGGGAAGCGAGCTTTCTCTTGAACAACTGGGCCTTCCTCGCCCTGCTCTCCATCGTGTTCTTCGGAACGCTCTACCCCGTATTCTCCGAGGCCATCTCCGGAATCAAGGTCCAGATCGGGCCGCCCTTCTTCCAGCGCTACGCGGGGCCCCTGGCGATCTTCCTGCTGGTGCTGACCGGTACCGGGCCCCTGATCGCCTGGCGGCGAGCCACCTGGACCAACCTGCGCAAGAGCTTTCTGTGGCCGGCCGCCGCTGCACTCGGAAGCGCCGCCCTCGTCTTCGCACTGGGCATGCGCCAGTTCTATCCGGTGGCCTTTCTGGGACTGTGCGCGTTCGTAACGGCCACCGTCGTCGGGGAGTACTGGCGCGGAATCCGCGCCCGCATGCGACGGGGCGAGGGTCCGCTGCGGGCTCTGCTGGAGCTGCTGCGCCGCAACCAGCGGCGCTACGGAGGCTACGTGGTCCACCTCTCGGTGGTCCTCGTCTTCATCGGCTTCGCGGGCTCGGCCTTCTACCTGGAGGAGACGCGCATCCTCCGGCCCGGGGAGACGTGGCAGCTCAACGGCTACAGCATCACGTACCGTCACGCCCAGCCGGTGAAGGATCCTCACTACGCGGGCGCCCTGGCGCGCGTGGCCCTGCAGCACCACGGTAAGCCGGTGGGAATCCTCACACCGGAGAAGCGCATGTACTTTCAGCAGGAGCAGCCCGCCACGCTTCCCGCCATCGCGAGCAGCTTGAGAGAGGACTTCTACATGATCCTCGTCGGTCTCGAGCCGGACCAGTCGGTCGCGCTCAAGGTCTATATCAACCCACTCGTGAACTGGATCTGGATCGGAGGCTTCATCTTCATTCTGGGCAACACGCTGGTCCTGTGGCCGTTTGCGGAGCGCCGAGCCGGTCGCCAGGGGTGAAGCAGGCCTACGCCGCAAAGGCCCTGGCCCTGTGGCTGCTATCCACTCTCGCGGCACACACGCACGCGGCCACCGTCGAGGGTCGGGTCATCCACCCGCAGCGTAGCGATGCGGCGGCCGACCTCGAGGTGGTGCTGCTCGGCGTCAGCCAGGAAGGCGAGCCGATCGAGCGCAGGACACGGACCGACGCGCGCGGCCGCTTTCGTGTGAGCGCGCTGCCAACGCCCGCCGCGTATCTGGTCGCCGCAACCTACCGCGATATTACCTTCCCGGGCGGCAGCGTGGTGTTCCGGGAGGAGGCGCCCGAAGAGACCCGCGAGCTCGTCTTCCACATCTACGACTCCTCGACGGACGGCACGCGTCTGGTCCTGCGCAAGATGCGCTGGGTGATAGAGCGCGAGGCGGGCGCGTACCGCGTGTCGCAGAGCTTCGTGGTCGCCAACCCGGGGCTAAACGTCATTCTGCGCGAGTCGGCCCAGCCGCCCCTGCTGCGCGTCGGGCTCGCCCCCGGACACGGCGAGCTGGAGACGCCCTTCGGCACGCTGCCGATCGGGGCGCAGCTTCGGGACGGCCTGCTCGAGCTGCGCGGCCCCTTCTACCCGGGCGAGCGCGAGGTCCAACTCGCCTACGACCTGCCCGAGACCGGGCTCGACCTGAGCACCCAGATTCGGGTTCCCGACCCGCTGCAAATGCTGGAGGTATTCGTGCGGGACTTCGGCATCCGGGTCGATGCGGGTCCGCTCCATCCCGCTCGGCCCACACGCGAGGGTGACGTGATCTATCAGCGCTACCTGGGGTTCGACCTGGCCGCGGGCACGCGTATCCCCTTCCGCGTGGAGGCCCTCCCGCCCCGCGCACCCACAGCGGCCTGGGCCGAGATGCTGGCGGCCGCGCTGGCGGCGGCCGGTCTGCTCTACTTCGTGGGCAGGCCGATTGGCCGAGCGGAGCCACACCCAGCAGCCAGCGAAGAGTCTGCGGAAACGAGCGAGCGCGAGGCGTTGATCACCGCCCTCAGTGACCTCGAGCACGACTTCGAGACCGGGAAGCTCTCAAGCGAGGATCGCGAGCGGCTACGGCAGGATCTGCGCCGCGAAGCCGTACGCGCGCTGTCCCGCGCGCGCGGGGCCCAGAGCGCCGCCGAAACCGCAGCGGCGAAGGCCTGCCGCTGCGGGCGCATGCCCGCGCTGGACGACCGTTTCTGCGCCACCTGCGGCAGCCCCCTGTGAACGTGATCGAGACCCGCCAGCTCGAGAAGCGCTTCGGCACGGTGCGTGCGCTCGATCGGGTGTCCACCACGCTGCCGGAGGGGTCGACCACGTTGCTGCGTGGGCCGAACGGCGCCGGCAAGACCACGCTGCTGCGGGTGCTGGCGGCACTCACGCGACCCACGGGTGGCGAGGTTCGGGTACTCGGCGTGAATCCCTTCGGAGCGGACGGCGCCGCCCAGCGCAGCCGGCTCGGATACCTGGGGCAGGAGACGGCCCTGTACGGCGAGCTAACGCTCCAGGAAAATCTCGAGTTCTACGCGAGGCTTCACGGCGTAGACCCAGATCGCATTGAGTTTTTAATTCACGAGCTCGAGCTCGAAGGCGTGGCCGGTCGGCGCGTACAAACGCTCTCACTCGGCTATCGCCGCAGAGCCGGATTGGCGCGCGCACGGCTCACCGATCCCAGCCTGCTCTTGCTCGACGAGCCCTGGAACGGTCTGGATGCGGAGGCCTCGCAGCAGCTCACCCACTGGCTCGAGCAGCACCACAAGGCCGGCCGCAGCGCACTCGTCGCCGCGCACAGCCCCAGCGCTGGGACCGGCCTCTTCGACGCGGAGATCCGGCTCGAGCGAGGCCGGCTGCTGGGAACAGAGTCATGAGGCTACCGCAATGAACGGGCCCCGGGTCTTCGCCGCGGTGCTGGGCAAGGATCTGAGGCTCGACCTGCGCAGCTGGGACCGACTGGGTCCCATGGCGGTCTTCGCGGCCCTGGTCATGGTCCTGCTGAGCACCGCCCTGCCAACGGCGAGCGCGGCCAGCCCTGGCTGGATCCCGGCGCTCGTGTGGATGGTGTTCCTACTCACGTCGCTGCTGGGGCTGGGTCGCTCGTTCCAGGCCGAGAGTGAGCAGGGAACGATCGTGTTGCTGACCCAGGCCCCGTGTGATCGGGGCTGGGTCTTTCTGGGCAAGGCCACCGCGAACTGGCTGGCCCTGCTCGGAGTCGAGCTCTGGACCGCGTTCTTGTGCTGGGTGCTGCTGGATGTGGAGTGGGGGGTCGCGTGGCCCGAGATCCTCGGGGTCGGGCTGCTGGGCGCACTCGGGCTGGCCGTCGTGGGTACGCTGCTGTCGGCCCTGGCGTGCGCCGCCCGCTTTCCGGTGTTCCTGCTGCCGGTCCTGCTCTTCCCTCTCGTCCTGCCCGTACTCGTCCTCGCTTCGCGCATGACCGGCGAAGCGCTGGCCGGGGACCAGATCGCAAGCGCCATGTGGGTGGGGCTCGCGCTCTATGATTGGGTTTTCCTGCTGATCGCGTACTTCGTGTTCGACTACGTGTTGGAGGACTGAAGCGTGGAGGAACGGCTGATTCGCTCGGCCCGGGTGCTCGGGCCGCTGGCCCTGCTGGGCGTAGCAGTATGGCTGGGCATGGTGGTCTTCGTGGCGCCCGTCGAGCGGGTCCAGGGGGTGGTCCAGAAGATCTTCTATGTGCACGTGCCCTGCGCACCCCCGGCCTATCTCGGATTCATCCTGACGGCAATCGGGGGCCTGGGCTTTCTCCGCACCCGCAAAGAGCAATGGGACCGCCTGGCGCTCTCGGGCGCGGAGGTCGGCTTGGTCTTCTGCACCCTGATCCTGCTGACCGGACCGATCTGGGCCAAGCCCGTCTGGGGGCACTGGTGGGTGTGGGACCTGCGGCTCACCTCGACGCTCGTGCTCTGGTTTATCTATGTGGCGTATCTCTTTCTGAGAGCTTTTGTTATCGGCAGCGATGCCGCGCGCACCCTGGCCTCCGTCTACGGCATCGTCGGGACTGCAGCCATCCCCTTCGTGTACTACGCGGTCGACCTGGCGCGGGGCAGCACGCTGCACCCCTCGAGCCCCGCGCGCGAGGGCCTGCCGGGCTTGATGGCGGCGACCTGGGTCGTCGCGGCGGTGGCCCTGCTGCTGGTGTTCGCCTACCTGCTGGTGCGGCGTCTGGAGGTGGCCCGGCTCGAGGCCCAGCTGCTGGCACGGGAGCCGGCCCGATGAGCTACCTGCTGGCCGCCTACACCGTGGTGCTGCTGACACTGGCCGGCTATGCGCTGCGGCTGCGGGCCCAGCGCCGCCGTCTGAGCGAGGAGCTGAGCGGGGCCCCGGGCGGGGAGTGCTAGCCGCCATTTAGTGGTTGACAGCAAGGGGCGGATCGGGATACACCGGCTGGGGGTGGCGGCTGCCGTTGCCCCCGTTCTGAAACCCCTTCTGAAAGCTACCGATGCCCCTCCCACCGACAGCTCACGTACCCGCGGATTCTGACACCAGAGCACTCTTCACAGGGGCCTACGCGCAGCTGATGGCCTCGGGGGGAATGGGCAGACCGCTTCCCTTTCAAGCACATGCACGACCTACCGGTCGACCCGCGGGGGGAGGCAACCGGAGCGCAGGGCGACCGCAGGGGTGCGGCCAAGGCGCGACCGGGAAGGCGGATCGGGGTGGGAGCATACGAGCTGGCACAGATGTTGGACTGCACAGGGCTCGAAGCCATCCACGGCTGGCCGGGATGAGCTGGGGAGGTCACAATAGATGGCACGCATGAAGCGGGGCGTCGGTTACTGCGAGAACACAGACTGCGAGGACTACGCCAAGGGCGTTTTCCTCCTGAACCACGGTGACACCTTTTACTGTCCCCGTTGCCGCCAGCTCGGAAAGGTAGAGAAGGAGCGGGGCTTCTATACGGGCAACTCGGACATCTTCAAGGAGGTCCGGGTGGAGTACAACTTCGACCCGGTCCACGGCATCTATCGCGAGATCGCGATCGTGCGCGACGAGAGTCTGTGGGGTCGGAACAACGTCTACACGCTTCAGAGTCCGCTGATTAAGACCGAGAAGCGAGCGCTCAAGGTGGCCGAAGCCATTCTGGCCAACCTCAATCGTTACCGCGGTCTGCTCTCCGGAGACGACATCCCGCGCACCACCGAGATGATCCTCTCCTTCGACGAGTCCTTCGACGAGTTCAGCCACAAGCTCAAGCAGCTCTCAAAGGAATGGGAGGCCAGCGGCCTCCGAGAGACCGGTCGGTAGCACTACTCGCGGGCTATCGGCGGCGAAGCCGCCTGCCCGCACTACGCTCAGCTGCGCCTCGCTGCGCGCCCTAAAGGGCTTGCAGCAGCTAGGCTTTCTCGGCTTTGGCGCTAATAGATCAATTTGCTGAGCGGGAACTCGACGATCCCGGCTGCACCCGCCGCCTTCAGATCCGGCAGCAGCTCGCGCACCTCGGTCTCATCGATGATGGTGTTGACCGCAACCATCTTGCCGTCCGCCAGCGAGGAGACCGTGGGGGCCGCCAGGGCCGGCAGCAGCTCGAGCACCTTCTGAAGACTGCTCTGCGGCACGTTCATCATCAGGTTCACCTTGCCGTCAGCAGCGATGGCGCCGTTCAGCAGCAGGATGAGCCGCTCGAGCTTGCGCTTCACCCAGGCATCCTTGGCCGCGGTCTCGTTGACGATCAGCCGCGGCGTGCTCTCCATCAGCGTCTCGAGGATGCGCAGGTTGTTGGCGCGTAGCGAGGACCCGGTCTCGGTGACTTCCACGATGGCATCCGCCAAGAGCGGGGGCTTGACCTCCGTCGCTCCCCAGGAGAACTCGACCTGAGCCTCGATGCCGTGCTGCTTGAGCCATTTCTTGGTCAGGCCCACGGCCTCGGTGGCAATGCGCTTGCCCTGGAGGTCCTGCAGTTCGCGAATCTCGGAGTCCTCCGGAACCGCCAGCACCCAACGGACGGGACGGGAGGACTGCTTGGAGTACTTGAGGTCCGCGAACTCCACCACTTTGGCCCCGCTCTCGACGATCCAGTCCTTGCCGGTAATGCCCACGTCGAGCACGCCCTGCTCCACGTAGCGCGCCATCTCCTGGGCGCGAATCAGTACACACTCGATCTCTGGATCGTCGATCTCGGGATAGTAGGAGCGGTCGGGAAAGCGCAGCTTGTAGCCCGCGCGCTCGAACAGCGTCGCCATGGCTTGCTGGAGGGACCCCTTGGGGAAGCCGAGCCGCAGAATCCGCTGACCCTGGCTGCGCACGAGAGCCATCAGCCTCCTCGCCGGCGGCCATCCGCCACCGTTGGGAGGCGGAGCTTATCGGCTCGCAAGCGCTACCGCCACACGCTCGCGCAGCAGCCCAAGCTGCTCCCAGCGCGGCCCCGGCCCGAAGCACGCGTCGGGCCGCAGCGGGTTGCCCTCGCAGCACAGCACGTCCTCCTGCAGCAGCAAGGACAGCGCGTTCTGGAAGGTGACGGGTGACGAGGACTCCGGGAAGCGCGCCTCCCCCACCAGGAGATGATCCTTGAGCACTGACGCCGCCTCTTCGAGGAGCTGCTTGCGCGCCTCGGTGCCCGAGCATGCCTCAACCACCTGGAAGAGCGCGCGGTAGGCCTCACACACGGGCTCGACCTGCGCGGCCAGGAGGTCGAGCCAGCCCGGCTCAGCCGTGACCAGCAAGAGCTCGTCGGAGGACGCGGGCGCCGCCCAGCCTCGCGCCAGGATGTGCCTGAGGACAAGCTCGAGCGTCGCCCGACGCTCCGCATCGCTCGCGGGCGGGAAGTACTCGAGGCGCAGCAGCTCGATCCAGGTGTTGGCCCGTGCGAGCACGGCCTCGCGCGTGCCACCGGCGCGCAGCGCCAGGGCCAGGAGCGCCGGCCACACCAGGGCCGGCGCGATCGTCGCGCGGTAATAGTCGAGTCGATCGCGCACCTCGGGCGCGTAGTGCAGCAGGTCTCCCGTGCGGGTGGACTTCCGCTCGACCAGCTGCGCCTGCAGCAGCAGCTCGAGCATGGCCTCGGGCTGGCCCTCCTTCAGCGCCCGCTCGACCGGCTCCGAGAGCTGCACCCCAAGCAGCTGCAGCAGTGCACCGATCTCCACCACCCGGCCACAGAACTCCTCCTCGCGCAGACCCTGCGTGGGACTCGCGAGCAGCGCGGCCGCCGACACGGCACTGCGTCCCGCGGTGATGAGGCCGTTGATGCACGAGCAGAGCTCGTACCCGAGACGCTCGGTGATGCGCCGTAGCTCGACACGGCGTTCCGAGTCGCTCTGTCCCGGCAGTGCAGGGTCCACGCGCACGCGCTCCGCCAGAGAGAGCGGCTCCCCGAAACGCACGATCACGCTGCCGAAGCGGTGGCGCAGGATACGACGCGCACGCACCAGCTGCATGAAGCTCTCGCCGGTCTTCTTCGCGCCTCGCCGTTCCTGCGTGATCGAGCCCTCCTCGACCAGGCGCTCGTAGGTGAACCCGACCGGCACCAGATAGACGTCACGCCGAACCCCGTGCGCGAAGGCCTCGACGATCATGTTCAGCATGCCCAGCCGGGGCATGAGCGTCTTGCCCGTACGCGAGCGCGTTCCCTCGATGAAGAACTCCAGAGTGGCGCCGTCCTTGATCAGCAGCTGGATATAGCTGCTGAACACGGCCGTATACAGCGGGTCGCCCTCGAAGCTGCGGCGCAGGAAGAAGCCACCGGCGCGCCGGAAGATGGGTCCCAGCGGCCAGAACGCGAGGTTGTTGCCCGCCGCCACGTGCGGCGGCACCAGGTGTCGCTCGTAGAAGAGCCACGACAGGATCAGGTAGTCGAAGTGACTGCGGTGGCTGGGCACCAGAATGAGAGGGTGCAGCTTGGCCGCCTCGACGATGCGGTCGACCCCATGCACCTCGACCCGTCCGAACAGGCGCTCGAACATCCATCCCACGATCACGTCGAGGATGGCCAGGGCGGTGGGGCTCTGGCGCGCGGCGATCTCGCGCAGGTAGCGTCGCGCGCGCGCCTCCACGCGTCCCCGTGAGCGCTGGCCCTGTGCAACCTCATCGATGGCCCGCTGCACCTCCGGCTCGGCCATGACCGCTTCCCCGATCTTCGCGACCTCCCGCAGCGCCGCGCCCAAGACGGGCTTCTCCTCGCGCCGAAGAAAGATCATCAGCGCACGCCGCACCTGCTTGATCAGCCGCTCCCGACCTCCTGCCCGCCGCTCATCCACGAAAGCCCTCAGATCGAGCGGGGTCCCCACCCGCACCACCAAGCTGCGGTAGTTCCAGAGGAAGGAGATGACCTTTCCGGTGTCCGTGGGGCGGGAGGGCGCGCCGTAGAAGACGTTCAGGAAGCGCCGCTCACGCCGCGAGCCCTTGCGCCAGAACAGCGTCAGCGGCACCAGTGATACCGGCGCGGGCTCAACGAAGCAGGTGTCCACCACCTCCCTCAGGTAATCCAGCTCCGAGTGCCCAGAGGCCACTGCCCCACGGCGGGTACGCAGCCCCTGCCCGATCTTGTCGGTTCGCAGGAACAGAAAGAGCGATCCGCCCTCGCGCAGGATCTGCCGCGTGCGCGCGATCTGGCGCTCCCGCATGCCGTTGAATCCCAGCCGCAACCGCTCGACCATGCCCTTGAAGAGGAGCCGCAGCGCCTGCCCCAGCGGACGGTAGTAGTAGAAACGGATCCCGTTGGCGACCGACGAGAGGCGGATCCCCTGCGATACGAAGAGCCAGTTGAAGAGGAAGTAGTCGAGCCGCGAGCTGTAGCGCATCACGTAGACCACCGCGCCACGCGCCTCCAGCTTGCGCAGCTCCTCCGCGTCGCTCGGCTCGAGCTTGAAGCCGCTGAAGAAGCGCCCGGCGAAGGCGCGCGCCGTGCGCCCGAAGCGGGGCGTCATGGCGGTGTACGGATCGGCGGCGGCCCCGGACAGCGCGGCATGCTCCTCGGAGGATTCCGACACAGGCACCACGGGCTCGGTCACGCTCACGCTCCCGGTTTAGCCGGGAAGGGTATCATCGGCAAGCGGTTCGAGTCGCCTTACATCAAGCTCAGGGGCTCATCGGGCAGAAAGACCTTGTCCTCGTTCTGGGCGATGTCCTGCGCAGAGATGTCCCCTTCGCCCTTACGCAGCCCATCGGACATCACGATCTTGATCTCCGCCACGCGCTTACCACCGGCGAACAGGAATCTCCCGGTCTTATCCTTGGAGAGATCGCTCACCATGTACAGCACGGCCGGCGAAACACGTGCGGGGCTCATGGCCGCGCGGCTCTCTTCGTTACCCATGCCCGCTAGGTCCTCGGTCATGCGCGTCACCGCCACTGGGGCGAGACCCCAGACGCGGATGTTGTACTTCTTACCTTCGAGCGCCAGGCAGCGCGTGAAGCCCGCGATGCCCGCCTTGGCCGCGCCGTAGTTGGTCTGGCCGAAGTTTCCGACCAGGCCCGAGGTGGAGCTGGTGTTCACGATCACCCCGCCCGCGCCGCGCTCCTTCATGTGCTTGAAGACGGGCCGTGTCACGCAGTAGGTGCCCTTGAGGTGGACCGCAACCACCGAGTCCCACTCGGACTCCTCCATCTTGGACAGGGTCTTGTCGCGCAGGATGCCCGCGTTGTTGATCAGGATGTCGACCTGGTCGAAGGCGTCGAGCGCCGTCTTAAGGATCTTCTCGCCACCCTCCACCGACGTCACGGACTCGTAGTTGGCCACGGCCTCTCCCCCGGCCAGCTTGATCTCGTCCACGACCTGGTCGGCCATGGCCGAGCCGGCACCGGTGCCATCCCGCGCACCACCAAGATCGTTCACGACGATGGCAGCCCCTTCTTGCGCGAGCAGCAACGCATGCTCGCGGCCGAGACCACCGCCCGCGCCCGTCACGATCGCCACTTTACCGTCCAACAAACCCATCACACGCCTCCTTCAGCCCCCGGGCCAGTCCTAGCGCATTATCGGCGAGCGGAGCTCGCCTGCGCGCGCGTCGGGCGACTCCTGAGTCGCCCTCCTAGGGCGGGGGCGCGGATTATACACTCACTCGAGGACCACCAAGGTTTCCCCCTCCTCGACGCTCTGGCCCTCCTCGACGCGGATCTCGCTCACACGTCCGGCGCCAGGTGCCTCGACGGGCATCTCCATCTTCATCGACTCGATGATGATGAGGACATCCCCAGGCTCTACCTGGGCTCCGACCGATGTCTCGATCTTGAACACGGTCCCCGTGATATGCGCCTCTACCTGTGTCACCAAGCTACTGCCTCCGGTTCAGGATGGTAGCGCTCGAGACACTGGCATACGGAGCCAGCCGCACGCAATTCCGGCCGGGCTGGGCTGTGCTAGCTTCGCCGCGCCATGCTCGAGACGCTGACCCGCGGATTCCGAGATGCCCGCAATCAACTGCGGGGCATGACCCGGCTCACGGACGAGAACGTCGCAGAAGCGCTACGCCATGTGCGGATGTCGCTGCTCGAGGCGGACGTGGACCTCGCGCTTGTGCGCGGCTTCCTCGAGCGTGTGAGCGAGCGCTGCAACGGCGCAGAGGTCAAGCTCCGGGCCGGGCGCAAGGAGCAGCGGCGGCAGGTCTCGCCCGGGGACCACTTCACCAAGGCCTGCTACGAGGAGCTGGTCAGCCTGATGGGGCAGGCCGAGCCCCTGGCCCCGGCGAAGCACACGCGCGCGCTGATGCTGGTCGGGCTCCAGGGCACGGGGAAGACCTCCACCGCGGCAAAGCTGGCCCTGCATTTGAAGAAGGCCGGCGAGCGCCCGCTGCTGGTGGCTGCGGACCTGCGGCGCCCCGCGGCGCGTGAGCAGCTGCAGCTGCTGGGCGGCCAGATCGGCGTAGAGGTCTACTCGCGGGAGGGGCAAGACGCCGCCGCGATCTGCGCGGACGCCGTCATCCACGCTCGCGAGTCCGGGCTCGGGAGCGTGATTCTCGACACCGCCGGCCGCCTGCAGATCGATCAGGAGCTGATGCACGAGCTCGAGCAGATCACCGCCCAGACCCGCCCCGAGGCCACGCTGCTGGTGTGCGATGCGATGATGGGGCGTGAGGCGGTCAACGTCGCACGCGGCTTCGCTGAGCACCTGAGCCTGGACGGTCTCATCCTGACCAAGCTCGACGGGGACGCGCGTGGCGGCGCGGCCTTGTCCATCCGCAGCGCGACCGGCCTGCCCATTCGCTTCATCACCGTTGGCGAGGGGACGGACCGCCTGGAGACGTTCCGCCCCGAGGGCCTGGCCTCCCGCATCCTGGGTATGGGCGACATCGTGGGCCTGGTGCAGGACTTCGAGGAGGTCGCGGATCACGAGCAGGCCGAGGAGGACGCACGCCGCCTGCTGCAGGGGCAGTTCACGCTCAAGGACTTCCTGTCTCAGCTGCGCACGCTGCAACGCATGGGTCCGCTCTCGGACATGGTCGAGAAGCTGCCGTTCGCGGGAGAGCTGCTTCCCGAGGGCGCGAACATCGACGGCCGCGAGCTCAAGCGCGTCGAGGCCATGATCCTGTCGATGACGCCGGAGGAGCGTACGCGCCCCGAGCTCCTGGATCGCTCGCGCCAGGAACGCGTCGCCGCTGGCTCGGGCACCAAGCTGGCGGACCTGGGGGAGATGCTCAAGCGCTTCGAGGGCATGCGCAAGCTCATCGGAGGGCTCGGCAAGGGGGGCGGCATGGCTGGGATGCTGTCGCGCATCCCGGGGCTAGGGAAGATGCTGGCGGGCGGCATGCCGGGCATGGATCCCGCCGCACTGCGTGAGCTGGGCGCTGGCGGGGAGGCTCCCAACCGCCGCGCCGCGCGCGCGCAGAAGTCCGAAGCGCGTCGCCAGAAGCGCAAGAGCTTGCGCAAGCACAAGCGTCGCGGGAAAAGGCACTGATGGACCCGATCATCGGAATCTCGCTCTCGCTCGACGAGAGCCGACGCTGGGAGCCGGAGCGCGAGTACCAGTACCTCGACACCAGCTACGTGGCGGCGATTCAGGATGCGGGCGGAGTCGCGATCCATCTCCCCATCCAGTCCGACGTGGAGGCGTTGGTCAAGAGCATCGATGGGCTGCTACTCCCCGGAGGCGACGACTTCCTGCCGCCAGAGCCCTACCGCGACGAGATCGCTTTTCGTCCCGTCCCCGCACGCCAGCTCGATTTCGACCGCCAGCTGCTGGGCGCGGCGCTCGAACGGGGTCTGCCGGTGCTCGGCATCTGCTACGGCATGCAGCTGCTGGCGCTGCGCTTCGGTGGCAAGCTCCACTATCACATCCCGCACGACCTTCCGCAGGCGGGCGAACATCAGCTGGCGGAAGGCGACGGTCGTCACGGGCTGGTCGTGGAGGTGCGTACGCGCCTGGAAACGCTGCTCGGACCGGATCCAGGTCCGGTGAACAGCACGCATCACCAGGCGGTGGCCGAGCCCGGCCAGGGAATGCGGGTCTGCGCACGCGCCGAAGACGGTCTGATCGAAGCGATCGAGCCCGAGGCCAGTCGCTTCTGGATCGGGGTACAGTGGCACCCGGAGAAGCTGAAGGGCCTCCATCGCGAGGCGCTCTTCGGGGCGTTCGTCAGCGCCTGCACCCGGCGCGAACGCAGCTAGCTGTAGCAGGCGCACACGGAGTGTGAACAACCGTTACTCCCCCCGGGGCGAGTACCGGGCATCCAAACGAAGTAGATGTAATTGCGGCATTTCATCTACTCGCGCGACCTCGGTCTTGAGCGGCTACGGTACCGGCGCACAGCAGGCGACGGCCCGTGACCTACCTCGGCTATCTACAGCAGCTCATCACCCATTACGGGCCGCGCACTGCACGCACGAAGAGGTCGAG
>Ga0209980_10000131_pt1 | contig 36718 bp, 29 predicted proteins | sample CR02metaG_FD_183611 | JGI IMG/M metagenome (GOLD analysis project Ga0209980, IMG submission 183611) | Deep subsurface microbial communities from Mariana Trench to uncover new lineages of life (NeLLi) - CR02 metaG (SPAdes) (version 2) | ecosystem: Environmental > Aquatic > Marine > Ocean trench...
TTTAAGGATACTGTTGAGAGTGCCGGGTGCCAAGTCATCCGCGTCCGCTGCAGCGCCTTGTTATGTGACACCCCAATTCTCCTGCCGGGCGATGATTCCCTGTCGAGCTAGGTGCAGCCTGAGAGGCGTACACACTTCCGCCGGCGCCTTGTCTAGATACTCGACTGCTACCTTCCTCGCTGACTCTGGCAGTCCCCGGAGGTATCGGGCTGCATTCTCTACTGAAAAGGCCTTTTTAGTCTCCTTCTCAAATGATGGTGGCAATGCCGTCCAGACTACGGCTCTAAGCTTCTGCCCCTTTGCCCAAGCTTGGATTGTTGAAAACGTCGGTTCTGGCTGGGGAAAGACCTTGCTCGAATTTTCTTCATTCGCAAGGTCAACGAATCCAATTCGATCCCAGATCGTCCCTTCCCGATCCCTGAGGTCTGCTATTGCATCTTGGAGCTTGCGCCGTTTACTCAAGGCAAAGCGGGTATTTACCGGAACGCCATTTTCACTGTCAATCACAAGCGTTAACCGGCAGTCCCGCGAGACACGCGAAAACTCGAGGGAGACTTCGGGGCCTCCGGGTTGCCAATCACCGTTGTAGGGAAGTGCTCCCGGATTCCATACCAAGGACCCCCAAGCAATTATGGCGATGGTCACTGGACGTGTACCTCTGTCACATAACGTTTAGCTAACTTGCGCCAAGTATCTGGCGCGGAGGTTGCGTATGCAAGCTACGTGACAGATGCTTGGTGTCAAGTTCAGCGACTTGTTAGACGGCACAAACGAACGCGTACTGGAGTCGTCATTCATCGTCCGCGCAGTTTCTTGCAATTTCACTATTCTCCCTTCTTGTGTTGTTGGTCGAGGACAGCACCAATTGCCAATCCGACCGCTGCCCCCAACAACATCCCTACCCCAATGTTGTCTAGTGCAGCCCCCAGAGCGAGACCAATTCCCATCCCAATTGCAAGACCTACGCCAATCTTACTGCTTGCTTGTTTTTTCGATTCATTGCCATTTGGATTCGTATCCATTTTCCATTCTCCAGGTACTTACCGCGAAAATTCGGTGACGTTGTCTTGTGTCACCCAAATCTTGCGTTATCCGAAAACGATACGCCTTTCGCCAGGGTCTTGTGAACCGGGCATCGCTCTGCCACTTCGGCAAGCCGCTTTCTTTGGGCATCGTCGAAATCGCCGTTAATCTGTACATCACTGGTGATGTGATCGATAAATCCCTTCGCGTCATCGTCACAGTCTTCGCAGTCCTTCGCGTGTATCCGGTCGAATTCATAGCTCGCGGTAACTTTTTTGAGCGGAATCTTTTTGTGGCGACAATACAGCGCCAAAGTAATGCAGGTACAGGCCGCCAGGGAGCCGAGCAGCAACTCGTAGGGATTGGGGCCGGTATCCGCGCCGCCCACAGACACGGGCTCGTCCGCCCTCCAGGTGTGGCGGCCGTTCGACATTTCAACTTCAGTCCCGGATGACAGTGTGGCTGTAATTTGGGTCATGTCTTTGTCCTCATGATGGCGTTGCCGGTCGCAGCGTTGACATCTGCTAAAATCAAACCGGATCAACAGCCAACAGTATCTTTGCTCACTCATTATGAATCAAACCATTCGCCTTGATGATGGCAGCGAGGTGCCGCTGCAGCAGCTTCTCGACCAGGCGCTCCGGTTGCACCAGGCGGGGGCGCTTGATGAAGCGAAGCCGATCTACGAGAGGATATTGCAAGCCCACCCCGGCCAGTTTCACGCATTGCATTTCTTGGGCTTGATTCATCATCAGCAAGGCAGGCACCTGCGTGCCGAGGAACTGATTCTCCAGGCTTTGGCCTCTGCACCGGGCGACGCGGACGCGTTGTGCAATCTCGGTGCGGTGTATAACGCGATGCAAAAATCCGCAGAAGCCGCCGATCGTTTCCAGGAAGCGCTTGCGATCGATCCGGCATTGTCCGCCGCGTTAAACGGTCTTGGGAACGCGCGCTTCCGGCAAGGGCGTCTCGATGAGGCGCAGGCGCAGTTTGAACAGGCGCTGCGTGCTTCGCCAGGCTACCCGGAGGCGGGCACCAACCTGAGCATGGTTTTGCAGGCGCGGGGCGACCTGGAGTCGGCGGAACAGGCGGTACGCAAGGCATTGCAAGCCGCAACCGGACACTCCGGTTGCCTGGCGCAACTGGGTTCCGTGCTGGCGGCGAAAGGCGATCGGCAGGAGGCGGTGAGTGCGTATCAGGCGTCCTTGAAAACCGTCCCGGATAATGCCGATAACTGGTACAACCTGGGCCTGCTGCTGGACGATGCCCGCATGGCCGGTGAGGCGCTGAGTTGTTATGGCCGCGCCATGCAAATCGAGCCGCTTCATGGCGGTGCGATCTCCGTGTCCTTGTTTTTGCGCCGGGCGCTATTTGACTGGGACGGCGCCGAGAGATTGTCGCAGCAATACTTCCAGGCGCTTGAGCAGGGTGTGGGCGGACTGACCCCGTTTTCCCTGACCCTGGAACACAGCACCGCGCAACAGCAAAGACATTGTGCCGAATTGTGGGCGCGCCAGTTTTCCGGAATCGGGAAACTCCCTCCCGCGGAAAAATCCGGCACGAATCAGCCGGACGATGACCGGTTGACGCTTGCCTATGTCTCCGCCGATTTCTACCAGCACCCGACTGCATACCTGATGGCGGGGTTGTTTGAAGCACATGACCATTCGAAACTTCGCTTGATCGCGTATTCGAATGGTCCGGACGACGGTAGCGCGATTCGCCGGCGCGTCATGGCCGCCTTCGACGAGTTTGTCGATGTCAGTGGTTGGACGTCTATGAAGATCGCCGAAAGAATTCGCGCTGACCGCGTCGATATCCTGGTCGACCTGAAAGGCTACACGCTGGATGCGATGACCGAGGTTTTCGCCCGCCGGCCGGCGCCGGTGCAAATCAGTTTTCTCGGCTACCCGGGAACGATGGGCGCGGAGTTTATCGATTACCTTATCGCCGATGGCTTCGTTATTCCCGATGGCAGCGAATCGGCCTATAGCGAAAAAATCATACGCTTGCCGGATAGCTATCAAGTCAACGACCGTGACCGCGAAACCGCAACCGACACGCCGAGCCGTACTGAGTTAGGGTTGCCCGACCAAGGCATGGTTTATTGCTGTTTCAATGCGAGCCAGAAAATCACCCGGCAGACTTTTGCACGCTGGGTGGAAATTCTAAACGCGGTCCCGGGCAGCGTCCTTTGGCTGCTCGATCCCGACCCCAGGTGGCCGGCAAAAGATCACCTTCGGTCTTCTGCGAAAGACCTGGGACTGGCGCCGGAACGCCTGATTTTTGCCAAAAAACTAGAACAAAAACAATATCTTGCGACGTACCGTCATGCGGACCTGTTCCTCGATACGCTGCCCTACAACGCGCACACGACGGCCAGCGATGCGTTGTGGATGGGCTGCCCGGTGCTGACGTTGCCGGGCGATACTTTTGCCTCGCGGGTCGCCGGCAGTATTTTGACGGCGGCAGAGTTACCGGAACTGATAATGAATTCGGCACAGGAATATCGCGATATGGCGATTCACCTCGGGCACGACAAACAAGACCTGGCCGATCTGAAAAAGAAACTCGCGCGCAAGCGGGAGACCTGCGCGTTGTTCGATACCGGAAAATTCACCAGGGGTTTCGAGAAGGCCTTGCTGGATATTTCCTCGGAGCGAGACCTCTAACTGAAAGATCCTGTTTCGATGCCGCTCTCTCGACCTGCGAGCATCATCATGCCGTCTTCCGTTTTCCGTGCGCGGCCTTTCTCAACACACGCTTCAGATATTCACCAGTATAGGAACCAGGAGTTTCGCTGACCTCCTCCGGCGTACCGGTCGCGATGACTTCGCCGCCGCCGTCGCCGCCTTCAGGCCCGAGATCGATGATCCAGTCGGCGGTCTTGATGACGTCGAGGTTGTGTTCGATCACGACCACGGTGTTGCCTTGATCGCGCAAGCGCTGCAACACTAAAAGCAGCTGGGCGATGTCATGGAAGTGCAGGCCGGTGGTCGGTTCGTCGAGTATATACAAGGTGCGGCCGGTCGCGCGTTTGGATAATTCCTTGGCGAGTTTTACGCGTTGCGCTTCGCCGCCGGACAAAGTGGTCGCGTTCTGGCCGAGCCGGATGTAGGTCAGGCCGACATCGGTCAGAGTCTCCAGTTTTCTCGCGATCACCGGGACATTGGCGAAAAATATCAGCGCGTCCTCGACAGTCATGTCCAGCACTTCGTGAATATTCTTGCCCTTGTACAGGATCTGCAGGGTCTCGCGGTTGTAGCGTTTACTCTTGCAGATGTCGCAGGACACATAGATATCGGACAGGAAATGCATCTCGACCTTGAGTACGCCATCGCCCTGGCAAGCCTCGCAGCGGCCCCCCTTGACGTTGAAGCTGAAGCGCCCGGGGGCATAGCCGCGCGAACGGGCCTCCGGGGTGCCGGCGAAAAGATCGCGTATCGGCGTGAACAGGCCGGTGTAGGTCGCCGGGTTGGAGCGCGGGGTCCGGCCGATCGGGCTCTGGCTGATGTCGATGACGCGGTCCAGGTGCTCGAGGCCGTCTACGCCGTCGTTTGGCGCAGGGTTGTGCGAAGAGGGATTGATGCGATCGGCCACCGCTTCGTACAGCGTGCTGTTGATCAGCGTGGATTTGCCGGATCCGGAAACTCCGGTCACGCAGGTCATCAGCCCGACCGGAATGTCCACATCGATATTCTTCAGGTTGTTGCCGCGCGCGCCGCGGATCGAAAGCGCCCGCCCGCCATCCGCTGGGGTGCGCATCAGCGGCATCGGTATGCTGCGCCGGCCGGCCAGGTACTGGCCGGTGAGCGACTCGGCCTGTGCCTTTATTTCCTGCGGGCTGCCCTGGGCGACGATCTGCCCGCCGTGGACGCCGGCGCCGGGGCCCAGATCGACCACATGGTCGGCTGCCAGGATCGTCTCCTCGTCATGTTCGACTACGATCACGGTGTTGCCCAGGTCGCGCAGGTGAAACAGCGTGCGCAGCAGGCGCTTGTTATCGCGCTGGTGCAGGCCGATCGAGGGTTCGTCGAGAATGTACATGACCCCGACCAGGCCCGAGCCGATCTGGCTGGCCAGCCGGATACGCTGCGCCTCGCCACCCGACAGGGTTTCGGCGCTGCGGTCCAGCGTCAGGTAATCGAGACCTACATCGGTAAGAAAACGCAGTCTTTCGCCGACTTCCTTGACCACCTTGACCGCGATTTCTCCCCGCCAACCCTGCAAAGTCATGCCGGCAAAAAACTCGCGTGCCTTTCCGACCGCCATCGAGGTGATTTCCGACAGGGTTTTTTCCGCGACAAAAACGTTGCGGGCGGCTCGGTTGAGCCTTTTGCCCTCGCACTCCGGGCATGGCTGGCTGGACATGTACTTGGCGAGTTCTTCGCGCACCATGCTGGATTCGGTTTCACGGTAGCGTCGTTGCATGTTTGGAATAATGCCTTCGAAAACATGCCGCCGCCTGACGTGGCCGCCGCGGCCGTCGAGATACTGGAAATCGATTTTTTCCTTGCCGCTGCCATAAAGAATGATCTCGCAGATATCGTCGGGCAGATCCTCGAACGGCGCCTCGATATCGAACAGGAAGTGTTTCGCCAGTGACTGGATCATCTGGAAGTAATAGGCGTTGCGCCGGTCCCAGCCGCGGATCGCGCCGCCCGCCAGGCTCAGGTTGTTGTGCAGGACCACGCGGCCGGCATCGAAGAATTGCTTGATCCCGAGGCCGTCGCAGTCCGGGCAGGCGCCGCTCGGGTTATTGAAAGAAAACAGGCGCGGTTCGAGTTCGCTCAGGCTGTAACCGCAGACCTTGCAGGCAAAGCGATCCGAAAAAACCAGTTCGGCCTTGTCCGTATTGTCCATCCAGGCGATCCGGGCCACGCCCTCGGTCAGGTGCAGCGCGGTCTCGAACGATTCCGCCAGGCGCAGGTTGACATCGTCGCGTACCTTGAAGCGATCGACAATCACCTCGATCGTGTGTCTGCGTTTCAGGTCCAGTTCCGGTGCGTGCTCGAGTTCGCAAATCTCGCCATCGATCCGCGCGCGGATAAAACCCTGGCGGCGTATCTCGCGCAACAGCTGAACATGTTCGCCCTTGCGGTCCTGGACCACCGGGGCCAGCAACATCAGCCGGTCGCCCTCATCCAGCCCCATGACCGTGTCCACCATCTGGCTGATGGTCTGCGCCTCCAGGTCGCCGCCGTGGTCGGGACAACGCGGAATGCCGGCACGCGCATACAGCAGCCGCAGGTAATCGTAAATCTCGGTGACCGTGCCGACCGTGGAGCGCGGGTTGTGCGAGGTGGCTTTTTGCTCGATGGAAATCGCCGGCGACAGACCTTCGATGTGGTCGACATCCGGTTTTTCCATCATCGACAGGAATTGCCGCGCATAGGTGGACAGCGACTCGACGTAACGTCGCTGACCCTCCGCGTAAATGGTGTCGAACGCCAGCGAAGACTTGCCCGAACCGGACAGGCCGGTGAGCACGATCAACCTTTCCCGTGGCAGTTCCAGGTCCAGGTTTTTCAGGTTGTGGGTGCGGGCGCCCCGGATGCTGATCTTTTTCATGGTCCGCTGTAATGACGAGTCAACCTGCTAATATACGCCGCTTTGGATTCGCGGGGCAAAGGGAGCGGCTTTTGACGGACGGCGCACAAGACTATGGCCTGAATTCGCTTGAACGGCGGGTTACCGCGGTGCTGGCCGGCGTCTATGGCGTGCGCATGCTGGGCCTGTTCTTGCTGTTGCCGGTGCTGGCCCTGTACGCGGCCGACCTGCCGGGGGCGACACCGCTGCTGATCGGTCTGGCCGTCGGCGCTTATGGCATTACCCAGGCCACGCTGCAGGTTCCGTTCGGCATCTTGTCGGACCGGATCGGACGCAAACCGGTCATCATTTTTGGCTTGCTGATTTTTATCGCCGGCAGCGTGATCGCCGCGCGCTCCGATACAATGATGGTGCTGATCGCGGGCCGCGCGTTGCAAGGCGCCGGTGCGATATCGGCTGCGGTCACCGCCTGGCTCGCCGATCACACGCGGGTCGAATATCGCACTCGCTCGATGGCGGTAGTCGGGGTAACCATCGGCGGCTCTTTCATGCTGTCGCTGATGCTCGGGCCGGTACTCGCAAATCTGTGGGGCGTCGCCGGCTTGTTCTGGCTCGCGGCGATACTCGGGGTCGTGGCGATGCTGCTCGTTGGCTTCGGGGTGCCGGCGGCGCCGCGCCAACTCGCCGGAACCGGCAACCTGGCCGACGGTCTCGCCGACCGCAGGCTGCGGCTGCTGTACGGCGGTGTTTTCGTGCTCCACCTGGCGTTGACCGGCCTGTTCGTCGCGTTGCCGCTGATGCTCAGGGAAGAACTGGGTTTTGCCGTCGATCAGCACTGGAAGCTATATCTGACTTCGTTGCTGTTGTCCTTGCTGGGAACCGTACCGATGATCGTGCTTGCCGAGCGCCACCGTCGGACCGGCGGCGCCGGCGTGCTGACGGCAGCGGTGCTGCTGGTCGCCGGCGGCCAGTTGGTCCTGTACACGGGCCTGGGCGGGCTGACCGGCGTTGGCGTCGGCCTGATCCTGTTTTTTGCCGGCTTCAATTTTCTCGAGGCGCGGATGCCGGCCTTGCTGTCGATACTGGCCGCGGCGGAAAATCGCGGCGCGGCGCTGGGTATCTATGCCACCAGCCAGTTCCTCGGCGCCTTCGCCGGTGGCGTATTGGCGGGCGTGGTCATGGGCAGCGGCGGCACCGGCATGGTTTACGCGGTCGGGGCGGGCTTGCTTGCCGCATGGGGGCTGCTGGGTAAAATACTGAATATCCGGCTCTTCGAGGCCAATTCCGGGGTGCTAAAAATTGGCTGAGCGCATACAATACGCAACCCGCACTTAGCGCAACCCACCCAGACAATACGGAGCAAACATGGCCCGCGGAATCAACAAAGTCATACTGATCGGCAACCTTGGCTCGGACCCGGAAACGCGGGCGATGCCCAGCGGCGCCTATGTCACCAACATCAGTGTCGCGACCAGCGAATCCTGGAAAGACAAGCAGACCGGCGATCAAAAGGATCGCACCGAGTGGCACAAGGTCGTTTTCTTCGGCCGGCTGGCCGAGATTGCATCCGAATATCTGCGCAAAGGCTCGCAGGTCTATATCGAGGGCGGTCTGCGCACCCGCAAGTGGCAGGATAAGGATGGCCGTGACCGGTATACCACCGAGATCGTGGCCCGCGAAATGGAAATGCTCGGTGGCCGCCAGGGTGCGGGCGCACCGGCGATGGTTGCGAGCGGCGGCGGGGCTCCGGCACCGGCCAATGACCAGTTCGACGACGATATTCCTTTTTAGCGGCAACCGAGGCCGTGCCTGTGAGGCGGCCGCAAAGCAGCAGAATTGATCGGCGCACCGTGGGTGCGCCGATTGTTTTTCCCCCACCCGTTTTTTGAGACCACAACTGAGTTACAACATGTCAAAATTAATCGCTCCACATGGCGGAGAACTGAAAAATCTTTACCTGCCCGATGAACAACGCGAGAGTGCGCAGGAAAAAGCGCGCAACTTGAAATCCTGGGACCTGAGCGACAGGCAATTGTGCGATATCGAACTGCTGCTTTGTGGCGCGTTTTCCCCACTGGAAGGATTTCTGAACCGGGCCGATTACGACTCGGTGCTGAAGGATATGCGGCTGGCCGACGGTACGCTGTGGCCGATGCCGATCATGCTGGATGTCAGCGAGCAGTTCGCCGGCCAACTGGTCGCCGGCGACGAGATCGCCCTGCGCGACCACGAAGGGGTGCTGATCGCCACCTTGGCTATCGAGGATATCTGGCAGGCGGACAAAGCGGCAGAGGCGCAGGCGGTCTTTGGCACGACGGACGAGAAACACCCGGGGGTCCATTATCTCAATCATTTTGCAAACCCGGTTTATCTGGGCGGTCGCCTGGCCGGCGTCGAATCGCCGGAGCATTACGATTTCAAGCATCTCAGGGAAACGCCCACAGAGTTGCGCCGGCGGTTCGAAAAAATGGGCTGGCGGAAAATCGTCGCGTTCCAGACGCGCAATCCGATGCACCGCGCCCACCAGGAATTGACTTTTCGCGCGGCGCGCGATGTCGGAGCCAACCTGCTGATCCACCCGGTCGTCGGCATGACCAAGCCGGGCGATATCGATCATTTCACCCGGGTCCGTTGTTACGAGCACATACTCGGTCAATACCCGGAGCAGACCACGGCGCTGAGCCTGTTGCCGCTGGCGATGCGCATGGGCGGCCCGCGCGAAGCCGTGTGGCACGCCTTGATCCGGAAAAATTTCGGTTGTACGCATTTTATTGTGGGTCGCGACCACGCCGGTCCCGGTAACGATTCGAATGACCAGCCTTTTTACGGCCCTTACGATGCGCAGGATCTGATCGAGCAATACGCCGATGAAATCGGCATCGAAATGGTGCCGTTCAAGATGATGGTCTATGTCCAGGAAATGGCCCAGTACATCCCGGTCGATGAAACGACCGACGAGCAAACGGTGCTGAATATTTCCGGTACCGAGTTTCGCCGGCGGTTGCAGGAAGGCCTGGAAATACCCGACTGGTTTTCCTATAGCGATGTCGTGGAGGAGTTGCGCAAGACCCATCCGGCTCGCCACAAGCAAGGGATGGCGGTGTTTTTTACCGGTCTGTCGGGCTCAGGGAAGTCGACGATAGCCAACGCGCTGATGACCAAGCTGATGGAAATGGGTGGCCGCCCGGTCACGCTGCTCGATGGCGATATCGTCAGGAAAAACCTGTCGAGCGAACTGGGTTTCTCGCGCGAGCACCGCGACCTGAACATTCTTCGTATCGGCTTCGTCGCCAGCGAGATCGTCAAGAACGGCGGGATCGCAATCTGTGCGCCGATCGCGCCTTATTCGGCTACCCGCCGCAAGGTCAGGGAAGCGATCGAGCAATACGGCGGCTTCATCGAGGTGTATGTTTCGACGTCGCTGGAAGTCTGCGAGCAACGCGACCGGAAAGGGCTCTATGCGAAGGCGCGGGCAGGCATCATCAAGGAATTCACGGGTATTTCCGATCCCTACGAAGAACCCGAAACTCCGGAGGTCGATATCGACACCCAGAATATTTCACCGGACAACGCCGCACACCAGATCCTGATCAAGCTGGAAAGCCTCGGTTACATCCGCTAGTCTGGGTTTGCTGCTTGGCGCTGGAGAAATGCAAGGAAAAATAGTAACTTACGTCTTTTAACAGGCCAGCTTGGCCGGTCTTTGTCAGCACTATGCCGGGAAAACTCTATATCAAGACTTTTGGTTGCCAGATGAATGAGTACGACTCCGAAAAAATGGCGGATGTACTCAGGGAGTCGCACGGCCTGGAATTGACTGACGACCCGGAGCAGGCGGACATCCTGTTGCTCAATACCTGTTCGATCCGCGAGAAGGCCCAGGAAAAGGTGTTTTCGCAACTGGGCCGCTGGAAGAAATGGAAAAAGGACCGGCCCGGGCTGGTCATCGGCGTCGGTGGTTGCGTGGCTTCACAGGAAGGCGAGGCGATCCGCCGGCGCGCGCCCTATGTCGACCTGGTTTTTGGCCCGCAGACGCTGCACCGCCTGCCGGCGATGGTCGATAAACTGCGAGCCACCGGTGAAGGCCAGGTCGATATCAGTTTCCCGGAGATCGAGAAATTCGATGCCTTGCCGCAACCGCGTGCCGACGGGGCGACGGCATTCGTTTCGGTGATGGAAGGATGCAGCAAGTACTGCACCTTTTGCGTCGTACCCTACACCCGCGGCGAGGAATTCAGTCGCCCGTTCGATGACATCATCGCCGAAGTCGCGCAGCTTGCCGGGCAGGGCGTGCGGGACATCAACCTGCTCGGGCAGAATGTCAACGCCTATCGTGGCCCGATGAACGACGGCACCGAGGCGGATCTGGCAACCCTGATTCATTTTGTTGCGGCGATCGGCGGTGTTGAGCGGATCCGCTTTACGACTTCACACCCGGTAGAGTTTAGCGACAGCTTGATCGCAGCCTTTGCCGAGATTCCCAAGCTGGTCAATTACCTGCACCTGCCGGTGCAAAGCGGCTCGGATCGCATCCTCGCCCTGATGAAGCGCGGCCACACGACGCTGGAGTACAAACAGAAGATCAGGCGCCTGCGCAAGATACGGCCCGATATCTCGATTTCGTCGGATTTTATCGTCGGCTTTCCCGGCGAGACCGAGCAGGATTTTGCCGCCACCATGCAACTGATCGCCGATGTCGGTTTCGACCAGTCCTTCAGTTTCATTTACTCGGCAAGACCCGGAACGCCGGCCGCCTCCTACGCCGATTCCTGCAGCGCCGAAGAAAAACAGCGGCGCCTGGTCATGCTCCAGCAGCGGATCAACCAGCAGGCGCAGGAAATCAGCCGCGCGATGGTGGGCACGGTGCAGCGCGTGCTGGTTGAAAAGCCATCGCCAAAGAATCCCAGCCAGCTGTCGGGGCGTACGGAAAATAATCGCTGGGTGAATTTTGACGGCGACCGTTCGCTGATCAATCAATTCGCCGATGTACTGATCACCGAGGCGTTGCCGAATTCCCTGCGCGGCCGCCTCGAAATCGAGCGCCGCGTTGCCTGAATGAGTGAACAATTGCTGGAACTGACACTGGAGCCCGCCGACAACCAACGGCTGGCCCGGTTGTGTGGCCAGTTCGACGAGCACCTGAAGCTGATCGAGAAGCATTTCGGCGTGGATGTCAGCGCCAGGGGAAACCACTTCAACATCGCCGGCGACCCGCAGAATATAGAGACCGCGGGTACGGTCTTGATGCAACTCTACCGGCAGGCGGGCGATGAAGACCTGGATCCCGAGAGCGTCCACATGGCGCTGCGCGAAGCCGGTATGACGCCGGTTGACGAAAACAGCACGCTCAATGGAGAAGTGCGCACGCGCCGTAAGGTGATTCGTTGCCGCGGCCGCAACCAGCTCGCCTACCTGCATAACATGCGCAACAGCGACCTGACTTTTGGCATCGGTCCTGCCGGCACGGGCAAGACCTACCTGGCGGTGGCGCGCGCTGTCGAAGCGCTGGAGCAGGAAGAGGTTCGCCGGATCATCCTGGTCAGACCGGCGGTGGAAGCCGGCGAGCGGCTCGGGTTCCTGCCCGGGGACCTGATGCAGAAGATCGATCCCTATCTGCGGCCGATGTACGACGCCCTTTATGAAATGCTGGGTTTTGAGCGGGTCGCCCGGTTGGTGGAAAAAAGTATTATCGAAGTGGCGCCACTGGCGTTCATGCGCGGGCGGTCGCTGAGCGAGAGCTTTGTCATCCTGGACGAAGCACAGAACACCAGCGCCGAGCAGATGAAAATGTTCCTGACCCGCATCGGTTTCGGCTCGCGCGCGGTGGTGACCGGCGATATCACCCAGACCGATCTGCCGCGCGGGCAGGAATCGGGACTCAACCAGGTCGTGCGCATCCTTTCCCAGGTCAGGCACGTCAGTTTCTCCCGCTTCGACGCGCAGGACGTGGTTCGACATCCGCTGGTGCAAGCCATAGTCGAAGCCTATGAGAAACACGACGAAAAGGACTGAAGCCTTGCCTGGGCCAGGTGTCGAACTTGCCGTGCAAGTGCTTTGCGATTCGGCGACGGTACCCGGTGAGAAGCAGTTGCGCGCCTGGGTCAGCGCTGCCTTGCAGAGGCGCCGCGGCGTGCATGAAATTACCATTCGAATCGTCGGTGAACCCGAAAGCCAGGCCATGAACAAGAAATACCGGGGCCAGGACCGGCCGACCAACGTGTTGTCGTTCCCGATCGATCTGCCGGCCGGGGTTGACCATCCATTGCTGGGCGATCTGCTGATCTGTGCGCCGCTGCTCGAGCGCGAGGCGGCGGCGCAGGGCAAGGAATCGCAGGCGCACTGGGCCCACCTGGTTATCCATGGCGTATTGCATTTGCTGGGGCACGACCATCGGCAGGCGGACCAGGCGGCCAAAATGGAAGCCCTGGAAACCGCCATCCTGGCATCGATCGGTTACCCGGACCCCTATGAGCATGGCGGCGTACGCTAGTTTCCATGCTTAGCCAGAGACGATTACAGGTGGTAGACTGAGCTATGTCAGACGACCAGCCTCCAAGTACCAACGGTCCGCGGCAGCGCCGCTGGCTGAGCCGGATCAGGCAACGGTTCGGCGCCGCCCCGAAGGATCGCGCAGAAGTTGTCGAGTATCTTCGAAGGGCCAGTAAAAAAGGTCTGTTCGATGCCGATGAACAGGCCATGCTGGAAGGCGTCTTCGAAGTTTCCGACACCCACGTCCGCGAAATCATGATCCCGCGCTCGCTGATGGTGGTCGTGGAACGCGATGCCGATGCGCGCGATATTTTGCCGATCATTATCGAGTCCGGCCACTCGCGTTTTCCCGTCATCGGCGATGACCGCGACGAGGTCGCCGGTATCCTGATGGCAAAGGATTTGCTGCGCTATTTTGCCGATGGCGGCAACAGCGCGTTCGATATCCGTGAGTACATGCGCGCCGCGATATTCATCCCTGAAAGCAAACGGCTCAAGACCCTGCTCAAAGAGTTTCGCGCCAGCCACAACCACATGGCGATCGTCGTCGATGAATACGGCGGAGTGGCTGGACTGCTGACTATCGAGGACGTGCTCGAACAGATCGTCGGCGATATCGACGACGAGCACGATATCGAGGAAGATATTTTTATTCAGCGCGACAGCGCGACCCAGTTCAGCGTACACGCGCTGACCCGTATCGATGATTTCAACGAGTACTTCGGCAGCGAGTTCAGCGACGAGGACTACGGCACCGTCGGCGGGCTGATCCTCAGCGAAATGGGTAAACTGCCGGGGCGCGACGAAACCGTCACTATCGACGGCTACGCGTTCAAAGTGACTCGCGCCGGCCGTCGGCGCATCGATACCCTCCAGGTCACGGTCAGCGGAAAGGACGTCCCCGGTGTGGCGAAAGACCAGTAGCCCGGGATCGGCTGCCCTTTGATCGGGTGGTCGCGCGGTCGCCGGGGGGACCTGGCAGCGTCGGTCTCGGGCTTGCTGCTGCCGATGGCGTTCGCACCGTTGCAATGGTGGCCCCTTGCGCCTCTTTGCCTGGGCGTTTTGTTCCTCTGCTGGCAGACCGACGATGCCCGGCAGGCGGCACGCAAAGGCTTCCTGTTCGGCGCCGGCTTATTCCTCGCGGGCACCTACTGGCTTTACCACTCGATCCATGTCCTGGGGAAAGCGCCGCTGGCGTTGGCTCTGTTGCTGATGCTCGGGCTGGTCGCGATCATGGGCCTGTACCACGCAATGCTCGGTTACCTGGTCGTCCGCGGGGGACTGCAGCGTGGTCCGCTCGGCTGGCTGGTCGGGCTGCCCTTCGCCTGGATCTTGATGGAATGGTGGCGCGGCTGGTTTCTGACCGGCTTTCCGTGGCTTAGCCTGGGATACAGCCAGACCGATACCTGGCTGGGTGCGCTGGCGCCGGTATTGGGTGTATACGGGATCAGCCTGGCCGTGGCGGTGGTTAGCGGCGGAATGCTTGCCATGCTGCTGGGCCAGCGGCGCCAGAAAATACTCGGCGTCGCGGTAATCGTTGTGCTCTGGTCATCCGCCGCCATGCTCGGGCGGGTTCAATGGACCACGGATGAAGGTGACCGGTTATCGGTCACGATCGTGCAAGCTGCGATTCCGCAGGAACAGAAATGGTTGCCCGAGATGCTGGCGCCGACCCAGGATTTGTATGTGTCGATGACCGATGGGCACTGGGACAGCGACCTCGTGATCTGGCCCGAGGCAGCCATTCCGGCGCTGATCGACCAGGTTGACGGCTATCTCGTGGCATTGCGCAAACGCATGCTGGAACAAGGCAATACGTTGTTGCTGGGGATCATCGACTTCGAACCCGACAGCGGGGCCTACCGCAATACGCTGCTCAGTCTCGGACCGAAGGTGGAGCTTTATTACAAACGCCGCCTCGTGCCTTTCGGTGAGTTTTTCCCGGTACCTGAATTCGTTCGCCGCTGGATGCGCCTGCGCAACCTGCCCTACACGGATTTCGAAGCAGGGCGGGATGACCAGTCGCCGCTGCTGGTCAACGGCATCAAAGTGGCGCCCAGCATTTGTTACGAAGTCGCCTACGGTACCGAGCAACGATTGTTTTTACCGGCAGCGGCGTTGCTGGTGAATGTCAGCAACGATGCCTGGTTTGGCGATACCATCGCGCCGCATCAGCATTTGCAGATCGCCCGCATGCGCGCGATGGAAGCGCGGCGTTACCTGCTCAGGGCGACCAACAACGGGATTTCCGCCGTGATCGGCTCGCGCGGCGAACTGCTCGAAGTGTCGCGGCAGTTCGTACCGGCCGTTATCGGCGCTTCGGTTCAGCCGTTGTCCGGCGAGACCTTGTATGTGCGTTTCGGCAACTGGCCGCTGCTGGCGACCGGTCTGGTCACGCTGATCGGGCTGCTGCTGTATCGGCGGACCTGGCGCGCACGATAGTGTCGCCACCGCTTCGGCTACGGTATCCTTGCGCGTTCGGCACAGCGGCCTGCCGGGAGCAGTAGACGAAAGCACCCATGGAAGAGAAATACCTGCCAAAACCGATCGAAGCACAGGCGCAGGCCTGGTGGGACGAGCATGCGAGTTTTGCTGCGCGCGAAGACGCGGATGGCGAAAAATTTTATTGCCTGAGCATGTTTCCATACCCCAGCGGACGGCTGCACATGGGGCATGTCCGCAACTACACGATCGGCGACGTCATCAGCCGCTACCAGCGCATGCAGGGGCGCAACGTGATGCAGCCGATCGGCTTCGACGCCTTCGGCATGCCGGCGGAAAACGCGGCGATACAGAACAAGGTGCCGCCCGCAAAGTGGACTTACCGGAACATCGCCTACATGCAGGAACAGTTGCGGGCGCTCGGTTTTGCCTACGACTGGAATCGCGAACTGACGACCTGCAAGCCCGAATACTACCGCTGGGAGCAGTGGTTGTTCGTGCAACTGTATAAGAAAGGATTGGTGTACAAGAAAAATGCGGCGGTCAACTGGGACCCGGTTGACCTGACCGTACTCGCCAACGAGCAAGTCATAGACGGCCGCGGCTGGCGGTCAGGCGCGCTGGTCGAGCGCCGCGAAATCCCGCAATGGTTCATGCGTATTACCGCTTACACGGACGAGTTGCTGGCGGAACTCGATCACCTGGAGCACTGGCCGGAAGCGGTTCGTACGATGCAGCGAAACTGGATCGGACGATCGCAGGGGCTGGATATCAGCTTCCCCGTCGCCGGCGAGGCAGAACCGCTGAGCGTATTCACCACCCGGCCCGATACCTTGATGGGCGTCAGTTGTGTGGCGGTCGCTGCCGGGCACCCGCTGGCGATCGAGGCCGCGGCCGGCAACGCGGAACTGGCGGCGTTTCTCGACAAATGCCGCAGCAGCGTTACCGCCGAAGCCGATCTCGAGACCATGGAAAAAGAAGGCATGGCCTTGGGTCTGGACGCGATCCACCCGGTGACCGGCAACAAGATCCCCGTGTGGACCGCCAACTTCGTCCTGATGACATATGGCACGGGTGCGGTCATGGTGGTGCCGGGCCACGATCACCGCGACTGGGAATTCGCCACGAAATACGGGCTGCCGATCGTGCAGGTCATCGAGCCGGATGACGGCAGCGAAGTCGATCTTTCGACAGGCGCCAACATCGCCTGTGGCACGCTGGTGAACTCGGACCGCTATACCGGGATGAGCAGTCAGCAGGCCTTCGATGCCATGGCCGGGCATTTTGCCGAGCAGGGCATCGGTGGCCGGCGGACGAATTACCGGCTGCGCGACTGGGGGGTTTCCAGGCAAAGGTATTGGGGTGCGCCGATCCCGATGATTTACTGTGAAAAGTGCGGCGACGTGCCAGTACCCGAAGACCAGTTGCCGGTCGTATTGCCCGAGGACGTGGCGGTAACCGGCGAGGGTTCGCCGCTCCGGCACATGCGGGAGTTTTACCAGGTTCCTTGTCCCGGCTGCGGCGGCGAGGCGAGGCGGGAGACGGATACTTTCGATACCTTCTTCGAATCGTCCTGGTATTTTGCCCGTTTCGCCAGCCACGATTGCGATGACGCGATGCTGGATCGGCGTGCCGATTACTGGCTGCCGGTGGACCAGTACATCGGCGGCATCGAACATGCGATTCTGCACCTGTTGTATGCGCGCTTTTTCCAGAAGGCCATGCGCGATCTCGGGCTGATGAAAAGCGGTGAACCGTTTGCCCGTTTGCTGACCCAGGGCATGGTATTGAAAGATGGCGCGAAGATGTCCAAGTCCAAGGGCAACACCGTCGACCCACAGGGAATGATCGACCGTTTCGGCGCCGACACGGTCAGATTGTTCATGATGTTCGCCTCACCGCCGGAACAAACGCTGGACTGGTCGGACGAGGGCGTCCACGGGGCGTTTCGATTTCTCAAGCGCCTGTGGAAGCTGGTGTACCGGCATGTCCGTGAAGGCACGGTAGAGGATCTCGATGTCGCGGCGTTGAATGCCGGGCAAAAAGAGCTCAGGCGGCGGACGCACGATACGATTGCCAAGGTCGGCGACGATATTGGCCGCCGCTTCACCTTCAATACGGCGATTGCCGCGGTCATGGAGCTACTCAACCATGTATCGAAATCGACAGACCACAGTGTCCAGGGCAGGGCGGTCATTCAGGAGGCGCTGGAGGCGGCTTGCCTGTTGCTGTCGCCAATCGTTCCGCATGTTTGCCACCGGCTCTGGCACGAGCTCGGCCATGCGCAGGCCGTGGTCGATGTGCGCTGGCCGGTTGTGGACGAGGCCGCACGAGAGCAGGACATGCTGGAAATTGTGGTACAGGTAAACGGCAAGCTGAGGTCGCGGATTTCAGTCGCAGCCGATGCCGATCGCGAGCTGATCGGACGGCTGGCGCTGGATGACGAGATTGTTCAACGATTCGTAGGTGACAAAGAGGTTCGCAAATTGATTGTCGTACCGGGAAAACTGGTCAATGTCGTCGTCTAGGCTGATTGTTGCGTGCCTATGTCTGTTGCTGGCCGCCTGCGGGTACCAGTTGCAAAGGTACGACCAGTTGCCGGCGGAGATGCAGTTAACTTATGTTCAGGCCGGTGATCATTTCAGCCTGTTCTATCGCCATCTGCGCCGCGCGCTGGACGACGCCGGCATCACGCTGACCAACGACCCGAGCCAGGCCACGGCCACGCTGGTGATCAGCAGGGACGATACCGGGCAACGGCTGGTCACAATTTCCGCACAGAATCAGCCGCTCGAGTTTGAAGTGTTTTACGAAGTCAGCTATCGGGTCAGGTCGAAAGACCGTGAGCTGCTGCCCTTGCAGGCGATATCGGTCATGCGGGATTACACCTATGACCAGACCATCGTGCTCGGCAAACGCCAGGAGGAGGAGGTCCTGCGTGAGGCGCTGGCCCGTGACCTGGTCAGGCGAGTGCTGCGTTCGCTCAATTCGATCGGCAATAGATCGACCTGATCGTCACTCGTCCGGCGATGTTTTGCGTCAGGCGGAAATTGGTGCGACGGCCGCAAGTGGCCTGCTCGAATGGCGGGGCAGGCGTTTTATCAAGGTGGCAGCCATGGCAGCGCGCGGTTATGATGAATCCTGTAAAGCCACAGGCTTGCCCAGCCTGGCATGGAGACAGGATGCAGCCGCTGTAATGCCGGCAATGACAATAACCGCACAACCACTGGCCCGCCTCGGGTGTCGCTACGCCGCACCCGGGCGAGGCGCACAGACTCCTTAGTGAATACCGATAACCGGCAAAGCCCCGAACAAATGGAACCGTTGCACCCCGTCTACCTGATCGCGGGGGATGACCCGCTGTTGGTCCAGGAAGCCGCCGATGCCATCAGGCAGCGGGCTGCGGGCGCGATCCGCAAGACCTTTTTTGCAACCGACGATTTTGACTGGCAGGAACTGGCCGCCAGTGGCGACAACATGTCGCTGTTTGGTGACCGGCAACTGATCGAGATGCACATCCCCGGCGGCAAGCCCGGCGCCACCGGCAGTCGCGTACTTAGGGAGATTGCCGCAAACCCTCCCGAACACGACATTCTCCTGGTTATCGCCTCCGCCGCCCAGTACTACGAGCTGAAAAAGGCTGCCTGGGCGAAGGCGTTGACCGCTGCTGGCCAGCGGATCGACGCCTGGACGCCAAAACCCGAGATGATGCAGCAGTGGGTCCGTGATCGTATGCAGCAGGCCGGTCTCCAGCCGGACAACGCCGCGGTGCGATTGCTGGCAGACCGTGTCGAAGGAAACCTGGTGGCCGCGTCGCAGGAAATTCAGAAACTGTTGCTGTTGCGCGGCCCGGGTCCGGTTGACGAGAGGGCGGTCAGCGAGGCGGTGACCGACAGCGCCCGTTTCGATGTATTCCAGCTGACCGCGGCTGCACTGTCCGGCAAGGCGGATCGCGCCCTGCGGGTGCTGTATGGCCTGAAAGAAGAGCACCTGGCGCCACAGATCGTGTGCTGGGCGCTGGCCCGCGACCTCATCGATCTTTGCCGAATTTCGGGCGCACCACCGGGGAGCAGACCGGCTATGGCGCCTTTCAGGTTGCGGCAGTTGCAAGCGGGGGCTCGCCGGATCGGCGTCGACCAGTGCAGGCAATTGCTGATGGCGACGACCCGCGCGGATGCGATGTCCAAGGGCCAGCTTCCGGGCGACGTCTGGGCCCAGTTCGCCGCGATCGTCAGCACGATGGCCGGTAAGCAGCTCGGGAACGCGGCATGAACCCGATCGGTATTTTTGGCGGCACCTTCGACCCGATCCATTACGGGCACCTGCGTACCGCGTTCGAGCTGGTCGAAGCTTTGCGCCTGACCGAACTTCGCTTTATGCCATGCGGTGTACCGCCGCACCGCGAGGCGCCGGTAGCAAGCGCGGAACATCGCCTGGCCATGGTCACGGCCGCGACCGAGGCGCAGCACGGCTTTATTGTCGATGACCGTGAGATCAGGCGGGAAGGCCCGTCCTACTCGGTCGATACGCTCAGCGAATTGCGCGCCGAGTTTCCCGGCCGCTCGCTGTGCCTGATCGTTGGCATGGACGTATTCCTCAGCTTGCCAAAATGGTATCAGTGGCGTGAGATTCTTCACCTGGCCCACGTCGTCGTTGCCCACCGGCCCGGCTGGCGCGCGCCGGGCCTGGGACCGCTGGGCGAGTTGCTGGTTGATCGCGGTACCGCCCGGATCGGCGAACTGCACGACTCGCTGGCCGGGTCAATTTACATTCACGCCGTAACCCAGCTGGAAATTTCTTCTTCCGGTTTGAGGAAGCTGGTCGCCAGTGGCGGTGACCCACGCTTTTTGATGCCGGACGCCGTCCGGCAACTGATAGCGGATACCGGCTGCTATTGCGATTCGACGCCAGTGAAAAGCACTGGCTGAACCAGTTTGCAAAAACCGAGGATCTGCATGGAAACCAATAAACTGATCGACCTTGTGGTAGACGCGCTTGCGAACCTGAAAGGCCAGGATATCGAAACCCTGGATGTCAGCGACATGACGATCATCACCGACGCCATGGTGATAGTCAGTGGGACATCCAGTCGCCACGTACGCTCGCTGGCCGACAACGTCGTCATGAAAGCCAAGGACAGCGGACACCAGCCCCTGGGCGTGGAAGGCGAGCAACAAGGCGACTGGATCCTGGTCGATCTGAACGATGTGCTGGTCCATGTGATGCTGCCAAAGACGAGAGATTTTTATAACCTGGAGAAACTCTGGAAAATCAGCGGTTCGGCCAGGCGTGCCGCACAGTCCCGGTCCTAGCCCGGCGCTGCGCCATGCGTCTGACACTGATCGCCGCCGGTACCCGCATGCCGGCATGGGTCGAACAAGGTTACCAGGAGTATGCGCGCCGCCTGGGCGGGGACTGCCGGCTGGAACTGGTGGAAATCCCGCTGGGCTTGCGCACCCGGCGATCCACCGGCGACCGGGCCAAAAAGGAAGAGGGTGAGCGCATGCTCCGCCAGGTCGCGGCCGGCGATCGCGTAATCGCCCTGGAAGTCACCGGTAAATCGCTGGATACCGAGGGGCTGGCCAGATGTCTCGAAGACTGGCGCCGGGATGGGCGGAATGTCGCATTGTTGATCGGCGGTCCGGATGGTTTGTCCGCTGCCTGTTTGCAAAAAGCCGAATTCAAGCTGTCCTTGTCTGCACTGACCCTGCCGCATGGGATGGTTCGGGTGTTGCTGGCCGAGCAGATCTATCGAGCCTGGAGCTTGCTGCATAACCACCCCTACCATCGCGCCTGACGGACGGCTTGCCACCTCCGTTGCGATACCACAAACTGGTCGAATGTCTGCCAAAAACCTGTACCTGGCGTCGCGCTCAGTGCGCCGCAGGCAACTGCTGAAACAGATCGCCGTGAAATTTTCCTGTCGTGCGGCCGCCGTGGATGAAACCGTCCTCGATGGTGACAAACCAGCCGTCTATGTTGAGCGTCTGGCCATCGAAAAGGCGCAGGATGTTGCCGGCAGCGTCGGGCAGGGCAATTCCGCGGTGTTAGCCGCCGACACCGCGGTCGTTTTGGGCGGGCGGATTTTCGGCAAGCCGGCCAACCGGGAGGATGCCCGGGAAATGCTGCGTGCCTTGTCCGGAAAAGGCCACCAGGTTTTCACTGCGGTCGCCATGTCAGTCGATGGAAAAACAGACACCCGGCTCAGCGTCAGCGAGGTGATGATCCGGCCGCTCAGCGATGCGCTGATCGAGCGTTATTGGCAGACCGGTGAACCTGCGGGCAAAGCGGGCGGTTACGCCATCCAGGGCTATGCCGCCGGTTTTATCGAAAGCCTCACCGGCAGTTACAGCGGCGTGATGGGGTTGCCGCTTTGCGAAACCGTGGATTTGCTGGAGCAAGCTGGCATCGACTGGGCATTGCGGCATGGGCCGGTGAATCGTGCCTAAGGAAATACTGGTCAATGTCTCCCCACGGGAAACGCGTGCCGCCGTCGTCGAAAACGGCGTCGTACAGGAAGTCTATATCGAGCGCGCGAGCCGCCGCGGGCTGATCGGTAATATCTACAAAGGGAAGGTTTCGCGGGTTTTGCCGGGTATGCAGGCGGCGTTCGTCGACCTCGGTCTGGAACGGGCCGGGTTCCTGCATGTGTCGGATATGACCGGTGGACGGCAGGATGACGGCAACGGGGATGCGCAAACGGAGGATATCCGTAGCCGGGTCAGCGAAGGCCAGGAATTGCTGGTACAGGTGGTGAAGGATCCGCTCGGCAGCAAAGGGGCGAGGCTGACGACTTTCGTCACCTTTCCCTCGCGTTACCTCGTTTATCTGCCGCGCGGGAACGCGATCGGCATTTCATCGCGAATCGAGGACGAGGAAGAAAAACTGCGTCTGAAGGGCCTGCTCGAAACGATGATGGATGAGCAGCGTAAAGGCGGGTTTATTGTCAGGACGGCAGCCGAGGGCGCCGATTTTGACGCCCTGCGTGCAGACATGATGTACCTGCTTCGGCTGTGGGATGTCGTCGAAAAAGACTACACGCAAAGCGCTGCCGGAGAAATCGTGCATGCCGATCTCGGTCTGCCGCTGCGGATACTCCGTGACCTGCTTGGCGACGACATGGAACGCATACGCGTAGACTCTGCCGGCAGCCTCCTCGAGATGAAGGAATTCGCCGCGACTTTCATTCCGGATCTGGCGCCGCGTATCGAAGAATACCTGGACGAACGGCCGATTTTCGACCTGCACAACGTCGAAGACGAAATCCAGCGAGCCCTGGCCCGGACCGTATCGTTGAAATCCGGCGGTTACCTGGTGATCGATCAGACCGAGGCGATGACGACGATCGACGTCAACACCGGCGGCTATGTCGGTCATCGAAATCTCGAGGAGACGATCTTCCGTACCAATCTCGAAGCCACGGTTGCGATCGCCCGGCAACTGCGGCTCAGAAACCTGGGCGGTATCATTATTCTCGATTTTATCGATATGGACGATCCGGGGCATCGCTCGCAGGTACTGCAGGCGCTGGAGAAGTCACTGGCCAGGGACCACGCGAGAAACAATATCGGCAGGATTTCCGAGCTTGGCCTGGTCGAAATGACTCGCAAAAGAATCCGGGAGAGTCTTGAACATGTGCTTTGCTACGCTTGTCCAAGTTGTGACGGGCGTGGGTTCTTAAAAACACCGGAAACGATATGTTACGAGATATTCCGGGAAATTCTGCGCCAGAACCGGCAATTCGATTTTCAGGAATTGCTGGTGCTGGCGTGCCCGGAAGTCATCGAATTACTGGTCGATGAGGAATCGGCTAGCCTGGCGGAGCTGGAAGAGCTCACCGGCAAGCCGATCCGGCTGCAAAGCGAATCGTTGTATGCCCAGGACCAGTTCGATGTTGTGTTGATGTGAGGCCTTTGTTTGCGTCATGACCGTGAGACGAAAAATATTCAACTGGCTGGCTTCACTGGTGGCGATACTGGTCATCGGCCTGGCTATATTGCTCGGCCTGTTCCGGCTGGCCGCGGCCCAGCTTCCCGAATATCGCGCCGATCTCGAGGAGAAGGCCAGTATCGCCGTCGGCCTGCCGGTGCGTTTTGGATCGGTGGACGCGCGCCTGCGCCTGCATGGGCCGGAGCTGATTTTCCATGATGCGCGAGTGCTGGACCCGGACACCGGCGCGGTGCTGGTTCGCGCGCGCAGTGGCGGCGTCACCTTCGATCTGATCGCACTGATCAGGGACAGAAAGGTCAGCGCGACCCGGGTATTTCTCGACGGCGCCAGCGTCAGGCTGGAACGGACACGCGATGGCGTGACACGAATCCAGGGCCTGGAAACGCCGGCCGCCGGTTCCGGAGATGGCCTGAGAGCGACGGAATTCCCGGTCGGCATATTCGAACTCACGCATACCGATTTTGTCATCGAAGACCGGAAGAATGAGCTCGGGCCCTGGAGTTTCAGCGATGTCGAATTGCGGCTGCAAAATGACGGGCAGAACATCGTTATCGACGGCAAGGTCGAGCTGCCGGACGATTTCGGTGAGTCTCTTTCCTTGCATGTGGAGCTTAAAGATATCGCTGCCGGTCAGGATATCCAGCGGTGGCAGGCGCATGTCCATGCGACCCAGCTAAACCTTGCGAAGCTGTCGGAACTGACGCCGGAGCGCTACCGGGTGATCGAGGAAGGCAGCGGTGACATAAGTTTGCATGTATTTGTAGAGGGTGGCCGGTTGCAGCATGCCAGCGTCCGGCTCGACCTTGTTGAAGCCCGGATATTTCTGGCGCCGGAGTCGGTGGCATCGATTGCCTACGAAACGATAGACGGCCGGCTCGAGCTGGACAGGCTTGGCAACGGCTGGTCGGCCACCGCCAGGGGGTTTCGACTTGAGCAGGTAGGCAGGCGTTGGGAAAAGAGTGATATTCAGCTCGATTATCTGGACCTGCCGGCGGTGGAATCCGGCGATGAGCAGGGTGCGGCGGGCCATGAAATCAATCTTAGCGCCAGTTTCGTGGGCATCGAGGAACTCGCGGTGCTCGCGGGCTGGCTCCCCGACATGGAGATCAAGGATCGGCTGTTGGCGGTTCGGCCCGAAGGGCGCTTGCGCAACCTGTCGTTGAACTACAGCGATCGCGGTGAGGGAGCGGGTGCATATCGGTTCAGCACGGAATTTGAAGGGTTGGCGATGTCCGCGCAGCGCGGCCTGCCGGGCGTGCGCGGTCTGTCGGGAAAACTGACTGCCGAAACCAGTGGCGGGACAATCAGCCTGGACAGTCAGCGGCTGGAGTTGGACGCTCCGTGGCTGTTTCGCGCTCCGCTGTCGTTCGATTCCGTCACTGGCGAGCTGGAGTGGCAGCGGCAGACGGGGAGTCTGCGGGTTTTGGCAAGGGATCTGACGATGCGCCATCAGACCATGGCAGTGGTTAGCGATGCGAGTATCGATTGGCCGGAAAGCGGTGAGCCGCAGATTCAGTTGACCACACGGATCAGCGATCTGCATGTGTCATATATTCCGGGGTTACTGCCAACCGGCGCCATGAGCGAAAACCTTGTGCGCTGGCTGGACAGCGCATTGCTGGATGGGTCCATCCCCGAGGCAAAACTGGTAATCGACGGGCCACTGCAAAAGATTCCTTTTCGGAATGGCGAGGGTATTTTTAGCGCGGAGTTTCCGCTGCGGGATCTCAAACTTCAATATGGCGATGACTGGCCTGTCGTTAGCGGCCTCAATTTGCAGGTCAGCTTTGCCGGATCCAGCTTCAGCGCACATGGTGAAGGCGGCCAGGTAATGGGAACTCATGTGCGGGCAATCACAGCAAGGATCGAGGACTTGTCCCTGCCGGTACTCGATCTGCAGGGGCACATCGGGGGACGGATGGAAGACACCTGGCAGTTTGTCTTGCAAAGCCCCCTGGCGGATTTGCTGGGCGAACCGGTGGAGCTGTTTACCGTGTCCGGTCAGAACGAGATCGATCTGGAGTTGCAGCTCGACCTGCGAGACGTTTCCGACCTGGCAGTCGGGCTGGGGATCGAAATCAGTGACGGCACGCTGGATATCGATGGTCTGGAACCGGGGTTTTCGCAAATCAACGGCAGCCTGCGCATAGACGATAAGCTGATCACCGCCGATCGGCTGGATGCGCGCTTCCTGGATTACCCGGTACAGATCCGAATCGAGCCTCAGCTGACGCCGAGCAGAACGCTGGCGGTGATCAGCATGGATGGACATATGGACGGCGGTGATTTTGCCCGTCTCGGCGTGCCGCTGGCGTCCCTGGCAAGCGGCACGGCGGCCTATCGCGCCAACGCGATCGTGGCGACCAGCGGCGGCGGCAATTTTCTCCTGCGGGTCGAAAGCGATCTCGAAGGCATGATCCTGGATTGGCCGGAACCGCTGAAAAAAACCGCGGCGAGCCGGTCGCTGCTGGTCTACCTGGAATTGCTGCCCGACAACGTGATGGACCTGATGATCGAGTACGAGCCGGGCATCAGCGCTGCCTTGCGGCTGACCCACGAGCCCGATGAGCCCTGGCGAATACTGACCGGGATGGTGACTACGGACGGCGGGGCCACCTTGCCCGATGAACCGGGGCTGCTGGTCCGCGGATACCTGCCCCGCGCCGACCTGGGTGAATGGCTGAGCCTGAACGACCCGGACGGCGGCGAGCCAGGGGTCGAGTTGCATACCATCGTGCGCGAGATCGACGTTTCGATCGGGCATGGCCGCGCAATCGGCTTTGAGTTCGGAGCGCTGGGGCTGAATATGCGGCGCTCCGAAGACCAGTGGTTACTCGCGGTCACGGGCGAAGCGATAGAGGGGACGATGGAGATTCCCTACCGGCTGAATGAAGCGAACGTGACGGCCGATATGCAGCGGGTCTGGCTGACGGAAAAAATCGGCGCCGAGGATGGCGGTAATCGCCACCTGGTCGATCCGAGGAATATTCCAGGGGCGGATATCGTCGTGGCCGACTTCAGGCTCACCGACATGCGGCTTGGGAAAGCAACGGCCAACGCCAGGCGAAGCATCGGTGGAATCGTCGTCGAACACCTGGAGTTTGAAACGAAAGCGATGAAGGGGACAGGCAACGCAAGCTGGTTGTATCTTGAAAGTGGCGAGGAGACGCAGCTGGACCTGGTCCTGGTGTCCAATGATCTTAGCGCCGCCTTGGAAGATCTGAACATGATGCGGTCGCTGCGCGCAAAAAAGGGCGACGTCAGTCTGCAGGTTTACTGGCCGGGTGCCCCCAACGATGATTTCCTGCCGGTGATATCCGGCAATATCAGCATGGATTTCCGCAACGGAGAACTCCGGGATTTGGAGCCGGGCGCCGGCAAGTTGCTGGGTTTGCTCAGTATCACGGCGTTGCCGCGGCGTCTCGCCCTGGATTTCAGCGACGTATTCGCGGCGGGGTTGTCCTTCGACCGGCTCAGCGGAGATTACGTGCTGCGAGACGGCGATGCCTTTACCAACAACCTGACCCTGGACGGCCCGACCGCAAAGGCGGTCCTGGTGGGGCGGACCGGTCTGGCAACGCGGGATTACGACCAGACCGCCGTGGTTACGGCCAGCCTCGGCAATACCCTGCCGGTGGCCGGGGCGCTCGCCGGTGGACCGGCGGTCGGCGCCGCCGTCTGGTTGTTGTCGAAAATGTTCCAGAAACCGCTGGACGACCTGTCCCAAGGCTACTACCGGATAACCGGTAGCTGGGACGACCCGCTGATCGAACCGGTGAACGCGGAAACCGAAGTCGCGAACGCATCCGCCAGCGAAAGCGGTTGATACCGCTACCAAACGCAGATGAGCAAAATAGCGTTAATCCAGATGCGCAGCGGCGCCAAAGTTGCCGCTAATCTCCAGGATGCGGCGGCATACATTACGCAGGCGGCGGCACTGGGCGCCAGGCTCGCCGTATTGCCGGAAAATTTTGCGCTGATGGCAAGTGAAACGCAGCGGCGCGATATCGCCGAAGAGCCTGGTGCCGGACAGTTACAGGACTATCTGTCCGAGCAGGCAAGAAACAACGGCATCTGGCTGGTTGCGGGTACGATCCCGCTGCTCGACAATGACAATGAATCTGCAGATCGTCCACCGGCAGCCAGTTGCCTGGTCATCGACTCCGATGGGCGCCAGGTAGCCCGTTACGACAAGATTCACCTTTTCGATGTGGGCATTCCCGGGCGGGAAGAGGCATACCACGAGTCAGCCCACACCCGTGCCGGCGACAAGGCCGTTTGCGTGGATACGCCGGTTGGCCGGCTCGGTCTGGCAGTTTGCTATGATATTCGCTTCCCGGCGCTGTTCATGCAGCTGCTGGATCAGGGTATGGAAGTCCTGGCCCTGCCAGCCGCTTTTACCGCGGGAACCGGGAAGGTGCACTGGGAAATACTGCTACGGGCACGTGCGATCGAGAGCCTGTGTTATGTTGCTGCGGCTGCGCAGGGCGGCCGCCATGAGAACGGACGGGAATCCTGGGGGCACAGCATGCTGGTAGACCCCTGGGGCGCCATTGAAGGTGAGATGGACAAGGAACCCGGGGTCTTGATCGCTGCAATAAACATCGGCGAACTCGCAAGGGTTCGGCAACGATTTCCGGTGCTGACCCACCGACGGCTGGACCAACAGTACAGATGAGCGACAAGTCATTACAAATAGCGCGCGATCGAATCCTGACCCCGTCGGGTCTGGAAGACGATCACCTGATCGGCTTGCTGGCCAGGCTCAGCGGTCCCGACATTGATTACTGCGATCTGTATTTCCAGCAATCGCGACACGAATCCTGGGTATTGGAAGACGGTATCGTCAAAGAGGGCACGCAGAGTATCGACCAGGGTGTCGGCGTGCGTGCGATCAGCGGCGAAAAAACCGGTTTCGCCTATTCCGACGAAATCCTGTTGCCGGCACTCACGCGGGCCTCTGATGCGGCGAGAGCGATCGCCAGGTCGGGCGGGTCGGGGCAGGTCCAGGCATGGCGAAGAAGCGGCAAGCAGCAGCTCTACCAGCCGATGGACCCGGTCGATTCTCTCGAGGACAAGGAGAAGGTCGCCTTTCTGGAAGCGATAGACCGGACCACCAGGGCTATCGACCACAGGGTGCAGCAGGTCATTGCCAGTATTTCCGGTTTGCACGAGGTGGTGCTGGTTGTCGGCAGCGATGGCACCTTGAGCGCCGACGTCAGGCCGTTGGTGCGTCTGAATATCTCCGTGATCCTGGAACAGGACGGGAAAAGAGAACAAGGCTTTGGCGGGATTGGCGGGCGTTACGATTACCGGCAATTATTCGCCGATGGCGGTCCGGAGACCCTTGCGCAGGAGGTGGTCCGTCAGGCCAGTATGAATCTCGAGGCAAAACCCGCTCCCGCAGGCACCATGACTGTCGTGCTCGGTCCAGGCTGGCCGGGTGTCTTGTTGCATGAAGCGATAGGCCACGGGCTGGAAGGCGATTTCAACCGCAAGGGCACCTCCGCTTTTTCCGGCCGAATCGGCGAGCGGGTCGCCAGCGAATTATGCACGGTTGTCGATGATGGCACTTTGGCCGGACGCCGCGGCTCGCTGAACATGGATGACGAGGGCACCCCGACACAGCGTAATACGCTCATCGAAAACGGCGTCCTGGTTGGGTATCTGCAGGACAAGCTCAATGCTCGTCTGATGGGTCAGAAATCGACCGGCAACGGCCGCCGTGAATCGTACGCCCACATTCCGTTGCCCAGGATGACCAATACTTTCATGTTGCCGGGCCCGCACGAGCATGAGGAAATCATCGCATCGGTCGAAAAGGGTATTTATGCGTCAAACTTTGCCGGCGGCCAGGTCGATATCACATCCGGAAAGTTCGTGTTTAGCGCGAACGAAGCCTGGTTGATCGAAAAAGGGCGCAAGACGACGCCGATCAAGGGGGCGACGCTGATTGGCAACGGCCCCGATGTGTTGACCCGCGTCAGCATGGTCGGCAACGACCTGAAACTCGATGGCGGGGTCGGGGTTTGCGGCAAGGACGGGCAATCGATCCCGGTTGGCGTCGGCCAGCCGACATTGCGCATCGATGGTCTTACCGTCGGCGGTACCGGTTGAGCTTCCAGCTTATGTAAACAGGCGCCTGGTTTTGCTTTTGCCACTGTGCCTGAGTTCGACAGACTGCTAGGATAAAAGGGCAACGGAGACGGACTGTGTGGTTGACTAAACCGGTTTACGAAATCCTGCCCTACTTTTATATGGCCGCTGGCGTCGTGTCGCTGGTGGCGTCCGCCTATATCAATTATTGGTATTGGCCGACGATCGGACTGGTTGTGGGTCTCGCCTGCCTGATAGCGGGCATGGTGGTCTGGCTCAAGCGCAAGGATTACCGTCGCAACGAAGAAGAATACGGCGGCGACTCGCGCAAACTCGACGAATCCTAGTCCGGCAGGCTCCTGACTATTTTCCCTGGCGCCTTTCCCGGCGCTCTTTGTAATAAGTGATCGTATGCTGGCCGAGGCCGATAATGTCCCCGGATGCCAGCTTGTACCGTTTGATTTTGCGCTTGCCGATAAACAGTCCGTTGGTGCTGTTGAGATCTTCGATCAGCGACTTGCCATCCGCGCCGGTAATGATCTGCGCGTGGTGGCCGGAGACGAACTTGCTGTCGATCTGTAAATCGTTACTGGTGGCGCGACCGATCAGCAGCTTGCCCATGGACAGCGGAAATTCGTTGGTGGTCCGGCCCTTGTACGCGATCGAAAGAACGCCAAACCGCTTTGCATCGGGCAGGCCCAGCGGCGGAACCATGACCGAATGCACATTGGTCTCCGCGGTGGCTTCCTGCCATTGCAACTCCCTGGCCGCTGCCTCGACGGCATCTTCGTTTACCGTATCCTGATCCTGCGAGCCGGCGCCGATCATCGCGGTATCGCACAGCGTATTGATAAGCCGCGGGATGCCGCCGCTGTATCGGTACACGCCAGCCAATGCCGCAGCGGTGAATATTTCCTTATCTGCGGCCCCGGCGACCGCGAGACGATGCAGGATATAGGCGCGGGTTTCCTGCTTATTCAGCGAGCCGAGATCAAGGCGCAAGCGAACCAGCCCCTGGATACCGGCCGCATCCATCGTGTCGTTGAGTTCCGAGTGGCCGCTGAGAATTATGCGCAATGCCGCGAATTTTCTTTGCTCGTCCACAAACATGCGGCCAATGTCTTTGAGTACGTTTTTGGACAGGTTTTGTGCTTCGTCGATGATGATCAGCGTTTTTTTTCCATCAGCCGCTTTCTCAGACAGGAAGTGCGCGAGCATGTCGAGCAACTGGGCTTTTCTTTTCCTGAATGGCTTGAAACCAAACTGGGCCAGGAGAAGTTGCAGAAACTGAACCGGCGACAACTGGGTCTGATTCATATTTGCCAGGCATACTTCGTCATCGAGGCCGTCGATAAAAGCATTGATCAGCGTGGTTTTCCCCGCGCCGATCTCGCCGGTCATGGAAACGATGCCGTTGGGGAAATCCCAGACCGATTCCATGTACGATCTGGCCCGCTTATGAAAATTGCTCAGGTAGAGAAAGTCGGGGTCGGGACTGGGTTCGAACGGCTGTTCATTCAGCTTGAAGTGTTGCAGATACATGCCAGCTTCCGATCCAGATTCCTTGCCCAGGCCACCTGTCGTTACCTGGCCAAGTATAGACCAAACCGGCCCTGCGAGGGTCAGACCGGGTCGGCGCGCGGGTCCGTGTTTCTGCCCCCTTTTTCGGTCTGCTCGGCACGAAACCGATCCAGCGATTCGCGGATATCCGGATGCTTGTTCGCCATGATGGCGGCGGCAAACAATGCGGCATTCGCAGCGCCGGCTGTGCCGATCGCCATCGTGCCGACCGGGATACCGGCGGGCATTTGCGCGATGGACAACAGCGAGTCCATGCCCTTGAGCGCCTTCGACTCCATCGGCACACCGATAACCGGTAGCGGACATTTGGCGGCGATCACGCCCGGCAGATGGGCCGCGCCGCCGGCGCCGGCGACGATGACTTCCACGCCTTCGGTACGCAACGGCTGCAGGTAAGCGAACAAAAGATCGGGCGTGCGATGTGCCGAAAAGACCTTTGCATCGAATGGAATGCCTAACCGGTCGAGGATATCGGTGCACCGGGACATGGCTTCCCAGTCAGATCTGGACCCCATAATTACGGCCACTAATGGTTTCATTTTTGTCATCGGCGCATTCTATCAGTGATTTCGCGGGCTCGAAACTGTCTGTTTTTCTGCGGCCAGAACCGCGTGCAGAAATCGATAGAGTTTTTTTCTTTCGGTGGTCAGCCCGATTTCGCTGCTGGCTTTTTGATGCTTACGGATGATTTGCTTCAGTTGTTGCCGGTCGCTGCCCGGGTATTTCTCCAGGAAACTCTCCAGCGCCGGGTCGCCCTCGCTCAGTAAACGGTCGCGCCAGTTTTCGCTTAGCTTGTGGGTATGCTTTTCCGCCAGCCCTTCCTGCGCTATCGCCGCCAGGGCTTCGCGGATCGGTTGCGCATCGATTCGCCGCATCAGCTTGCCGATGTATTGCTTCTGCCGGTTGAGTGCGCCGAACTGGCGCATTTTTCTGGCCAGCATGACCGCTTCCCGCAACGTGTCCGGCATGGGAACGGATCCCAGCCGGGCCGCGGGTAAGTCGAGTAACTGCTCACCCACGGCCTGCAGTTCGTGCATTTGCTTTTTTAGCGCCGTTTTCGACGGTACCGGTGTATCGGCAGTGACAGCCGGCTGTCTGGGCTTCCGGCTCATGCCGATCGCGTTGCCCGGTTCTTTGCGTCATTTAGCATGGCCAGGACCTCGTCTATCTGCTCGTGGATAAAAAGTATCAACAGGTCGCCCGGTTGCGCCCATTCCAGTGCGGCGCTGACCGCTTCCGGCTCGGTTGCGAAATAATCAAGCTGTTCGTCGTCCGCGCCGCATGCCAGCAGTGCATTTTTGATCAGGCTGGCGACCTCGCCTGGGGGTCTTCCCCTCGCGTATTGCGGCATTTCCTTGATGATGACCTTGTCCAGCCCGATGCCCCACGCTCTCGCCGCCAGTTCACGGATCGCCTCATCGCTGCGGTCGCCCGCCTGCCCGATCAGCATCAACCGGCGTTTCGCCGGTCGCGCCCGGGCCAGCTCGAATATCGCGGCGATGCCGTGCGGGTTGTGCGCAAAATCCACCAGCACATCCGCGCCGCCAATGGCAAACAGGTTGCAACGACCCGGGTTATCCTCGGGCTTGGTTTCGCGCAGCCCTTCGGCCATGGCTTCGCGCGGCAGACCCAACGCACTGGCCAGGCCGATGGCCCCCAGGGCGTTTGCGATGTTGTGGCGGGCGGCGCCATCCATCGCCAGTGGAATCTCGCCGGTTTCGAGGATCGGTATTTCCTGGCCGTTTTCGATCAGGACCAGGTGCCGGTCCCTGAGTACGACCACGGTTTGCTTTAGCCTCGCCGCCTCGCGGACCAAGGGCAGTTCAGGGTCCAGGCTGAACCAGGTCACCCGGAAGCGGGCGGCCAGACCGCGGCTGGCCAGTTTTTCGTCTTCGGCGTTCAGCACGGCGGTACCGTTATCGCCCAGTACGCTGGTGACTATCCACTTGACCTCAGCCAGCTCGTCAAGGTCCATGACGCCGAATTCACCCAGGTGGTCTTCGGCGATATTGGTAATCAGTGCGGCATCGGCGTGGGCGACACCCAGGCCGCGCCGCAATAGTCCACCGCGGGCGGTTTCCAGGATGGCCATGCTGACCCGACGATCGCGCAGCACGCTCCTGGCGCCGCCAGGCCCGGACCAGTCGCCGCGATCCAGGATATCGTCGTCGACCGCGATCCAGTCGGTCGAACTGACGCCGACAGTCTGCCCGGCCGCGCGCGCCATGCGGGTCAGGAAACGGACCGAAGTGGTCTTGCCATTGGTGCCGGTGACCAGGGCCAGCGGAATTCGCCCGAGGCGGTTCCAGTCGACAGCCGGTATTTCCGGTAACCGGTCGACCGGCCAGCTTTGCCCGTTGACGCCGAGACCGAGCGTTAGTTCTTCATCGTCGCTCAGCCAGGGCAGCCCGCGTTTTTCGGCCTCTGCAGCCAGCGCGATCAGCCGCGGGTTTCTTTCCTCGGCCAGCGCCTTTGCCAGGCGCAGTTTCGCCTTTGCCAGAGTCTCCGGGACTTCGTCGTCGGCGGTTTTTCCGGTGACCGCAGCCCAGGCCCAGTCGTTGATTTCGGTTGCCGTGTACAGCGCGTCGACCGGGGCGCTGATCGCGAGGCTGGCGCCATCGGAGAAACGACGGACCTTGATCGATTCATGCTTCAGGCCAAGGCGGTCCATGATTTCCCGCACCTTTTCTCGCCATGCCTGGATCAGCGTGTCCGCTTCTTCCGAATGCAGGCGCACATCCACTACCGCGGCGGGCCGGTCCCAGACCAACCCCGGTCCCGTCAGGCGGCGCGAGTCCAGTACCTCCATGCGGTTTAATCCGCCTCTTCCGGTTCGCGGGCGATGCGCACACCGCGCTCGTCGCGAATGATTTCCACGTCTTCCAGCGAAAAATCGCCCAGCTCGGTCGTGGACAGTTTGATCTGCACCGGTTTTTCGTCTTGCTCTGTTTTCCCGCCCGAATCGAAGTAAATGATTTGCTTCCAGCAACGCTTGATGTTGTCGCCAAAAATAAACACCAGGTCACCCGGTTGCGCCATGGCAAGCGCATGCTCGACCGAGGTTTTTTCGTCGTCGATAATTTCGATATTGTCCTTGCTGACAGCGGATTCAAGGAGCATTTTCCGGAGTATGCCGGGTACCTCGTCGCGATCCCGGCCACGCGCGTTATCGTCGGTCTTGAGAATGTAATGATCGAAATGTCCGGCTGAAATCGTGCCGATTTCCTCTATGTCCTGGTCTCGCCGGTCACCCGGCGCCGACAGCACCACGATCTTTTTGCCATCCACGTCAAAGCGATCGACCAGTTCGCACATGACTTTGACCGCTGCCGGATTATGGCCGTAATCGAGTATTACCTTGAACGGATGCTCGTCATACAGGTTCAGGCGCCCGGGGGCCTGGAAGAAAGTGGTATCGAAAGTCCGCAGGCCGTGGCGGATATTTTCCAGGCTGATATCCAGGCTGTAGGCCAGCGCGGCTGCAAACATCGCGTTTTGCACATTGTGCAGCGCACGTCCTTCCAGGGTCGCGGGGATCAGGTGAGTCCACAACAACGGAATGTGATTGCCGTGGTCGTAAATCGTGATCATGTGGCCGTTGAATCCTTCCTCGAGCACCACGGCACGCCCTGCCGCGCGTATGTGCTCCTTGACCAGTTGGTGGCCCGGATTCATGGTCACGTAACACAAGTGTTCGGCCTCTGTGTAATCGGCCATGCGCAGGCAATGCTCGTCGTCGGCATTGAGGACCGCGGTACCGGTTGCGCTTTCTATCGGCACCCGCTTGACTTCGGCCAGTTCCTCGATGGTTTCGATGCCGCGCATACCCAGGTGGTCGGCCGTGACATTCAGGCAAGCGGCGACATCGCAATGGCTGAAGCCCAGGCCTCGCCTGAGCATGCCGCCGCGCGCGGTTTCCAGTACGGCCGCATCGACCGACGGGTCGCGCAGGATCATGCCGGCCGATACCGGTCCGGTCATGTCGCCTTCCACGGTCAGCCGGCCATCGATATAGACCCCGTCCGTGGACGACAGGCCCACCGTAAAACCCGCCAGTTTCATGATGTGCGCCAGCATGCGCGCGGTCGTGGTCTTGCCGTTGGTGCCGGTTATCGCCGCCATCGGTATCGTCGACGGCGCACCCTCGGGGAACAGCATGTCGATGACCGGTCCCGCCACATCGCGCGGCGTGCCCTCGCTGGGGGCAACATGCATGCGAAATCCGGGCCCGGCGTTGACTTCGCAGATGGCGCCGCCGGTGACCCGCCACGATTCCGAAATATCGGAGGTCAGGAAGTCGACGCCACCGATATCCAGGCCGATCGCGGCGATCGTGCGTACCGCCATTTCACGGTTGTCCGGATGAATGATGTCGGTGACATCGATGGCGGTGCCGCCGGTCGACAGGTTTGCCGTCGAGCGCAGATACACGACTTCGCCTTCGGTGGCCACGGTTTCCCGGGTGTAACCCAGCTTCGATAACAGGCGTTCGGCCTGGTGGTCGAATTCGAGACGGGTCAGGACCTTTTCATGGCCCACGCCGCGGCGCGGATCGCTGTTGATCTCGTCGACCAGTTCGGTAATCGTGTTTCTGTCGTTGCCGACCACATGCCCCGGGACTCGTTTCGCGGCAGCGACCAACTCGCCGTTGACCACCAGGATTCGGTGGTCGAATCCGCTGATAAACTTTTCGACCAGAACAGTGCGTCCGTGCTCGCGCGCTTTCTCAAAAGCTGCGTTCACTTCGTCCGGCGTTTTCAAATTTATGGAAACGCCGCGGCCGTGGTTTGCATTCAATGGCTTGAGTACGACCGGGTATTCGATGCGCTCCGCGGCGCGCCGCGCCTGCCGCGTATTGTAAACGAGGATTTGCTTTGGCACCGGCAGGCCCAAGTCACCCAGGATCGCATTGGTTTCTTCTTTGTCCGAGGCCAGTTCGACGGCGATGTTGCCGGTGGCGCTGGTGGTCGTCGCCTGGATGCGTTTCTGGTACTTGCCGTGACCGAGCTGGATCAGGCTGTAACGGTTCAGGCGTATCCACGGAATATCGCGGTCCTCTGCCGCCTTGACCAGCGCCGCGGTACTCGGGCCCAGCGCCCGCCTTTGCGCGTAGCGAATGAATTCGTCCCGACCCTCGCCAAAATCCCAGTCACCGTCGGGGGCGTCGTCAGGTTTGATCTCCGCCGGCAGCAAAAAGTGAATCAGTTGCAACGCCAGCCGGCTGGCCTCGCGGCCAACTTCGGCGTCTTTGTACTGGAAAACCATGCTGTACTGACCGGGCTCGCCGGTCGACCGGGTCCGGCCATAAGTCACCAGCGATCCGGCTTCGTTCTGCAGTTCGATGGCGACGTGCTCCATCACGTGCCCCAGCCAGGTGCCCTCGTCCTCGCGCATGCGGCGTACAAAACCGCCTGGCTCGCGATAGGAACAGCCGTGTTCGTGCAGGCCTGGCAACAACTCGAGCAACGGGTCGATGAAATCCTTGCCTAGCCGCGCCGTCGGCCATTCCTCCAGTACGCCCAGGTCGAGCAGATGGCGGATAACCGGGAAACGGGCGTAAATGCTCGGACCGACATAAACGTTGGTG
>Ga0209980_10000133_pt1 | contig 36665 bp, 35 predicted proteins | sample CR02metaG_FD_183611 | JGI IMG/M metagenome (GOLD analysis project Ga0209980, IMG submission 183611) | Deep subsurface microbial communities from Mariana Trench to uncover new lineages of life (NeLLi) - CR02 metaG (SPAdes) (version 2) | ecosystem: Environmental > Aquatic > Marine > Ocean trench...
ACAAACTGGCGGGTGGTGAGGGATTATCGTTAGCGGTTGTACAATTCGGGCAGGCTTGAGTGCAAAACTAAGTCGTCCGCAATCCATCACCCGTCGTAAAACGTAACCATCCCAGCACAGCCCTGCCAAGAACGCAATCCATGTCCCATTTTGATTCACTTAGATTTTAGGGGTGTGAAAATTTTAAATTGTGGGGGGAGGTAGGCTCTCCCCCATCGTCACCATCTTTGAGTAGGCCGGTCATGTCGGTCATTTCAGAATATTCAAGATTTCTCAAAGCTCTGTTTACGACGACGAGAATACTCGTCGATGTCATTTTCGTAGAGGTACGCCATTTCTTCCTCCCCGTATTCACGAAGTGTGGCGGCGATGATGTTGTCAGCCTGCTTTTCCCATTGCTGCTCTAATCGCTGAGCTTCATCTGGTGCCTCGATTTCCCCTATCCGTTCCTGAAGTGCTTTAAGCTCTGGCGAATTAAGAATACGCTTGTCGGCAAGGATTTCGATGCACGCGGCGATACGCCCAAAACATTCCCTTTCCGGTTCCACGGCTGAGTCTCGGAGAGCTTGCCATAGCGGGAGTATTGCTTTCTCCATACGCTCATGTCTGGGCAGTACCGCGCTCTGTTCGAGCTGATCCAGAAATTGAGGCAGTTTTTCCTGCACTCTCTCTTGACGTGCGATTCGCTTGAGCTCTGCTGTAGCATCGGCATCTGCAGGGTCGTTAATATAATCAGGTGGTCTTTTTTTCATAGGGCGTGGAACTGCCGGACCTTGCCCTCGCCATCCCTGACTACCGGGCGCTTTCCGCAATGCGGACAGCGTGCAGAGACGATCACGTGCCGAATTAAGGTGATGCCAGGGGCCGCCACCTCCGCCTGCTGCTCACGCTTATCGAGCAGACGCGCAAGTGCGCTGGCGTCCTGATTGCTTAACGAAAGCTCAAGCAACCGCGAGCGCAATCGTGACGTGCCGATCTTGAACGCCTGGTCGATCTCGCCCGCCAACTTGCTCCCGGCGGCGTCGATTTGTTTCTCGCCGATTCCCAGCGCGGCTGCCTTTGCACCACAGGCGGTCTGCGGACGGTAGCGGAACTCTAAAAAGTGCCCGGGGCCGGAGTCGAACCGGCACGGCCAAAGCCGAGGGATTTTCTTACCAAACTACAGCTTTCGCTGCTGCGCCAATTGTTAAAGGCGCATTTGTGGTCTGGACTTTCCCTTTACCGTATCGCAGAAACAACACTACGAAGTAGGCAGGAGCCGTCAAGTCTCTACACTTTCCTTGGCGCTAGCAAGGTATGAGGCTACGATTTCTATGCTCTCTGTTGCGGCCCGATTCTGACTTATCGAACAAAAGGCGCGCCAAGGCTTAGCTCGGGATTACCACCACCATTACGTGCTGAGGTTTCCCCGAATTTGACTCCATTCACACTAGGCGTTTCCGGCCTAGGTGCTCAAACAATATTAAGTCCCTTGCGTCTACCAATTCCGCCACCCGGGCGAGCGTGGATTAGCAGGGTTAGTGTAATGGATTGCCCTGTTGGTTGCAGCAGGAAGCAAATGGAGGCTGGGGCCGGAATCGAACCGGCGTCCACGGCTTTGCAGAACGGTCGGAAAAGAACCCCAGATGACCCATCCTGTTTTAACAAGAGCTTACACGCAGTGGGTAGCTGTCTAAAGCATGCTGAATAAGCTTGGGTCGGCTCACAGTGGTAGCAAAATGGAAGCAACGCCGATCCAAACAGGTCGGCTGACCCTCACGTTCCGGTCGCAGTCTTCAGAGACGCTTCTAGTTCGCTTCTAGTTCGAAGGCCCCGATGTCAACAGTTCACGCAATCGTCGGGGGTGTTGCCGCTGACGGTGCTGTTATTGAGCACCAGCCCGCCGCCGTTGTTAAAGATGCCCCCGCCAAGGGTAGCACTGTTGCCGCTGACGGTGCTGTCATTGAGCACCAACTGGCCGCCCAGGTTGTTAAAGAGGCCCCCGCCAAGGCTAGTAGCACTGTTGCCGCTGACGGTGCTGTTATTCACCGTTACCATGCCCCCGTTCCAGATGCCGCCGCCCGTAGAGGCCCTGTTGTCGCTGACGGTGCTGTTGGTCAAAGTCAGCGTGCCAAGGTTGAAGATGCCGCCGCCGGAGGCGCCGCCGGTGTCGCCACCCTGAATAGTTAGCTGATCTATCGCTAGGTCTCCCTCACCAGCAACGTGCAGGATCCGGAAAGGATGCGCGCTCGGGTCCCGTTCGATGATAGTAGGACCGCCACCGGTACCCGTGATGGTGATGAAGCTGGTGATACTCGGCAATCCACTAGGGCCGTTGGTGGTGTCGTTAACGTCCCCCAGCGTATACACCCCAGCGGCCAGGTTGATGGTGCTGGCCTCGCCGTCTGTATTCACCGTATTGATCGCGTTGATGAGGCAATCAACATCCCCGGATGGACAATCAAATTGTCGACGAGGAGCCCCCCTCTCAAAAGCCCCCATGTCGACAATTGCAAGGTCGTCGCCATCGCCGTCTATCGGCCTGGAATTGCCCGCAAAGTCCGTGGCAGGCGCGCCTATGTTAGTGCCTGCATCGATAGCCGGTGAACCGGCGGCCAGACGAAAGTCCCCCAAGCTCGGGTTGACGAACTGTGGATCCACGACGATGTTGTCCGAGTTCTCGGCGAGGCTGTTGATCTCTACTGCCGTATTGAGCGTTGCATTGTTGCCAACCGGTGAGTCGATATCGGAAAAGTTGCCATCTCTGTTGTTGAAGAAGAGGTTGAATGCTACTAGCGGTCGCTCTGCAGAGGGGTTATTCGCCGATCTCACGTCGATACCAAAATTGCGATGACCACTCATGATGTTGTTGGTGATGGTTGTGACCCGGTCGTCAAAAATGCGAATGCCATCGTCCCTGTTGTTGACAATGGTATTGTTGGTGATGACAGAGGCGGCGCTATTGCCTTCCTTCAAGATGCCAAACCAGCCATTGTCGGCGATCACATTATTGGTTATCGGACCCGTACCAGGATCTAGGATGCCATAAAAATTGTTCTGGCTGATGAGATTACGATCAATGGCAGGTCCGCCAGCGCCAAGCGAGGCGTTGAGGATGCCGATGCCAATGTCGTTAGCCGTGAGGATGTTATCGTCGATCTGGATGCTGGTGGCAGGAAAGTCCACGAAAATCCCCGCGCCACCGGGTAGCTCGCCGTCCGCTATAGCACCTCTGATGGTGAACCCTGACACGCGTACATCGGAGACACTTATGAGAGCAACGACGGCTCCCTCGTCATTCTCACCATCAATGATCGTCGTTGCCTTATCGACGCCCAGCAACTCTATTCCACTCTTGAGGGTCACGGACTCGACATACGTGCCTGCCGCTACCCCCACGACATCGCCACTCGTGGCTGCGTCGATGCCCTCTTGGATGGTGTTGAAGGGATGCGCTTCACTGCCATCCTCAACCCCCGTTGTGTTAGCCGCATCGACAAAAATGGTAGTGCCGGTCGTGAAAAGAGGCCCAGGCGGAGGCGATGCGCTATTCCCGCAGCCCACGAGCAACAACACCCATAGAAACGGAATAGGAAGGAACTTACATTTGCCCATTTCTCAAGCCCTCGCGTTAGGCGGCCGGCGTTATTGGAAGACGGAGGGCAAGACCCCTCCAAAGCGAAAGGACAGCAAACTGGCGGGTGGTGAGGGATTGTTGTTAGCGGTCGTGCGATTGGGGCAGGCTTGAGTGCACACTAAGTCGTCCCTGAATCCGTCACCCGTCGTAAGGCTCATGCATCAGAGCATAACAGCATAACAGCATAAGGAAGAAAATCGAGTCTGATCCCATTTTCTGTGGAGGGTCTAAGCCCACGAAAATGCATTCGGCAGTCCATATAATAAGGTTTTCCAATGAGCTATTGTCCGAGTTGAAAGCGTGGAGATTGCGTTGCCCGAAAGGTGAAGACGATCTTGTCTTCCTACACGACAACGGACGACCGCTTAACCACGGTATCTTGTTACGGCCGGGTTCTAACCCTGCCCTACGCTGGGCCAAGTTGCGACGTATTCGCGTTCATGATTTGCGTCACACGTTCGCTTCGCTACTCATCGCCCAGAACGTGCACCCGAACCGCATTCAGTCTTTAATGGTTTGCTCCACGACCCGCGTCACCATGGACGTTTACGGGCATCTAATACACGACGCGGAGAAGGCGGCCACGGAGAAGCTCGCAGCACTCGTGCTCGGTGTAGCGAAACGGTAGCCACTCAGGATGCAGTTTCGCAGAAAAGCGCCGCAAGTACTTGAGTAAATGGAGGCTGGGGTCGGAATCGAACCGGCGTCCACGGCTTTGCAGGCCGCTGCATAACCACTCTGCCACCCAGCCCAAAGGGGCTCAAATAAAAAAGGGAAAGCGGGATTTTTGTTATCGCCTTCCCCCTTTGCGGAACTGGAGCGGGAAACGAGACTCGAACTCGCGACCCCAACCTTGGCAAGGTTGTGCTCTACCAACTGAGCTATTCCCGCGAACCTCAAAGTATTTTAAGCGAGGGTGGTCGAGAGTCAACCGGCGTCCACTCATTACCTAGGGTCAGGCCCCACCAGCACCGGCCATGCCGCCCGCAGATAAATCATCATCGACCACAAGGTCAGGCCAGCTGCGAGATAAAGCAGGCCCTCGCCGAGGGTAAACACATCGACGCCTAGTACTGGTCGGTCCAACAACAAAAAGGGGATGGCCACCATCTGCGATACGGTTTTCAGCTTACCTATTATAGAAACCGCGACGCTTGAGCGTTTGCCGGCCTCCGCCATCCATTCACGCAGCGCCGATACTGCGATCTCCCGCCCAATGATGACCAGCACGACAATCGAGAATAATCGCGTATCGACCACCTGGGCATGGACGTTTTCATCCGAGACCAGCAGTATCAACGCGGCCGCTATCATCAGTTTATCGGCCACCGGATCGAGAAATGCCCCAAACCGCGACATCTGATCGAGCTTGCGCGCCAAGTAGCCATCCAGCCAATCGGTCAGGGCCGCTAGTATAAAGATCGACATCGCCAATACATGCGCATGTCGATGCGGTAGATAATAGGCGAGCACCAGTAGTGGGATCAGTATGATACGTAAATAAGTAACCAGATTAGGCAGGCTTAGGAGCATTACTCAGGGTTCCTGCTGATGAAAGGTATCGTAGATTCGCTGCGCCAAGTCAGGACTGATTCCTGGAACACGGGAGAGATCTTCTACCCCGGCACGTGCTACTTCGCGAATGCCACCGAGTTTTTTCAATAGTGTTTGACGGCGTTTATTACCAATACCTGGAATCTCTTCCAGGCGCGAAGTCGTACGTTTCTTACCCCGCTGTAGGCGGTGGGCAGTAATCGCAAATCGATGGGCCTCGTCGCGTACTTGCTGGATCAGATGGAAGGCCGGAGAATTTGGATCCAACATGAAGGGATCGCGCGAACCGGTCAGGAAAAGTTTTTCCTTGCCGGGCCTTCGTTCTTTTCCCTTGGCGATGGCAATCAATCTGATTCCTTCTATCTGCAGTTCCTCTATGGCCGATTCCGCCTTCGCCAACTGGCCCTTGCCACCATCAATCAGGAGGAGATCTGGAAGCTTGCCCTCGCCCTCTTTCAAGCGCCGGTACCGGCGGGTGAGCGCCTGTTCCATCGCTGCATAATCGTCGCCAGCCTTCACGCCGTCTATGTTGAAGCGGCGATAGTCGGACTTTACCGGCCCGTTGATGTCGAATACCACACACGCGGCGACCGTCGATTCACCAAAGGTGTGACTAACGTCGAAGCACTCGATGCGCTCTGGCACTGCATCTAGCGAAAATGCCTCCTGGAGGGCATCAAAACGTTGTTTGAGGTTGGCTTGACTCGCAAGATGGCGTCGCAGACCCTCATGGGCATTGATTTCTGCCATCTTCATCCACCCCTTGACCACACCGCGTGTCGCGGTGGCGATAGAAATTTGTTTTTCTGCTTGTTTCGAGAAGACTTCTTCAAGCAACACCTTACTGGGAATCGAACGATTCAAGTACACTGCGGGTGGCATAGATTTTCCCAAATAATATTGGGGTAGAAACGCGGCCAAAACTTCGTTGGCGTTAGTTGTCGTCGTCACCTTCAGGTAAAACGCCTTATCGCCAAGGTTATGGCCACCACGAATGAAATTGACCTGTATGCAAGCCGCATCCTGTCCAGCCGCGATTGCAATCACATCAGCGTCACCCGCATCTTGCGCCACATATTGTTGCTCTTGGATACGTCGCAAAGAGCGAATGCGATCCCGGTAGAGGGCCGCCATCTCGTAGTCCATCTGCTCTGACGCATCATCCATTCTTTTGACCATTTCATCGACCAATGCCAGGCTGCGCCCCTCTAGAAACATTGCCGCATGCCTTATGTCTTCGCCATAGGTCTTTTGGTCGATAAGTCCTACGCAAGGCGCGGAACAGCGCTTTATTTGATATTGCAGGCACGGGCGCGAACGATACCGGAAGAAACTATCTTCACATTGCCGGATCTGAAAAACCGTCTGCAACATACTAAGCGTTTCACGCACAGCCGACGCCGACGGGTAAGGGCCAAAATATAGAAATCCTTTTTGTTTGCTTCCACGATAGAACCCTAGCCGTGGATAATCGTGCGTCGATAGTGAAATGTAGGGATAACTTTTGTCATCCCTTAGTAATACGTTGTAGCGTGGCCGCAGTGACTTTATTAGGTTATTCTCGAGCAGAAGAGCTTCGCCTTCTGTGTGCGTAACCGTGACGTCGATGTCTGTCACCAAACGCATCATTGATGTCAAACGCGCAGATAGACCGCGCTTGCGGAAGTAGCTGGATACACGCTTTCGTAGGTCTTGTGCCTTGCCAACGTACAGCACCGAACCGTCTTTGCTTAACATGCGGTAAACACCCGATGCCGTAGGCAAATCCTTAACCAGGGCTTTGTGATCAAGTTGAGAGACGGATGTCATTGCGAGAGGATCTTTTTTACCTTGGTGAAAACGTCTCGGAACATCTGCGCCGTCAGTCGCCCGGTTTGGGTGTTGTAACGACTGCAATGGTAGGAATCAAGTAGTTGGGGTTTACCCGATAACCCATGATGTCGCCCATGGGCGAAGGCGTGCTCCGCTTGTCGCAGTCCGAGTGCCTTGACGACTGCTTTGTGGGCGATGATGCCCAAAGCCAGAATCACACCATCTTTGGGCATGGCCGCTAGTTCAGCTTGCAGGTATTGGTTACACATGTTGACCTCGGCCGCCGTGGGCTTGTTTTCCGGCGGTAAACACTTGACCGCGTTGGTGATGCGACAGTTATTAAGTATGAGCCCATCGTCGGCAGCGGATGCAACAGGTGCGCTGGCGAAACCATAGGCGTGCAGCGTCTCGTAAAGCAGAATACCGGCGAAATCGCCGGTAAAAGGCCGCCCTGTTGCATTGGCACCGTGCATTCCAGGCGCCAACCCGACGATGAGCAATCGGCTAGACACCGGCCCGAAAGGTGCCACCGGCCGCGCATGGTAGTTCGGATAATTGCCTCGAACCTGGTCGAGATGGCGAGCTAGCCGGGGACAGGCGCGACACTTCAAGTTGAATTCCGACATGTATTAAATCTTTGGCCTTGCTTCGAGCTAGAAACCAGGGAAATGTTAATCTCTAAGTCTTTGATTCAACCTAGAATTATAACTGTCAGTTAGGCAGCATGGACCGGTCGCGACCGACGCCGGTGAGCCTATGCCACGGGTGGTCTCAGGATGCCGAAATAGTACCGGCTTGCTAGAATCCGCCATCCTAACGAATTCTGATAGTGGAACAAACATCGAGATGAAGATTTCGGCCTTCGAAATCAGAGTAGGCAATCTGGTCGAATACAATGGCAAGCTGTGGCGAGTCCATAAGAAACAGCACGTGAAACCCGGTAAGGGCGGCGCGTTTATCCAGGTTGAGATGAAGGACATAAACTCTGGTACCAAGCTTAATGAACGTTTCCGCTCCGAAGATAAGATCGAAAAGGCGCATGTGGAGGCCCGTAGCATGCAGTACCTCTACCAAGATGGCAGCGGCCACGTATTCATGGACAACGAGAGCTACGAGCAGATGACGCTTTCCGATGATGACCTAGAGGCGCAGATGGGTTATCTGCTTCCAGACACCGAGGTGCAGATAAACTTTTATAATGAACAGCCATTGGGTATAGAGTTGCCGGCCAACGTTGTGCTCGAAGTCACGGAAACCGAACCCAAAGTTAAGGGACAGACAGCCGCGAGTTCGGGAAAGCCCGCCAAATTGGAGACAGGCCTGACGGTGACAGTACCGACGTTCATAAGTACCGGCGATCGAATAAAGGTCAACACAGAGACGGGGCAGTACATGGAGCGTGCGTAGCCGCTTACTTCGCGATATTGGTCCCGTAGAAGATACCCGCCATTTCTCGTTTCAGCCGTTGCGTGACCGTTCGCTTTTCCTGTGAAGTTAAATCATCTTCATTGATTGCGAACAAATAATCATCCAGCTTGAAGTCTTTGATCATCATCTTGGTATGGAAGATGTTCTCCTGATACACATTCACGTCAATGGCCTGGTAGCGATTTAGGGTGCGCTTATCTATGAAATTTTGAATTGAATTGATCTTGTGGTCGATGAAATGCTTGACACCTCTGACATCACGCGTAAACCCGCGTACACGGTAGTCGACAGTGACAATATCGGACTCGAAGCTATGAATCAGGTAGTTCAGCGCCCACAATGGCGAGATTTCGCCACAAGTCGTTACGTCAATATCAGCGCGGAACGTGCTGATGCCGCTATCCGGGTGCCTTTCTGGATAGGTGTGGGCAGTGATATGACTTTTATCGAGATGGGCGACAACCGCGTCTGGCAAGGGGGGGCCGGGCATTGTCGCCTCATGGCGGGCATCCGTCTCTGGCAACTCTGAGATCAGCATCGTCACGCTCGCGCCCTCAGGTTCGTAGTCCTGATGCGCGATATGCAAGATATTAGCGCCGATAATGTCCGAAACTTCTGACAGTATGGTCTTGAGGCGCGTCGAATTGTATGCCTCGTCGATATAGGCAATATACTCGGTTTGCGACGCCTCACTCTTGGCGTAACAGATGTCGTAGATATTGAAGCTTAGCGATTTGGTGAGGTTGTTGAAGCTTTCAAGTCTCACCTTTTTGGACCGGATCCGTTCCACGATCGATCTCCACCAGGTTCGTAGCCGGTTTCGCCGGCCCCGGCCGGCGTGGGCCTCTATTGTATACTGCTAGGCGACGCTAAGCACGCTCTCGCGAGCTTGCTGATAACTGCTATCCGCTAGTAGGTCTTGGCGCCCTATCCGGCCGTGGCCATGCATGCGTGCTAGCCGTATATGCGAGGTCGGCTCGTCGTGTGATTCGAGCTTATCTAAAATTTCATCCGTGGCCGTAGTATCGTTACAAATAATCACCATGTCACACCCGGCCCCAAGTGCCGCCCGTGCTCGATCAGGAGCACTATCCGCGATATCGGCCGCTGCCATCGACAAGTCGTCACTGAACACCGCCCCCTGAAACTGGAGTCGTTTGCGCAGGATGTCTTTAATCCAAACGGCCGAAAAACCGGCTGGCTGTGAATCAACACGAGGGTAAGTGACGTGGGCCGTCATGATGGCCGCCAGCCCATAGTGAATCATGTGTTCAAAGGTGACGATGTCCTCGTTGTAGATGTCTGCGTAGTCGCGTTCATCGACAGGTAACATCAAATGAGAGTCACCTTCTACACTGCCGTGGCCAGGAAAATGTTTGCCCATCGATGCCATACCGGCGCGTTTCATGCCATTCATGTAGGCATGGGCGATATCTGCGACTACATCAGGGTCTTTATGAAATGCCCGATCGCCAATGACTGTACTTATATCCCGATCCAGGTCCAGCACCGGCACGAAACTAAAATCTACTCCCACCGACCGTAATTCAGTTGCCATCACCCAACCGCAGGTCTCTGCGAGTTGCTTGGCGTGGTCGCGATCTTTGTCGTAAAGCATACCCAGGCCTCTAGCTGGTGGGAGGCATGTGAAGTCTTTGCGGAACCGTTGAACGCGCCCACCTTCTTGGTCCACCGCGATCAGTAATTGTGGATCGCGCAGGCCATGGATCTCGTTTGTTAATGCCTCGAGCTGATCAAGTGACTCATAATTGCGGTCAAAAAGGATAACGCCGCCCGTCAATGGGTTCAGTAATCGCTCACGCTCGGCTGCCGTCAGCGTCGTTCCAGCCAAGTCGAACATCACGGGTCCCAAGGACATAGTGTTGGCTACCCGAGAATCGTGACAGGAGTGCCTGGCGGGACTCGGTCGAACAATTCAATCACTTCTTGGGTACGCATCTTTATGCAACCATGAGAGCTTGGGACACCCATTGGGTCCTCGTCTGGCGCGCCATGGATATAAATATGACGGCGCATAGTATCGACATTGCCAAGTCGGTTCTTGCCCGGCTCTAGGCCACTTAACCAAAGTATTCGCGTCAGAATCCAGTCGCGTTGCGGATACAGGGCTCTAAGTTCCGGTGAATAAGTTTCGCCGCTCGGTCTACGAGCCACAAAGACGGTATTGAGTGGTTGAGCGGCACCGATTTTTGCACGAATAATATGCTCACCACGCGGCGTACAATTACTACCCATTTGCTCTCCCATACCGTTCTTGGCTGTAGACACTTGGGTTTGCATCAAGACATCGCCAGTTTCGTCATGCAACGTCAGTGTCTGGCTCAGAACATCGATGCTGATCGTGTGAGTCATCGTGAAGTTTTGCTAGGTGCGGCCAAAATGCGCCATCGACTCAACATGGCTGGTCTGTGGAAACATGTCCATAACGCACGCGCTTATTAAACTATAGCCCAGTTTATGTACAAGATACTCGCTATCTCTGGCTAGAGTCGCTGGATGACAAGAGATATAAAGGATTTGCGTTACGCTCTCGGTCTTAAGATTCTTGATAGCCGCCATCGCGCCATTGCGTGGCGGATCCAGTAGCATCTTATCCACATTGATACTGCTGTCTGGCAGCGACATCTTCGCGTCGCAAAGGTCTGATCGAAGGAAAGTGATATTCGTCAATCCATTGTGCACAGCGTTGTCACGCGCTCGTGCGAGCGACGTTGAATTTGTCTCGATACCGGTCACCGACGCTGCGTAGCGGGCCAACGGTATCGTGAAGTTACCGACACCGCAAAAAAGATCGAGTATGTGTTCATTGGGCTGCGGATTCAGTAGCTCTATGGCGCGGCCTACCATTCGCTGGTTAACGCTGGCGTTGACCTGCGTGAAGTCTGTGGGTTTAAACCGAAGTTCAACATCGTGCTCCGGCAATCGATAGCTCAGTAGTGGCGCCTCTGCTGGCCATAGGGCGTGCGTGGAGGTCGGTCCATGGGGCTGAAGATGAACCTGCACGGCATGACGCACGCCGAAATCCACCAGATGTTTGTGATCCTGTTCAGTGAGTGGGGTGAGATGCCGAAATACGAGCGCACTGTCCTCATCGCCAGCGGCTACTTCGATCTGTGGTAGGCGATCGGGATGCGATAGCGACGCCACTAGTTTAGGCAAGTGGGGTAGCAACCGTGCCAGCCGTGGATCTAAAGTCTTACAGTCAGCTAGCGGCGTGACAAAAGACTTTCTTCGTTCATGAAAGCCAACAAGCACGCCGCCCTTCTTTGGCACTAAGCGTACGCTCAACCGTGCTTTGCGTCGATAACCCCATACGGGACCGGTCAACGGCGGGAGCCAATGCTTTGGGCTAACATTGCCGATACGTTGCAAACTATCTCGCAGGATTTTCTCCTTGGCTTCGATTTGGGCATCGGCTTGTAGGTGTTGCAGCACGCAGCCGCCACACGTTCCAAAGTATTCACATTCAGGATGAGTAACGCGATTTTCGGCTGGTTCAAGAATTTGGACTACTCGTCCAGCATCATAGCTGCGTCGCCTCGAGATATATTGGAAAGAAACGCGCTCCCCAGGCAATGCGCCGTCGATGAAAACAACTTTACCGTTTACACGTGCGACACCGCGGCCATCATGATTCAATGCGTCGACGGTCACGATATCGGCCTGGTGTTTCTGCGGCGACATGGCGTCTGCGACTCGGCTAGGCATGATCTAAGTTAGTAGCAAGTAGCAAGTAGCAAGTCTGATGTAGCAGGTGAAAAATCTTGAGACCCTCATGCTTCTTGCTTCCTACTTCGGGCTTGCTACTGGCGTTTAGCCTTGTCCCATTCATCGAGAAAGGCTCGCATGTGGGGTTTACCTTCATTCTTTAGGGTATCCCGGACTAGCTGTTGTTCTTGACCCCAACGTCTATGATCAAAATTGCCACGCAGCAATTCCCAACGCAGATATATTAGATAAGTGTTCAATACATCTGTTTCACAGTAGTCGCGTATTTCCTGTAGCTTACCAGCACAATAGTAATCCCAGACGTTCGCGCCGGTCATACCCATTTTCCCAGGCAGCCCGAGTAGTGTAGCGATCTCATTTAAGGGCGCCGCCGCCCGGGCCTGGTAGCCGGCCAACACATCCATAAGGTCGGTGTGTCGCGCATGAAAGCGATTTAAGTAATTGTTCCAACGAAATTCTCGGTCATCGTCCCCAGTATCCCAGTACCGCGGCGCCGAGATACCATGCAACAGCGCGCGATAGTGCAACACTGGCAAGTCGAACTGACTGCCATTCCATGAAACCAGAGTAGGTGTAAACTTATCGATGCCATCAAAAAATCGCCGCATAAGTTCATCTTCCCCTGAATGAATCTCACCAAGTGACCAGATGCGCAAGCTGTCAGCGTGACGCAAAACGGTTGAGATAGCGACAATTCGGTGAAGATGATGACGCAGAAAATCGGAGTCACCCGTCTCCTGCCGACGCTTTTCAAACATCACACGCCCGATATCGACCTCGCTTAATCCATCAAGCCCATGCAGGCGACGACCGGCATCCACATCGGGCACCGTTTCGATATCAAACACCAGCACATTCATTTCTGTACTCGTCAGTCGTGATTCGTCAGCGGTAAATCGCTAATTGTGAGTCATGAGCTATGTTTACCGTCAACCCCCTAGGACTCACGATCGTCGATTCGACGATTAATCTTCATGTGCGCACTATGCGTGACGGTCTACCTTTCGCTAATCACGGTTTACGGCTCAGCCGGTTCCATGTATTGGATGATGAGCTGCAAAGACGCATATCCTTGGTACTCGTTCACGTCGAGTTTATAGGCCACGTGGGCACGAGACCAATCCGGCGGTTCACCATCTGGTGCATGGTTAAACGCAATCGCGCTCACCGCCCTGGCTTGGTCGTGGGCTCGCACCGTCATCTTTAGATGTTTATCGCCAACCACGCTACGTTCGAGAATATCGAATTCCCCGTCGAATAGTGGTTCTGGGAAGCCCTGCCCCCAAGGGCCGCCTGCCCGTACGAGGCCCGCCAACTCCAGCGTCAGTTCATTAGCCGTCAATTCACCGTCAGAAATAATTCTATCCTCTAGATCTTCGTCAGAGAGTTGTAGATCTACCTCTTGCTCGAAGGCCTGACAAAAAGCATCGTATTTCGTCCGCTCCAGGCTCAACCCTGCCGCCATGGCATGGCCGCCAAACTTGTATAACAGGTCGGGATGTCGCGCCGCCAATGAGTCAAGGGTGTCGCGGATATGCAGGCCAGGAATCGATCGCGCAGACCCCTTGAGTTCGTCCTCGCCGGCTGGTGCGAAGGCAATAACGGGCCGATGTACCCTTTCCTTAACTCGCGAAGCCACAAGCCCGATGATGCCTTGATGCCAGCGTTCGTCAAATAGACACAGTCCTTTAGGTAAATCTGCCGTCAATCGAAGGGTGTCGACAGCCTTTAAAGCCTGAGTCTGCATGTCTGACTCAATTGTGCGGCGTTCGTGGTTAAGCCTATCAAGGCGCTGCGCCATTTCCTCAGCCGCGGCGTCATCATCTGTCAATAGGCAATCGATGCCAAGCGACATATCCTCCAATCGCCCCGCTGCATTTAGGCGCGGTCCAACAAAAAAACCGAGATCGGTTGAAGTGATCCGATGCTGCACCCGGCCCGACGCTCGTAGTAGCGCACGGATGCCGGCACACATACGGTTCCGACTGATCCGGGCTAGTCCTTGTCTAACGAGGATGCGATTGTTGTGGTCCAGTGTAACCACATCTGCGACCGTTCCCAGGGCAACGAGGTCAAGCAACTGGGCCAGATTCGGTTCTTTACGATCGCCATTTGAAAACCAACCGCGCTGCCGTAAGTGCCCGCGAAGTGCCATCATGACATAGAAGATAACGCCAACCCCCGCTAGATTCTTACTTGGAAAGGTATCGCCGGGTTGATTGGGGTTGACGATCGCATCGGCCGGCGGCAACTCCGATGCTGGCAAATGATGATCTGTGATCAATACGGACATGCCACGTTCATGGGCGGCACGTACGCCTTCAATACTCGAGATTCCGTTATCGACGGTAATCAATAGATCCGGGGACTGTTCCGCCGCTAAGGCAACGATCTTCGGTGTCAGGCCATAGCCGTATTTGAAACGGTTGGGTACGACGTAGCCGACATGTCGGGCCCCCATGGCCTTGAGTGCACGTAGTGCGACTGCACAGCTGGTAGCGCCATCTGCATCGAAGTCGGCCACCACTAAAATACGCTGGTCGCCTACGATTGATGATGTCAATAGATCTACGGCAGCACCGATATCTTTTAGTAATTCCGGCGGGTACAGTCGATTGAGAGAATGCTCGAGCCCTTCGGCTGACAAGACGTTGCGAGCCGCATAAATGCGGGCGAGAACGGGGTGTAATTCCTTAGGTAGTGCATGCTCACTGGTGTTGGGGCGACGATATATAGCCTTTTTACCAGCGTTCATGCGCAACCTAGCGGTATCGTTGCAAGGGGCGCCGGCGTCGCCACCATCTGCGCGTAGCTTTTGCATTCAAGTGGAAGTGTTCGCCGGTTTCCAACAGGATCGAGACACTACTCATCCTCTCGTCGTGTAAACCGGCAACCAGTGGTGCAATCCAGTTATTTTCGATTGTGGCTACAAACCGATGCCATTCGTCCACGGCGCCATATTCTATTGCTTCGCGTCCCTGGTCGAGCACGACTAGATGTTGTCCAGGGGTATTATCTGAATCCAGCCAATCTTCCGCGCTATCGGGAACGTCTTTGGAGAGCGTTTGCGATAGACGCGCAAGGGCGAGGCTTACTGGTTCGCCACTCCAAACATGGCTCCATTGCGTGTGTTTGAGTTCGGGTAACCGCCCTCCACCCCAGAACCACACGCTGTTGATGGGCAGCGCCCCGCGACGTTCACGCTCCACGTTTGTCTTTGCCGTATGCAGCAAGATCTGAACTTCGTTCAATATCGTATGCCAAATCTTGTAGTCTTCGCCCCGCGGCAAACAATCGTTGATATCGCGGCCGATTACTGCCGGTAGCGGTACGGTATTTAGCTTAGGGACATCAGTTGGTTTCAGGTACCAGCGATCGGGTCGCGCTGCCTTCAGCACCCACCCATCTTCCGCGTAGACTTCCATGATTTCCGAAACCAGTCCGTCTGCTTCGTCTTGTGTAATACCTAGCACCTTGTTATCAGCGAGAATAAGTCGATTGCGATCGGCGCGTAGATGTACCGGGTCCGCCCGTAGCCACCAGCCTTTATCGATGACGCCGAGATCCAACGCCCGAGTCACCGCTGCTACCGGCAAATCGTGCTCTGCATCAACATCGATATCGAATAGTTCGAATATCATGGTTTCGAAATCGGCAGACCTTTCAACCCGCTGTTTGTCCGCGCGTGCGAGTAAAAGCTCTAGCGCTGGTGTCGGCGGCCACTCTGATGTACCGTCACCATTTGCTGAACTCTTAGGCCCGAGCAGGCCTGGGATCACTAGGCTGACATGTCTCTTGGACTGGTGATCGATTGCAGGCATTGGAGTGGGTATTTGTTGCAGCTTACCCCAAACGAACGCTCGCTTGCGACATCACAGTTGAAAAAGAAGAACGAAACTTGCGTCGGACTTGGAAGGTCGTGTCAACGGCACGAGTGCGCTTGAGGCGCACATCGACTATCTAAGTTATTGGTCACGATGTTGGCGCTGATGGCTGTTCCCTGCGATATTTTGTTGATGATGATATTGAGCTCCTTATCGCCGCGTTGAAAAGACATCTCGTAGGCTCGCCCACCTGCCTGTGGCCCACCGTAATTCGTGTTTCGGGTCCAACCTTGTTTTGGCATCATGGTTTCGTAGTACGACACATTTGATGCAACCGAAAATCGATTGCTCAATATCAGAAGTTTGGCCAACTTGCCCTCACCCATCGATTCGACATCGGTCAAGACCTTACTCCCGCCCAACCGCGGAAAATCACCGCCTGGCTTGGACGGTGCGTTACCCGATGGCAACATGGAAACCGCAATAAATCCTTGTGATCCTCGTGGATTGGCCGGCCGCACCTGTACCCTTAACGAGAAATTTCCGAACTGGGTACCGATGACGTTCCAGTTAGACCGATTTCCGGATTGCCGGCTGCTGCTGCCCCAACGGGCGCGATAGAAGTCTAAGATTTCTCGTTGACTCAAATCACTGGAAAAGTGCTGGATCTGCACGGGTAGGCCGTTGAGCTTCATGTTTTTTCCGACCCATGCAACTTTGGATTCCGGCGGGGGTTCTATTGTGGGCCAAGTCACAGACGCACTCACATGTGATGCCCCGGCCATCACTATTGCCACGAAAGCCAGGCGAAGTGACCTAGAAACAACTATCAGCACTGTTACCCCCTTAGACCAACCCGCTGTGCCGAGCTACTACATTCCGCCTGTAATCTTTGGGTTCCCTAACAAATGGACTCGACGAGTGACTGACTGGTGCATGATTCCGTTGCCGCTAATATCAGCGTCCTGGCCGCCCGCGAGTATGCCATTGTGCAGAACAATCGTCAGCTGGATTTTTATTTCCCGAAAGCGCGAGATAAATTGTCTTTTTATTTTAGAGACTTACTAAAAGTATCTATCATTCTTCTTTAATAGCTCGGACACCCGACGTCAGCCCATATTATCAAGAATCACGGCTCGCACTGAATCTAGCGTCGGTTTAACCTTCAACCTCGCCGCAGAACTCTGCTTGATAGCCGCGTCAGGATCTTTGAGGCCATGCCCGGTCAGGGTGCACACTACACGTTTACCTTCCGGTATCTTTCCCTTCTTGATGTCGTGTAACGCACCCAGCAGCGAAACCGCCGACGCTGGCTCGCAAAAAATACCTTCGCGCTGTGCCAACTCGTGCTGCATCTCAAGAATCTCTTCATCTCTAAATCTATCAAACCAACCATTGGATTCCCTGCTCGCCTGCCAGGCCTTGTCCCAAGACTGGGGATCGCCGATACGAATCGCCGTGGCTACCGTCTCTGGACGATCAACCTTCTGCCCCAGTACAAAAGGTGCCGCCCCAAAGGCCTGGTAGCCTGCGATCACTGGTCGAGAATCAGTTAGGCCAGCTTCCATGTACTCACAATATCCCAGCCAGTGGGCGCTAATGTTTCCGGCGTTACCCACCGGCAGGCAATGATAATCGGGTGCTGTCCCAAGCGTGTCGATGATTTCAAAGCTGATTGTTTTTTGGCCCTGTAAGCGCAAGGGATTGATTGAGTTTACGATTGTTACCGGCGCTTGCCGGGCAACTTCTTTAACTAAACGCATGCCATCATCGAAGTTGCCCTGGATCTGAATCACGACCGATCCATGCATCATTGCCTGGGCGAGCTTACCAAGGGCGATCTTGCCATCGGGGATGACTACGAAACAGCGAATGCCCGCACGCGCTGCATAAGCAGCAGCAGCCGCCGAAGTATTCCCGGTAGACGCGCAAATAATGGCGCGACTGCCCTTTTCCACTGCCTTACTAACCGCCATCGTCATGCCTCGATCCTTGAATGAGCCGGTAGGATTTCCGCCTTCGAACTTAACGTATAACTCAACCTCCTTGCCGAGTGTGCGCGGTATGTTGTTTAAGCGGATGAGTGGCGTGTTGCCTTCGTTCAGGCTAACAATCGGCATGTCGTCGTTGACAGGTAAATACTTGCGATAATGGTCTATGATACCCGTGTACATGTGTCCTTACTCATAAATAGTGACCGTAATGTGTAACCATGAGTATGAAGTGTTTTCGATCTACGGTTAACAGGTTTACGCATCACCATCCACAAACCTACTTCCAGGCGCTGTCCAGGTGCTCCATGCGCAGGCGCACGACTTTGCCCTGAACACTGTCGAGGGCTTCAATCTGTGTGAGCGCAGCGTTCATATTCTTCTCCAGCACCCGATGGGTAAGCATTATTAGCGGCACTGCGTCCTCGCCTTCCGCCGGTTCCTTTTGAATCACTGCTTCTATACTTATTTGTTGGCCAGCCAACAACTGCGCGATTTCTGCCAGTACCCCGGGGCGATCACGCACCTGCATCCGCAGGTAGTACGAAGTCTGCACATCCTCCATCGACAGAATCCTTAAATCCGATAACGCGTCAGGTTGAAAAGCCAAGTGTGGAACCCGGTTATGGGGGTCTGTCGTAAGCGTGCGCGCCACATCGACCAAATCGGCAACAATTGCAGAAGCAGTCGGATCCGCGCCGGCGCCGGCCCCGTAGTACATGGTCGCTCCCAGTGCATCACCTTTTATTAAGATAGCGTTCATTATTCCATCGACGCTGGCAATCAAACGCCGCTCCGGAATGAGAGTGGGGTGCACTCGTAATTCGACACCGTCGTCGCCGCGTCGGGCAATTCCCAAATGCTTAATCCGATAACCAAGCTCCTCCGCATATTTCATGTCAGCCCGCGCAACGCCAGCGATGCCTTCCGTATAAACCTTATCAAACTGTAGCGGGATTCCAAATGCGATAGAGGCAAGAATCGTCAATTTATGGGCAGCGTCAATTCCTTCAACGTCGAAAAACGGATCGGCTTCTGCGTACCCGAGACGTTGAGCATCGGCTAAAGCTTCATCGAAGCTACGTCCCCTGTCACGCATCTCCGTGAGTATGAAGTTTCCGGTACCATTGATGATTCCAGCCACCCATTCAATACGATTACCAGACAGCCCCTCACGAATCGCCTTAATGATGGGTATACCACCGCCGACCGCCGCCTCAAAAGCAACCATTACGCCCTGCTCTTGTGCAACACGAAAGATTTCGTTGCCGTGAACGGCGATCAATGCTTTGTTAGCCGTTACTATATGTTTGCCCGCCGCGATAGCTTGCAATACCAGTTGCCGAGCCGCGTCATGACCACCGATGAGCTCAACAATGACATCCACATCCGGGTCATTAACGATACTATCCGCATCTTGAGTTAGGCTGATATTATCGACTGAGCATGACCGTCGTTTTTGCAGGTCACGCACGGAGGCCCGGATTACCTGGAGACTCCGACCGACACGCCGGGTAATCTCTGGGCCATTGCGCAACAATACGTTAACCGTCCCACAACCGACCGTTCCCAAGCCGAGAATGCCAATCCTTACTGGTCGCAACGCTGTCTTCTCCTCATTGTTTTTTCATCACTTCGCGCGTCTAGGCATGCTACGGGGCTGCTAATAATGGTACTGTCGAGAATCCTTAATTGCGATCGGCAAAAAGCCATGAACCATATCGATGCCGACAACGTGTGTCAATCGTCGATGGTCGGCGCTGGGCACCGCGTCGGCGGGGAAGATCACAGTTGAAGATTGAGATCGATAGCATCGACCCGAACGCCAATGTGATCCAATCTTACGGACCGGGCCAAGTTAAAATTAGAGCCAGCGTGTATCATGCCAGCTTGATCGTAACGCCTACCAAAATCATCAGCGATTGGCCCCCACAATCATTCCACGATCTGGATACAAGCTATTTCGAATCCCTGGTGGCGTTGGAACCGGAATTGGTTATCCTGGGAACAGGCAAATACCTGCGGTTTCCATCACCAGCAGTTACAAGGGCGTTGATCGATGCAAACGTTGGATTTGAAGTGATGGACACCGGCGCGGCCTGCCGTACGTATAACATCTTGATGAGCGAAGGGCGTAAAGTGGTGGCGGCTTTGCTCATGATCGAATCCTCCCCCTAACCCCCTCTGACAAGCGCCCCTCCCTAACCCTCCCCGACCAGCGGCGAGCGAACGATTCATTCCACTCGTAAAGTCCACTAACAATTAGTTGCCGCTGAATTGTAGGTTAATTGTCCCCCTCCTCTTGTAGGAGGGGGCAAGGGGGAGGAGGTTAGAATAAAGACTCTATAGAGTAGCCGGCTTTCTCAAGTAGTACCCGCAAACGTCGCAATGCTTCTACCTGAATTTGTCGAACACGTTCACGAGTGACACCAATATCCGCACCGACTTCCTCCAGCGTAGAAGTTTCTCTTGAATTTAAACCAAAGCGGCGTTCTACGACCTCACGCTGTTTGTCGTTAAGTTCACCAAGCCAGGCCTCTATCTGCAACTGCAGGTCTTCCCGATGCAGTACTTTTTCGGGATCCTGTGTCTGTTCGTCAGTGATAGCATCAAGCAGCGATCGGTCAGGATCTTCATCTAGAGGTGCATCTACCGATGAAACACGCTCCGTTAGTCCAAGCATGGCCTTGACGTCTTCGATAGGCTTATCCAATAAATCGGCAACTTCTTCTGGGGTGGGGTCGTGGTCAAGTTTCTGCGAAAGATGTCGGGCCGCCCGTTGGTAGATATTAATCTCCTTCAATACGTGAACTGGCAGTCTTATGGTACGAGTTTGGTTCATGATTCCGCGCTCAATAGTCTGCCGAATCCACCAAGTTGCGTACGTCGAAAAGCGAAAACCACGTTCCGGGTCGAATTTCTCAACCGCGCGCATCAATCCCAGGTTCCCTTCCTCGATCAAATCGAGTAACGCCAACCCGCGATTCATGTAGCGCCGTGCGATTTTTACTACTAGCCGGAGATTGCTCTCTATCATGCGCTTGCGCGAATCTTCGTCGCCTTTTTGCGCACGCCGTGAATAATAGACCTCTTCCTCGGCTGAAAGCAGTGGAGAAAATCCTATCTCCTTGAGATAAAGGCGGGTGGCATCAGCCTGGTGGCTGTCTTCGCGGACCGTGTCTTTACTTTTTTCTTTGACTTCGCCGTCAACCTGCAGCTCCACGGTATCAGTACTTTCTTCTTCGTTCTCTTCTACTGGAGACGCTACTGTCGACGTGACGCCTTTCTTTTCGCGCTTACGGGTTGGTTTCCGAGGAGGCATAGACCTACTTTCTAGGAAGGTACTTGAGTGGATCGACAGGAGAACCGCGGTAGCGAATCTCAAAGTGCAACTTTACGCGATCAGCACCGCTACCGCCCATGGCGGCGATCTTCTGACCTACTTTAATCACATCACCTTCTTCAACATAAATCCGGTCGCAATGGGCATACGCACTGAGAAACTCACCATTGTGTTTCACGATAATAAGCTGACCATATCCACGAAGTCCACTACCCTGATAAACCACTTGACCGGCGGCGGCCGCCCGTACTGTTTGGCCACGGTTACCGCCGATGTCCAGTCCTTTGTTGGCACCGTTAGGCGTAAAACGTGCCAGAATCGGCCCATCTGTCGGCCACACCCACGGGCCGGTTGCGGTTGCCTTGGGTGGGGCTTTAGATAGTGTTTTCGCTCGGGATGGCGACTTAGTTGAGCGCTGTTGCGTTGCTGTCGCTAGTGTGCCAGGTCTGGTGACACGTAAGCGCTGGCCGGGCCTAATTACATAAGGGTGTCTGATATTGTTCCACTCGGCGAGCTGTCGATAGTGAATACCCACATCGGCGGCGATGCTATACAGGGTGTCGCCGGCCACTACTACCCGATAACTACTACCAACCGACTTTTTCCCGTACGACGGTGGATATAGTCGAATCCTTTGTGCGGGCCTAACGATATAAGGGGGCCTAATCGAATTCCACTTCGCTAGCTCACGATAATCACGACCAGCCTCCCAGGCAATGCTATACAACGTATCCCCCGCCGCTACGGTGCGATACTCCGATTCCGGATAGCGTTGCGGCGTACTCTCCTCCGTGACTGGCACAAATGGTTTGTTGCCACCGCACGCAGCCAATAACAAGATACCTAGTAAGCATAAGAGTCTTGACGATAGCCCAGGGCACATGACACCGTGACGAGTGCTAGGGTTGGCCCTGCCCACTAATTAGCGGAACAAAATTCACGTGTTCGACATGCGTTCTCGACACACCCTCCTCGTTGGCCGTTATCAGCAATAGCTCCTGGCTATCGGCAGCACCCACTGGAATAACCATGCGTCCGCCAGTCGCAAGTTGCTGCAGCAACGTTTCCGGAACGTCGACCGGGGCCGCAGTGACCATGATGCCATCGTAGGGTGCATGTTCAGGCCAACCCCAGCTGCCATCCGATACCTTATAGTGAATATTGCGATAGCCCGAACTAAACAGCCGCCGCCGCGCGATGTGCATCAGCGGGCCAATGCGTTCCACCGAATAGACTTCATCGACCAAGCGGGCCAGTAGCGCCGTCTGATAGCCGGAGCCACCTCCAACTTCGAGCACCGCCCTCATGGGCCCCCCAGCCAACAACGTCTGAGTCATAAGTGCAACGATATAGGGCTGCGAGATCGTTTGCCCATAGCCAATCGGTAGTGCGGTATCTTCGTAGGCACGACTCGCTAGTGCCTCTTCCACGAACAAATGACGTGGCGTTTGTTGAATCGCCTCAAGCACGCGTTGATCGACTATACCCATATCGCGTAGTCGCTTGATTAGGCGGTCCCGTGTCCGTTGAGAAGTCATGCCGATCCCGGTCGATGAGCCAGTCATTGTTTCAGCCTCGGCTTAACCACGATGAAACCTGTTCCAGGGCAGCATAACGAGTTAGATCGACGTGTAATGGAGTTACAGAAACGAAACCGCGTTTGACGGCATCGAAATCGGTACCAGGACCAGCATCAGCTTCGGCCCCGGCGGGACCGACCCAGTATATGGGTTCGCCGTTAGGGTCGGTAGCCGGCACCGCCGGTTCCGATTTGTGCCGATGGCCAAGGCGCGTGCTCTCGAAGCCAGCGATCTGATCCAAGGGCACATCGGGGACATTAACATTAAGGATTGTATCGGCCGGTAACGGGTCGCTAAGTAATTTGCGCAAGAGTTGTACGGTGACCGCAGCCGCAGTGCTGAAGTGTTGTACGTTGTCCCCGGCAAGCGAGATCGCCATCGCTGGTGCCCCAAGAAAACGTCCTTCCATTGCCGCCGCCACGGTGCCCGAGTACAGCACGTCGTCGCCTAAGTTGGCGCCCCGGTTAATGCCGGCGAGCACCATATCCGGTTCGCGGCCCATTAGACCAGTAATGGCCAGGTGCACGCAGTCGGTCGGCGTGCCGTCTACGTACAAGAAGCCATTCTCGCCCCGCTTGGCCCGCAAGGGTCGGTTCAGGGTCAGCGAGTTGCTAGCACCGCTACGATCGTGCTCGGGGGCGACGACCTCGACTTCAGCCAGCGGCTTCAAAGCATCGGCGAGCACCGCTAGGCCTGCGGCTAAATAACCATCATCGTTACTCAGCAGTATCCGCATGCTGAGCTAAAAGATAGGAAGATGGGATCTATGCCAGACGAGCAGATGCGAACCAACAAACCTCAGGACTCCAAAAGGCGGGGCATGAGCTCCACCAAGTTGCAGGGGCGCGTACGATAATCAAGCTGGTGAGCAATCACTTTATCCCAGGCCGTTTTGCATGCCCCGGAGGAACCCGGTACACAAAAGATATAAGTGCCATTACTGACACCGGCTAGGGCACGAGACTGTAACGTCGACGTTTTGATCTGCTCGTAGGAAACGGCCCGAAATATCTCGCCGAAACCCTCAATCTCTTTGTCCAGCAACGGACTGATCGCTTCAGGTGTACCGTCTCGACCGGTGACTCCGGTACCGCCGGTAGTGATTACCACTTGGATGTCATCATCGGCAATCCAGCGTGCCACGATAGCCCGAATACGATAGATATGATCAGGCACGATGACCTTTTCAGCCAGCTTGTGGCCGGCGTCCGTTAAACGCTGCGCTAGCCCTCGACCTGAGGTATCGGTCTCGTCAGTGCGGCTGTCCGAAATTGTCAGCACCGCGATATTGAGGGGAATAAACTGTCTCTCTTGGGCTGGCATGTTTTTTTAAGTCGTTAAGTGGTAAGTAGTCAATGGTAATGCGTGAGCATGCCAGTTAGTTACTGCCAGCCACGATTCACAGCTCACGACTCACGGTTATATTATCCCGTAGAATGGCTGCACCTCTACCAAGGTTCCTGGTTCGACGGTTCCTGAACCGCTCGGGAGGATTACAAAACAATTGGCGCTGCTCATGGAATGAAGCAAGCCTGAGCCCTGTTGGCCAGTGCTTCGTACAACAAGTTCTCCCTTTTCATCTCGTTCAAGCAGGGCGCGCTGAAACTCCGTGCGCCCAGGACTTTTCTTTAGGCGTGATTGGCAACGCACGCGAAACACTGACACGGGATTGGTATCACTCTGCCCCATCATGCGCCTTAAAGCGGGTGCAACAAACTGATAGAAGGTAACCATCACAGAAACGGGGTTACCCGGTAAGCCAAAGAACACCGCATCTTGGACATGTCCAAACGCCAGCGGCCGACCCGGTTTCATGGCGATCTGCCAGAAACTCACCCGGCCAAAGGCGTCCAACGTCTCTTTTACATAGTCGGCCTCACCAACCGATACGCCGCCTGAGGTAACGATGGCATCCGCATTGCGCGCCGCTTCAAGGAATGCGTCTTTGGTGGCTTCGCGATCATCGCGCACAACACCCATGTCTATGATGTCCACACCTAGTCGAGACAACATGGCAAACAACGTATAACGATTGCTATCGTAGATCTCTCCTTTCGACAAGGCCTCGCCAATCGAGCGCAGCTCATCGCCGGTTGAAAAGAATGCAACGCGTACCCGACGTTTCACTACGATTTCACCCAGGCCGAGCGATGCGAGCATCCCCAGTTCCGGCGGCCACACTTGTTTGCCGGCCGCAAACACCAGCTGCCCCTGATGTAAGTCCTCGCCCGCCGCGCGCACATTCTGGCCGTGCTTGTGATCACCGCCGACGCGCACCGTATCACCTTCACGCTCCACCTGTTCCTGCATGATGACGGTATCTGTACCGTCAGGCATCACGGCGCCGGTCATGATACGCACGCACTGACCATGCGCCACCGGCCCCGAGAAAGGTTTGCCAGCCAAGGAGGTGCCAACCAGCTTTAGTTTGGTGACACCACTCTCCGGTAGGTCCCGGTGCTTGACGGCATAGCCGTCCATAGCAGAATTAGTGTGTGCGGGTACGCCGATTGGTGAATAGATATCTTCGGCCAGCACGCGGCCGAGCGCGCTTCGAAGGGCAACCTTCTCGAACCCACTTACCGGTTGCACTTGGCTGGCGATGTGTTGCAAGGCCTCATCAACGGATAGGGCAGCCGCACCGTGCCCGCCCCCGCATTCGGCCGCCGAAATCGTAGATCGCTTACTCATAGCACCAGCTTACCATCTATTGGGAATCCTGCGCCGCTTCTAGCCGCGAACCAAACAGATGCGCGGCAACAAAGTCAGCAACCTCGTCAGGCTTGTTCAAATCAAGTATGGGTAGCTTAGGGTCTACCGGTAATGGCCCGTCACTTGCGACCGCGACAATCGATGCATCATCGGTACACAACAGTGAGTGGCCAAGGGCTGGGCGATAGAGTTCGATCTTCGGAAACGGTTCGTGCTTGAAACCCTCAACCAGAACACAGTCGATATGGTTCTGGTCTATGTGCCGTAGCAGCTCATTCAATCCAGGTGGGCTGCTTACCTCGGTCATGAGCACCCATTGTTTCTGCGAGCCTATTAGGGTTTGAGTGGCGCCGGCTTGACGGAGCTTAAAGCTGTCCTTACCCGGGCGATCGATATCAAAACCATGTGGGGCATGTTTTACCACCGCCACCCGCCATCCCCGATCGGTGAGCAGGGGCAGTATCCTTACCAAGAGCGTCGTCTTTCCGGTGTTGCTGCGGGCCACAAATCCTAGAATCGGGATACCAGAGTGGATCATATCACCGCTTCGCGCCCAATTTCGATTCGAGCACCTTGTGGTCATCGGGACTATTCACATTTAAAAAGGCTTCAGGTTTGTCCCTAAAGTATGCCACTGCCAGTCTGTGTTGGTTAAGCCAACGATCGATCTTACGCTCACCCGACTCCAGATAACTCTGAAGGCTCGGTAACAGATCTCGTTTTAGGAGCGCGAAAACCGGGTGCATGCGCTCGCCATCATGGGCAACACTCGCGTCGGCCTTTTCATGCTCCAAAGCATGATACAAGCGCTTCGCCAGGTCATCCTCGATCATCGGCGAGTCACAAGGTACGGTAAGAACATACGCAGTGCTCGCTGCCTGCATGGCGCTGGCCATGCCGGCAAGTGGTCCAAAGTAGTCGCCTACAATATCGGAAATCACCTCGTACCCAAGCGCCTCGTACTTGTCAACATTACGGTTGGCATTGATGATGATGCGGCCTACTTGTGGATGCAGCGTATCGATAACGTGCATAACCATTGGTCGACCATGCAAATCGACTAAACCCTTATCGACACCGCCCATACGTTTGCCGCGCCCACCGGCAAGTACGACACCCGTGATATCGTGTCGCGGGTAAGGCGTGGTATCAGTCATTGTGTCGATTTTCACTGCTTATGAGCCAAGACATTTGCGCCGCTGTATTATCTTGGCGCTCGTCATGTAGCTTCCCGTCACGGAGATACATGTGGACGTCTGCGAGCGGGAGTACCGCGGATAACTCGTGACTGGTTATGACCACGCTCATGCCTTCTTTCTTCAGACGTTCGATCAAGACGTAGGTACGCTCGCGAGATTTATAGTCCATACTTGCGATCGGCTCATCTAACAATAAAACTTTCGGGGCTAATACCCGAGCGCGGGCAAGCGCTACTCGCTGTTTCTCACCCCCCGAAAGATACTTGGCATTACGTTTACCGAGGTGTTCAAGGCCGGCCCACTCCAAGACCTCAGCCACCTTGGCTTGCACCGCTGCGCGCGGCATACGGCGGCGACGTAGCCCATAGGCCACATTGTCTATCACGCTACAATCAAAAAGATACGGCGATTGATGCAGATAAACGATGTTGTCCCGATACTGCTGCGGTGCGGTTCGCAGGGGCAACACCTTTCCGTCGTAAGACACCTCACCGGCATCGGGGGGCTCGAGCCCTGCCATAATTTTGAGTAAGGTGGTTTTGCCGACCCCATTATCGCCACTCAAGATCATGCATTGGCCGGCCGAGATGGATAACTCTGAGATATCTAGCAACCAGCGATTCGCCAGGAACTTTCGCAGCCCGCGAAATTGCAAGATAGGTTCGGGCTTCATGAGTGCATAACTCCCTTACCCTGCAGCAACATCAATGCGAAGTTGAGCAAAAGCGCCAACACGAGAAGAACGAGCCCTAAGGCTATTCCTTCTGCAAACTGTCCCTTGGTTGTCTCCAATGCTATAGCAGTAGTGATGTTGCGCGTGTGATTCAATATGTTGCCGCCCACCATTAGCGAACAACCCACTTCGGCGATGATGCGCCCAAAACCGGCGATCACCGCTGCCACCAAGCCAAAGCGGACTTCGTGCATTAACGTCAACATGGCGCGGGCCGGCCGCGCCCCTAGGGTAATCGCCGTCTCCCAAGCGCGCCGATCGGCCGCCTGAATAGCGGCATGGCCCATCGCCACCAGGATGGGGAAGCATAAGACCATTTGCCCGATGACCATCGCTATCTGGGTGAACAGCAGTCGCAAGTCACCAAAAGGGCCACTACGCGATAGCAGTAAATACAGGGTTAGCCCGACAACAACCGCGGGGAATGCGAGCAAGGTTTGAAATAACGTAATCAACGCCCGGCGGCCAAGGAAACGAGTATGTGCCAGTAGAAAGGCGATCACCAGCGCCACCGGGGCGGTAAGCAGAATCGCTTTGAGCGACACACTGAAGGAGATCCCGACAATAGTCCAGAGGCTTGGATCGCCTGAAACCAGTAACAACAGCGCCTCGCGACTGGCGCCGAGTAGGTTATCCACAGTGCCTTAAGGCCCCACCGCTAACGGGAAAAACAGCGGCTCGCCGGCTATGCGGTAATCGCGAATAATGGACTGGCCGCGTACCCCCGTTAGCCAGCCAATGAGCCGCATCCCACCCATGTAGTTCACGTCGGCATGCCTCGCGGGATTAACCGCGATCACACCGTAGCGATTGTAGAGACTTGCATCGCCCTCGACCAAAATCGGCATGATGCGCCGATGCGCAATCCAGGTACCTCGGTCGGTAAGCACATAAGCCTGCAGCTCCCCGGCCATTTGTAAAGTCCTTCCTTGCCCCTGGCCGACCTCGCGATACCAACTCCCTGAAGGCATAACCCCTGCCGCTTGCCACAGTGCACGTTCTTTCTTGTGCGTGCCGGAATCGTCCCCGCGCGAAACGAAGCTACTTTGACTCGCGGCAATGCGCCGCAGCGCGTCAGCTGCATCCTGTAAACCCCGTATAGCCGCAGGATCGTCAAGTGGACCAACAATAACAAAGTCGTTGTACATAACGTCGCGCCGATTTACGCCGTAACCATCGGCGACGAACCTAAGCTCATCTTCATAAGCGTGTACCAGCACGACATCGACATTACCGTCCCGCGCCAATCGCAGCGCTTTCCCGGTTCCCACTGCAATCACGTCTACTCGGTAACCCGTTCGCCCTTCAAACGGTGGCAGCAAGCGTTGTAGCAACCCGGAGTTTTCGGTACTGGTGGCGGTCGCCAAACGGACCGTCATTCGATCCGCCTTGATCGGTGACGGGGCGACGAGGCTGAGTGCCAGCACAAGCAAACCAAGCCGAGCGCTGTGTGTGGCCATCAGACGAAGGCGCGCTCGGCAGACAGGAGCCGCGGCGGTGTACAGTCGTGTCCGTAGTGGGAAGATCAAGCATAGCACCGGCTGCGTTCGATCCTCAGGGTTGGCGGTAACTGGGCAATCGATGACGCTCAGTCAATGCCGACAGTCGCTTCCGCCGTGACGGCCAGCGGTTTGAACAGTGGTTGGCCATCGATTTCAAAGTCACGTATTATGGCTTGCCCGTCGACCGACGTAACCCACGCGATCAACGCCATCGCACCTGCGTAATTGACGTCTGCATAGCGCGCCGGGTTCACCGCGATGATGCCATAGGGATTGAACAGGCGGGTGTTTCTTTCTATCAACACCTGCAACGACAGCGTGTCCCTCATCGCCAGCCAAGTGCCACGGTCGGCAAGTGTGTACGCTTCTAACTCGCTTGCAATCTGCAGTGTTCTGCCCATCCCCTGCCCGACCTCGCGATACCAGGGCACCCCAGGCTTGACGTCCGCGGCAGCCCAGAGTTCCAGCTCTTTCTGATGCGTGCCCGAATCGTCACCTCTCGAGACGAACAGACTGCCTGCGGTGGCAACGCGCGACAGCGCAGCCGCCACGTCAGCGGCGCCGTCAATGTGGGCGGGGTCGTCCGCCGGACCGACGATTATGAAATCGTTGTACATCAGGTCACGTCGGTTGACGCCGTGACCGGCGTCCACGAAGGCACGCTCGGCTTTAGGCGCATGCACCATGACCACATCGACATTGCCGTCCCTGGCCATGCGCAAGGCCTTGCCGGTTCCGACTGCGATCACGTGCACCGTGTAGCCGGTTTGTCGTTCGAACGGGGGAAGCAGCGCACGCAGCAAGCCCGAGTTTTCCGTGCTCGTGGTGGTGGCGAGACGAATGGTATCCGCAAGCGCCGGTATCGATGTCGTTGCTAGTAGTATGCTTGCGACAAGTGGGCGTAAACGTAATATCAAGGTGTTAGGCACGCGGCTCCTGCTGTTTTTTTTGGTATTGTCCATTCCGATTACAGCAATTGTGGTGCCAACCGTTGCAGTGGCGCAAAAGCACCGAATCTCACGAGCATTGGATGTTCGTCGGCACCCTACACGGTTTGACAGGCGCGTCAATTTGACGCATCGTAGCGAAAATATGCGTCAGATTAACCCAGCTATTCAGCCTTTCAGCGACTCTTTAGCGGTTTTTTTCCAGCCGTCATCGCCTTCGGTGCACCATAGCTGCGATGAACCCATCACTCGCTGAATCTCGTCCCGACCGACCACGGACCGAGCCGGAGCGGCCGGCCTCCATTTTGGTGGTCGACGACGAACCGGGTATACGCGACTTCCTACAACGCGCGCTGGCGAAACGCCATGGTTTAGTCGAAGTAGCGGAAAATGTCGATACCGCCGCCGAGCTTTGCCAGCGTTACCACTTCGATCTACTGATCGTTGATATTCGTTTGCCGGGGCGGTCCGGCTTGGATTGGGTCACGGAACTGCGCGCTGCCGGTAACGACATGGATGTGATTTTCATCACCGCCTATGCCGATATGGATGCCACTATCGGCGCGCTTCGCACGGGCGCGGCAGACTTTGTGCTTAAGCCCTTCCGGGTCGAGCAAATCCTTACCGCGGTTGAACGTTGTTTCGAGCGCCGCCGCCTTGCCCGTGAAAATACCGTCCTGCGCCGACAGGTCGACACCTTTGTAGATAGGCTCTATGGGGCATCCGGCATGATCGGCCAAAGCGCAGCCATGCAGGAAGTTGGCGAGATCATTAGGCAAATCGCACCAACCCCCACCTCGGTGCTAATCGAGGGTGAGACCGGGACCGGCAAAGAGCTCGCGGCGCGCGCCATTCATAGGCTAAGCAACCTGAGCGGGCCATTGGTGCCCGTGAATTGTGTCGCAATTTCCCCCGATCTGTTGGAAAGCGAGTTGTTCGGACATACCAAGGGTGCATTCACCGGCGCGCACCAGGCCCGCGATGGGCTTTTCAGTTTTGCCACGGGTGGCATCCTGTTCCTTGACGAAATCTCGGAGATGCCGGGCACCATGCAAGCCAAACTGCTTCGGGTTCTGGAAAGTCGCAGGATCCGTCCGGTAGGATCCGACCGAGAGTTGGCAGTGGATGCGCGTATTGTCACGGCCACGAATAAGAACTTGGCGGAGGAAGTTAGAAAAGGTCGATTCCGTGAAGACCTTTTTTATCGGCTCAATGTCGTGACGATAAAAATGCCCACACTTCGGCAACGGCCTGAAGACATCCCGGAGCTTGTCGATTTTCTCGGTAAGACCTTGGCCGCAGAGCTCGGCGTTGCGCCCCCCACCTTCGGTCGCGAAGACATTCATGCGTTGCAAGCCTACAACTGGCCAGGAAACGTGCGCGAGCTACGGAACCTCATCGAACGCACGGTTTTGCTCGGCCGGTTACCCAGCGACATCATGTCTATTCAGGGATCGGCCCCGGGGCGGGAGTCGCCGACGTCCCCCTTTCCAGCTGAGTGGACATTGGCCGAGGTGGAAAAAAGTCACATGCGGCGAGTGCTCGAGAGTGCTGGTGGCAACAAATCTGAGGCGGCCCGCCGGCTTGGTATCTCACGCAAAACGTTAGAGCGCAAGTTAAGGTCTGATTCAGCTTTGACGCGGACCTAGGTCGGCTAATCATGAGCGTTTTTCCACGATGGCGATCGATACGAACGCTAGTTCGAACAACCCTTCGCTACAAATTACTTCTGCTCGTTCTGTTTCCAACCCTGCTGGCCATGCCAGCGACGTTGGGTCTAACCATATACTGGTTCAATAGCTTTACCCGCGACAACTTATTTCTAAAGGTCAAGAGCGACCTCGCGGTTACGCGGCATGCATTTGGGCAGATGCAGCAAGATCACGCAACGGCGCTGCAGCGTCTCACCGATTCCTATAGCTTTCGATTACTGCTCACTAACGGTGATGCACGCGGTCTTCAAAATGAACTAAAGAGTTTAATTGACGAAGAGGGATTCACCTTCGTACACCTTACCGATGAGCTAGGTAACTGGTTATATGAAGAATCTCTTGGGTCTCGAGGCAGCAGTAAGCCTAGCCCACTGACTAATCGCGCTATGCGCGGACGCCCGTCAGCCGCACTAGAGGTCTTTACCCCGGATGATCTACAGCGCGAAGACCCTGCCCTTATCGAGCGTATGCGCGTACCGTTGGCCGATGAGCCGGAGCGCGCTTATGAAGATCGAACTATGGTTATGCGCGCGGTTTATCCCATTCGAGATTTTGGCGGACAAATCCTAGCGTTGCTAGACGGCGGCATCGCATTGAACAGGAATAATACGATCATCGAAGAGTTGCGCGACCGCGTCTATGGTCCGGCAACATTGCCCAGCGGTGGTGTGGGTGCAATCGCATTGCTGCTTGACAACGTGCGTATTGGCACGAATCTAACGATCGGCCAACAAGACACCGCCCTTGGTACTTACGTGTCGACGGAAATCAGAGATAAGGTGTTAGGCGAAGGTAGCACTTGGGTTGCGCGCGATCTGGTAGGCCAACAGTGGTATATCTCGGCCTATCAGCCAGTATTCGATGCCGATGGCCAAGGCATCGGCATGTTACAAAGCAGCATTCTCGAGGCGCCGTTTCGCAACGCCCATTATCGGGCCGCTGCATTGTTGCTACTTATCTTCATCGGTGTCATTGCCCTGGCCACCTGGGTCGTATTGCGTGGTGCGCGTTCAATATTCAAACCCATCGAGCAGATGGCCAACCTGGTACGTGCAACCCAAGCCGGTGTGGATAGGCGAATGGGAAAGATCGATTCGCAAGACGAGATCGGTGAACTTGCGGTTCAATTCGATTCCATGCTTGATTTGCTCCAGCGCCGAAATCATGAAATCAGTCGTGCCGCGGAACAACTGGAAGCCAAGGTCGAAGACCGAACCCGCGAGCTCGAGCAAAAGAATACCGATTTGGAGCGGACCGTAAGTCTATTACGTGAGACGCGGCAACAACTGGTAATGGCGGAAAAACTAGCATCGCTCGGTCAAATGGCGGCTGGCATCGCCCACGAAATCAATAACCCGACTGCTGTGATAATCGGAAATCTCGATTTGCTTGTGGCCGAACTTGGCGATGCCGCCAATTCTGTGCATGGCGAAGTCGATATGATCATCCAACAGGTAGATCGAATACGTTACATTGTCGATGGGTTGTTGCAGTTTGCTCGACCATCCAGCCCTAGCGATAACACCGATATAGAAAATGTGAACATTAATCGCACCGTCAAAGATACGCTGGTGTTGGTTAGGCATGCGGTTGAGAAAGGTGAAACAACTGTTCACGTCCAACTTGATGCGACCCGTACGGTTCGAATTAGACGCTACGAGCTACAAGAGGTATTGATAAATCTATTGCTCAATGCAGCACGGGCTGTATCCGCTGGCGGCGTCATCGAAGTAATCACTGCCGATTGGGAACAACAGGGTGTTGTAATCTCGGTCAAAGATAATGGCGTTGGTATCGCGCCAGAAAAACTCGGCCGCGTATTCGACCCTTTTTACACCACTGACACGCGCCACGGCACAGGTTTAGGGCTTTCTGTAAGTTATGGTTTAATTCGGCGTTACGGCGGTGAAATCACGGTTGAGTCGGAACTGCATCGCGGCAGCGTATTCCAAGTATGGCTGCTAGAAGAACCGGTGTTGGCTGATCAAAGGGTTGGGGCAGAAGACTTTGGTGAAAATTATACTGACAGACGGAGGAATCATGAGCGCGACTACATTTGACGAGGAAAAGTTCAACATGGAGGTACGCAAGTTCTTAAAAAAAGTGGGGGTTAGGTCACAGCGCGAACTGGAGCGTGCCGTGAGAACAGGTTTGGAGACGGGGCAGATAAGTGGGAAAGAACCGTTAAAACCGAAAATGACATTGGAAATACCCGAGCTCGGCATGAGCTTTAACATCGAGGGCGAAATCGCCTTAAGTTAAACCACCCCTCCCTCTATCTCCCTCCCACAAGGGGAGGGAGTATTTAAAAATTGCCTGGAAAACAGCACGATGGTGCTTGCCTGCAGTCGGCTTATAACTTATACATTCCTAATCAGTAACTTATAAATCTTACGGAAGGTGCTTTCTAGTTGTTTCGTAGAGACAGTTGCCCGCCTGTCCGCTATCTCCCCCCACAAGGGTAGCCCCTCGCTCCTGACCTCCCCGATAACAGCCGACAAACCATGACAGTCGCGCGTGTTGAGCCAGAAGTCGAATTCACTCTAGCCATAGAAGCTCATGAATAAAAGTAATTAAATAAACCGGGATGGCTTTCAGCTGTTGCCCCTCCCGTCGTCGGAGGGGCTACGGTGAGGGGGAAGGGTTAGCCACCAATATAAGACATTTCGATCTTTGGCAGCGCCACCGTCTCGGCTGTACGCAAAGCAGAGTAGCGGTCGCTGCGCCGCAACCAAATGCTACTGACAAATTGCTTGATTTCTTCATCAGAGGCGCCACCACGAATCAAGCCACGTAAGTCATGGCCGTTGGTGGCAAAAAGACAGGTGTAAAGTGAGCCTTCAGCCGATAGCCGGATACGACTACAGCTACCACAGAAAGGTTGAGTAACCGACGAGATAACACCGATCTCGCCGCCACCATCGCCGTATCGCCAGCGCTGTGCCACTTCGCCCTGGTAGTTGCAATCAATCGGCTCAATGGGATATTCGGCGTTAATCATGTCCACTATCTCGGTTGCCGGCACAACGTCATCGAGCTTCCAACCATTACTTGCACCGACATCCATGTATTCAATAAAACGAACGATGTGGTCGGTGCCGCGAAAGTAACGCGCCATAGGTAATATGCTATCTTCGTTGAGCCCGCGCTTTACCACCATATTAATTTTAATCGGCGACAGCCCCGCCGTGGCCGCATGGTCGATCGCCTTTAGTACACGGGCTACTGGGAAACTAACGTCGTTCATCGCCTGAAATACGGCATCGTCCAGTGAATCCAGGCTTACCGTCAAACGTCGCAGCCCTGCACGTTGGAGAGCACTGGCCTTTTCCTTGGTCAAGGGTGACCCATTAGTGGTGAGCGTTAAATCATCGAGACCCGGCACGTCTGCCAGCATTTCAACCAATCTTTCGATTTCGCGCCTCAGTAATGGCTCACCGCCGGTGAGGCGTACTTTCTTGACACCGCAACTGACGAAAACACGAACAATTCGGGTGATCTCCTCATAGGTCATTATGTCTTTACGGGGCAAAAACTGATAATCGCTACCAAAAACCTCCTTCGGCATGCAGTAGACACAGCGAAAGTTACAGCGGTCGGTGACCGAGACACGTAAATCATGCATCGCGCGGCCGAATGTATCAGTAACTTGGAACATCGTTTTCCATGCTCACGAGTGCTCTTCTAGTTATTCACTCCAAACCAACTGGCCGATATCACTAAAATCGTATCCACCTAGCAACTGTGCAAGACGTTGACATTCTGTCCCCTTTAGGTGGTCCAACAATTTTTGGAACAGTGTACGAAAGTATATGTTGTGATACAAAGCGAAATCATAGGCCTCCCAACCAATCGACACGAAATCCAAACCAAATTCGGTTGCGGCGCTACGCGCACCGGGCGCAACATCCGCGTGCTCCATGGCAATTATCGATGCCGCCTCTCGTTCCGAGTAAGCGCGAGCGGTGACTCGAAGATTCGAAGGATCGATCTTGTGCTCGGCCAATGTCTCCTTCAAGAACCGCTGTGAACCCGCGCCTTCTTGGCGCATCACCCACCGTACGTCGGGCGCGAACAGGTTATCCATGTCTGCGGAAGGTTCATAATAGCCGGGGGCGACGATAAGACCCTGTTCTCGATAAAATGCCCGAACCAAGACCCAGTCATGGTGCTGCGCATACTGTTTGATTAACGCCGGGTGGCGATTTCCACTTTCATTTGCGCGGCCCCAATGCATACCGCATACATCAGCGCGGTGGCGCGCCAGTAGCGACAGTCCTAACTGCGTGCCGGTGCTGGTGCAACTAATAAGGGCACGTGCCTGAATCTCGTTGGCCAATTGCATAATGGCACGATAGACCAGCGGATCATCGCTACCGGCAAGCACCATCCGGTCGGTAAGCACGCCACCATGACTGGATTCCAACAGCCACTGATCGACAAGGTCGCGCGGGAACAGCCATTTGCCTGTGACTTTGGTAGCAGGAATCTTTCCATCGCTAACCAACGTATACACTTTTTTCTCGTTGAGATGCAGGTACTCAGCCACCTCTTTCACACCCATGAATCGTGACGTAGTGTCGCTAGACACCCGAGCAGCGGTAGCTGCGATCGACGGGTCGGCGAGCGACACTCGCGCACTGCGTTTATCGGCAATAGTTTGGGTCATCGAGCGATCTTATTATAGCTAAGTCATCGTTGACGCAAGGCTATCGCGTTGTTGCAAGATACGTACCCTGCGATCGAACCTGCTTTTTTCGGGAAACTGCGCACAAACATGTGAATGCCAGTGCGTCAAATTGGCCCATCTCGAGGCGGTATGGTTCAATTTATACCAGATGTTTCTGGTGGCTCAGCTTCCTGCCCCCGCCGCAACGTGCTGAGTGGTGGGCCGAAGTTGCTGTCTATCCTCCAAGCGCCTACCATGGGCCAGCGTTGCGCGAGATACGCCCAACAATGAAA